>Ga0193742_1000163_pt1 | contig 49062 bp, 43 predicted proteins | sample L2c1metaG_FD_165511 | JGI IMG/M metagenome (GOLD analysis project Ga0193742, IMG submission 165511) | Soil microbial communities from a riparian zone of the East river system, Colorado, United States - L2c1 | ecosystem: Environmental > Terrestrial > Soil > Riparian zone | place: USA: East River... | reverse complement strand
CGACAATCCAAAATTTTGAGGATGGTGTCCATTCCTGCTCCATGTGTTGGATTGTCGAGACAGGGAGAACGGTGCACAACCGTGCGCGACGGGCCCTCGACTCGTTTGCGACGCCCTACGGGTCAGCTCGCGAGCCGCCCCTCGTCCTTGCTGGTTTCCTTGCGGACGACGAACTTGATCGACTTGGCCTCGGTCATGCACGCCCGCATCGGCCCGGCGAGGTCGCGGTGCCCCGGGCTCCGCTCCCACCTGACGAAGTGGTCCAGCGACTCCCACTCGCTCGTGATCAGCCACTGCTCCGGGTCGGCCGGCGACTGGCAGACCTGGTCCAGGATGTGGCCCGCCACGCCCCCGGCCACCTCGTAGCGGATCGTCTCGTAGGCCCGCAGGAACTCGTCGGTTCGCGCGGCGGGCACGCGGACCAGGAAGACGATCCGCGCGCGGCCGCTCTCGTTCTGTGTCATGGTTCCTCAGTCCTCGTACCGGCCGACGACCAGCGACGTGTTGTAGCCGTCGTAGCCGCGGGCGTTGACCATCGCGATGTCCGTGCGGCGAGCGGTCGCCTCGCGGACGAAGTTCAGCTCGCAGCCCGGCGCCGGGTCGGTCAGTCCGTGGGTGGCGGGCAGCATGTCGTAGCGCATCGCCTGCAACGCGGTGGCCACGTCGACCGCCGCCCCGCCCTGGTACATCCGGCCCACCTGGGCCTTCTGCGTGGTGACCGCCGGCCCGCCGTCGCCGAACACGGCACGCATCGCGGCCGCCTCGGCCTGGTCCGCCGCCAGCACGCCGACCGCGTCCGGGAACACGACGTCCACCTCGGACGCGGTGCGACCGGACCGCTGCAGCGCGAGCCGCATCGCCCGCGCGTACTGGTCGACCGAACCGCCGCTGCCCGGTCTGCTCGCCTTCCCGTCGTGCGTGGCCCCCCAACCGAGGACCTCGCCGTAGATGTCCGCGCCGCGCTCCCGCGCGTGGTCGAGGTCCTCGACCACGAGCACCGCGCCGCCCTCTGCCGGGATGTAACCCCGGGCGCCGCCGTCGAACGGCGTGTACGCCGTCGTCGGGTCGTCCGAAGTAGACAGCCGGTTCGTGGACAGCTGGCAGGCCAGCGCGTACGGCGAGAGCGGGCCCTCGGTCCCGCCGGCCAGCACCATCTTGGTGCCGCGCCGGATGGTCCTGGTGGCCTGCGCGAAGCTGTCCAGCCCGCCGGCGGCCTCCGCGACCAGCACGCTGCACTGGCCCTTCAGCTGGTGCAGGATGGAGATCTGCCCGACGCTCGCCGCGTAGAACCACGCGATCGACTGGTAGACGCTGACCTTGCCGTCCGGCTCGCACCACAGCGACTGCAGCTCGCCCTGGCCGAACTCGTTGCCACCGGAGGAGGACGCGAGCGCCACCGCGGTGTCGTACGGGTCCATTGTGGACAGATCGATGGTCGAGTCGGTCAGCGCCTCCTGTGTGGCGGCGAAACCGTGCCACGTCCACCGGTCGGTCGCGACCTTCAGCCGGGCCGTGATGTAGTCGTCCACGTCGAACTCCGGCACCTCGCCGGCGAGCGTGACCGGGTAGGACGACGGGTCGAACCGGGTGATCCGGCTCAGGCGCGTCGAACCGTCGAGCACGGTCTTCCAGTGCGCGTCGGCCCCGATGCCGGACGGCGCCACCACTCCGATGCCCGTGATGACCGCACGGGTCTCAGTCATGACGCCTCCTTTAAACGACTGAACACCATCGCCGACTGGAACCCGCCGAACCCGCTGCCCACCGACAGCGCCACGTCGACCTGGCGCTCGCGGGCGTGGACCGGCGTGTAGTCCAGGTCGCACTCCGGGTCGCGCTGCGACCAGTTGGCGGTCGGCGGGACGACGTTGTTGTCGATGGTCAGCGCGCACGCGGCCATCTCGATCGCGCCGATCGCGCCGAGCGAGTGCCCGATCATCGACTTGATCGAGCTGACCGACGCCTGGTACGCGTGGTCGCCGAGCGCCCGCTTGAACGCCGCGGTCTCGTGCCGGTCGTTCTGTTTGGTGCCCGAACCGTGCGCGCAGATGTAGTCCACGTCGTCCGGGTTGGTGCGGCCCTGGTTCAGCGACACGGTGATCGCCTCGGACATCTCCAGCCCGTCCGGCCGCAGCCCGGTCATGTGGAAACCGTTGGAGCGACTGGCGTACCCGGTGACCTCGCAGTAGACCTTGGCGCCGCGCGCGAGCGCGTGGCCGAGCTCCTCGAGGATCAGTACCGCGCCGCCCTCGCCCATGACGAAGCCCTTGCGGGTCGCGTCGAACGGGCGGGAGGCGTGCTCCGGGTCGTCGTTCTCCGGCGTGGTGGCCTTGATCGCGTCGAACGAGGACACGGTCACCGGCGAGATCGGGCTGTCCGCCGCGCCGGCGATGATCACGTCCGCCTCGCCGTCCTGCACGAGCTGCCACGCGTAGCCGATGGCGTCGATGCCGGACGTGCAGCCGGTGGAGATCACCTGTGTCGGGCCGTGCGTGCCGTACCGGTGCGCGATGTCCGCCGCCAGCGACGACGGCACCAGCGCCTGGTAGAGGAACGGACCGCCGTAGGTGTGGTCGACCAGCCATTCCTTGCCGGTGTTCGACACCGCGACGTACTCGTTCTCGAGCGCGAGCGTGCCGCCGACCGCGGAGCCCATGACCACGCCGGTGTTCTCCAGCGTCGCCTCGTCGAGCTCCAGACCGGAGTCCGCCAGCGCCTCGGCCGCGGTCGCGAGTCCGAACTGGACGTACCGGTCCGCGCGCCGGATCTCCTGCGCGGACAGGCCGGCGGCGACCGGGTCGAAGTCGGCCTCCGCCGCGACCCGCGACCGGAACTTGCTCGCGTCGAAGAAGGTGATCTTCCTCGTGGCGGTGCGGCCCGCGGTCAGCGTGGACCAGAACTGGTCCCGGGTGATGCCACCGGGGGCGACCACGCCGACCCCGGTGACGACCACTCGCCTGTGACCATCAGCTCCGCTCATGACCCGTTCTCCCGGGCGGCCAGGATCTTCTCGGCGACCGCGGCCGCCTCTTCGCGGGTCTCCGTGTCCACGTGGCCGAGCTCGGGGCGCGGCGCCAGCGGGCCGAGGTGGAAGACCGCGAACACCTCTTCCGTGCCGACGTTGCGCAGCCGGTGGCGGGTCTCGGCCGGCACCAGGATCGCGGTGCCGGCCGGGACCGGGACGACGGTGTCGTCGACGTCGGCCTCGAGCTCACCGCGGATGCAGAAGACGAACTCCTCGCTGTAGGGGTGGTAGTGCTCGGCGATGGCCTCCCCCGGCTGCAGCGTCGCACCGCCCATGAAGCCGGACGTGCTGCCGACCGTGCGCGGGGACAGCAGCGTCTGGATGGTGCCGCCGCGCCGGTGGTCCTGCGGGCAGTCGTGAATGGACACCGTCTTGAACTCCGAGGCCCGCCTCGAGTGGTAGACCTTCTCGATCTTGTCCTTGATGACCTGCATCTGGATCTTGGAGTTCTTGTTGATGTTGTTGGTCATCCACTCGTCGTCCACCGGGGCGGTGTCCTTCATGTGGAAGTCCTGCACCCAGCGCAGGACGACGGCGCCCTCCACCTCCTCGTAGTACCAGTCCAGGTTCATGTACTCGAACGGACCGGTCTCGATGCGGTGGGAGTGGGTGCGCTTCTCGTCGTAGTACCGGGTGCGCTCGCTGACCCAGCTCCACGTCACGCCGTTGCCGTCCGGGAACATGGTGAGGCGGAAGGTGATCGTGTCACCGTCCTCGCTCACCACCTCGGTGGCGGCGTACTCGGTGAACAGGTCCGGCCAGCTCGGGACGTCGTTGGTGATGTCCCAGACCAACTGGAACGGCGCCTCGATGCGGATCTGGTTGTCGGTGTGCCCAGCCATGTCGACCTTCCCCTTACGCTGCCTGCTCGGCGGCCTTGTTGATGAAGTCGACAATCTCGCCGACATTGAGCTCGCCCGACTCGTCGGGAATTTCCACGCCGTACTGCTTCGTGATCACGATCTGCAGCTCGAGGACCGCCAAGGAGTCGAGCCCGAGGTCCTCCAACGAGTTCTCGGGGTCGCTCGCCAGCGTCTGCGGGGCCAGCCCGACCTTCTTGACCAGGATCGACTCGATGTCGTCGAAGGTGACGTTCGCCATTGGGGGGCTCTCCCTATTTCTCGTAGGTGTAGAAGTTCGTTGCCTGGGCGTCCTTCGGCGAGCGCCAGGTCGACAGGTACGGGGAAATGAACTCGCTGAGCCGTTCGCTGATCCCGACGAACTCGGGGTGTCCCTTGATGCGGTCGATGGTGGCCTGGCCTGGCTCCGACGTGTCGAGCAGCTGGATGTAGACGTCACCGAGCGTCCACAGCGAACGGTGCTCGACGCCGGCGATTCGGGGGAGCTCCGTCGCGTCGGACTCGGCCCAGATGTCGTGGACCTTGTCCTGGGAGCCGGGCATCATTCGGGCGACAATCAATGATCGGTGCACGCCATCACTCCAGCTTCGACAGCGCTCGTGGCGTTGTTCTCCGCACACTCGAGCGGCAGATTCGGATGTTTTTCCCACTAAGAATGCGTTCCCAGCCGTCCCACGGTCATGAGTCGGACGTCCCAGCCTCCTGGGCCCTGGACCCGGGTCCGAGCGCGCCTCGAGGGAACTCCGAGGAAAGGCCCGGAAATGACAAATGCCGGCCTGGCGGACACCAGACCGGCATTTGCCTTTCTCGCGGTATTGACTACTCGGTGCAGTCGAGCACGATCTTGCCGGTCACGCCACGCTCGAGCTCCTCGAACACCTGCTCGATGTCGCGCAGCGGCGCCGTGCGGACCGACCGCGGCGCGATCTTGTCCGCGGACAGCAGGTTCAGCACCTCGGCGAGGTCCTGCCGGTAGGCCTCCGGGTGGGTCTTCTCGAGGGCCCACGCGTTGTAGAAGCCGGTCTTGCGGCCGTCCGGGCGCAGCTTCGGCAGCACGATCCCGCCGAGGAAGCCGATCGCGCCGACGAGCATGTTCGGCTTGCCGTTGCGCAGCGCGTCGTTCTGGCCGTAGGCGACCAGCCGGCCGCCGTTGCGCAGCACGCTGTAGGACCGCCAGAAGTGCGTGCCACCGATGGGGTCGAACGCCGCGTCGACGGTGCCGTCCTTGTCGTACGCGGTCGTCGCGTTGCCCGTGCCGTCGGCGTCGACCGAGCCGCGCACGAAGTTGGCGAAGTCCTGGTTGCGGTAGTCGATGGCGATCCCGCCGTGCCGGCGCACCACGTCCAGGTTGGCCGCGGAGGCTGTGCCGAACACGGTCACGTTGCCGATGTGCTCGGCGAGCTGCAGGAACGCGAGGCCGACGCCGCCGGAGGCGCCGTGCACGAGGATGCGCTGGCCGGACTGCACCTGCGCGACCCGGTGCAGCATCTGGTAGGCGATGAAGTAGTTGAGCGACACGGCGGCCGCACTCACGGCGTCGACGCCGTCGGGCACCGGGACGACGCGCTCCGCCGGCAGGTTCACGGCCGTGCTGTAGCCACCCTTGACGACCAGGGCGGCCACTCGCTGGCCCGGTGCGAGACCGGTCACGCCGGCGCCGACGGACTCGATGACACCGACGAGGTCACAGCCGGGCACGAACGGCGGCTTGGGGCCGCCGGGCACCACGCCGCGTTGGAACAGCAGATCACCGTAGGAAACGCCGGCTGCCTCGACCTTGATACGCACGTGCCCCGCGGCTGGTTCCGCGATCTCCTCGGTGCGAACTTGCAGGCAGTTGGCCGTGTCCCGGTTGACCGCGTAAACCTGGGTGGTTTGCATCTCGGCCTCCGTCAAAGACAATTTATGGCAGCCTGAAGCTAACACCAGGCCGGCGAACCGGACAAGAAATCCGGGAACGGTTCCCAGCCGGCTCGGGAAATGTTCACCCGAGCTCGGGACCGCGTCCAGAAGGCGTCGGGAAAAGCACCTGAAAAAGTGTGGTCGACTGGGTACATAGTAGCTCCGGCCGTATCTGGCAGACAATATCGCGGAGGTTTAGATGTCCGAAGAGAACATCGAACTGGTTCGGTTCGTGACCGAAGAAGGGTTGAACAAGGGGAACCTCGGCAACATCGACGACGTGTTCTCCGCGGACTACGAGGTGCACACCGCGGGCCTCGCGCTGCCCAAGGGTCCGGCGGCGTTCCAGATGGCGGTCGAGTTCTGGAAGCGGGCGTTCCCGGACTTCACGTGTGGCATCCAGGACATGTTCGCGAGCGGTGAGCTGGTGGGGCTGCGGTTCCGCACCACGGGCACGCACACCGGCCCGCTGATGTGGATGCCGCCGACCGGCCGGACCTTCGTCGTCGAGGGCGTCGACCTGCACCGGGTGCGCGACGGCAAGGTCGTCGAGTCGTGGATCAGCGACGACTTCCCGCGGATCCTGTTCGAGCTCGGCATCGTCGAGGAGCCGGCCCCGCCCGCCGGCGCGGCCCCGCCGGTCGGGGTCGCCATTCCAGAAGCGAAGGCGAGCTGATGACACACAAGATCGCCTTCATCGGGCTCGGCGCGATGGGCGGCGGCATGGCCTCCCGCCTGCTCGCGTCGGGCGCGAGCGTGACGGTCTACAACCGCACCCGGTCGCGTGGCGAGGCGCTCGAGGCGGAAGGCGCGGTGCTGGCGGAGTCCCCGGCGGCCGCGGCGCGGGGCGCGGAGGTCGTGTTCCTGTCGCTCGCGACGAGTGAGGTCGTCGAGGCGCTGCTGTTCGGGCCGGACGGCGCGGTCAGCGGGCTGCCGGAGGGCGCGATCGTCGCCGACATGTCCACGGTGGCACCGGAGTTCGCCACGTCGTTGCAGTCCCGGCTGGCCGAGACCGGCCACCGCGGTCTCGACGCGTGCGTGCTCGGCAACGCCCAGCACGCCAAGGACGGCGAGCTGCGGTTCATGATCGGCGGCACCGCCGAGGACGTCGCCGCGCTGGAGCCGGTGCTGGCACCGCTCGCCAAGGAGACCGTCCACCTAGGACCGGGCGGCATGGGCGCGACGGCCAAGCTGGCGCTCAACCTGCTCATGGGCGTGCAGATGCAGGCGCTGGCCGAGGCGATCGTGTTCGGCGAGCGGGCCGGCCTGGACCGGGGTGTGCTGATCAAGCTGATCGCCGCCGGTGGGTACAGCTCGCCGATGATGAAGTTCAAGGCCGGGGTCATGGCGCGCAGGGCGTTCGAGAAGCCCGACTTCCGGCTGAAGCTGATGCGCAAGGATCTCGGCCTGGTACTGGCCGAGACCCAGCGCCTCGGGGTGCCGATGCCCACCACCGCGACCAGCTACGACTGGCTGACCGCGGCGACGAACGCCGGCCTCGGCGAGCACGACGTCGCCGCGCTGCTAGCGTTCATGGAGACCGTCTCCGGCCTGTCCGACTACCCCCGCCCGGGTGCGGCAGCAGCCTGAGAACGGCGCGAGGCGCGGTCGGGACAACTCGTCCCGACCGCGCCTTTCGTTGCGGCTACTCGGCTGTGCCTACTCGTAAGCGATGGCGGACAGGATGTTCACCTTCGCCGCCCGTCCGGACGGGGCGAGTGCCGCCACCAGACCGGCCACCACGGCAAGGCCGAGGAACACGGCGAGCGACAGCCACGGCACGGTCACCTGGCCGAGGTCGGCCACCGTCACCACCGCCGCACCGGCGAATCCGCCGAACAGCAGGCCGAGCAGCCCACCGAACACGGCCATCACCAACGACTCGGCGACCACCATGTGCACCATGTGCGAGCGACGCATGCCGATCGCGCGGAGCAGGCCGAGCTCACGCGTCCGCTCCAAAATGGACAGTGCCATGGTGTTGATGATGCCGAGCACACCGATGATCACCGACAGTCCCAAGAGGACATAGAGCATCAGCTCGGCGATGTCCACCTGGCTGGAGGCCGAGGCCGCGGCCTGGGTCTGGTCCTGGACCGACACCTCCGGGTTGTCGGCGACCAGCGCGGTGATCTCCTTCTTCGCCGCGGCGACGTCCGCGCCCTTGTCGAGCTTGACGTACCCGATCGCGGGCAGCGCGGACACGAACAGCTGCTGGCCGTTCTCCGGCGACAGCACCGGGCCGCGCAACAGGAAGTTGGACGCGTAGCTCCCGACGATCCGGTAGTCGTGCCAGCCGCCGCGCTCGGTGGCCAGCCGGACCGGGTCGCCCACCCGCAGCCCGCGCTCCTTCAGCGTCTCGGTGTCCATGGCGACCTCGTCGGCGCCGAGGTCGCTCAGGCTGCCGGACACCTTCTGGAGGCCGAGCACCGTGGTGAGCTCCTCGAGCGAGCCCGCGTTGGCGGGACTGCCCACCGGCGCCCGGCCGCCCGCGCCGGACACCTGCACGGTGTCGACGTACTGGGCCGTCGCCTCGGCGACGCCGTCGAGCTGCCGGGCCCGGTCGAGCACCGAGGCCTCGAAGGTCGGCATGATCCGGCCGTCCGCGTCGGTCGGCGGGCCGCCACCCGCGCCACCGGCCCGGCCGGTGACGCCGTCGCCCGCGATGATGAAGTCGGCGACCAGGTCCGAACCGAGCCGGCTGGTCACGTCCGTGCGCAGCGACTCCGCGACCACGCCGACGCCGCCGACCAGGCCGAGTGTGACGACCATCGTGGCGACCGTGATGGCGGTGCGGCGGGGGTTCCGCGCCGCGTTGCGCCTGCCTAGCTTGGCCGGCATCGACCAGCCGAGCAGCCGTCCGACCGCGGGCAGCAGCGCCCGGCTCGCCACCGGCGTGAGCATGGCGAGCCCGAACAACCCGAGCACGATGCCACCGCCCAGCGCCGCCCACTGCGCGTCGCCGAGGTCGGTGACCATGCTGGTGACGACCGCGCCGACACCGAGCACCGCCGGCACCGCGCCGGCCACGGTGATCCCGGTCAGCGAGCGCTGTTCGGCCGCCGACGCGCGCATCGCCGCCACCGGCGGCACCCGCGAGGCGCGCACGGCGGGCAGCAGCGCGGCGAGCACGGTGACACCGATGCCCACCACGAACGCCAGCACCATGCTGGCCGTCGGCACCGTCAGCGACACCGGCAGCTGGGCCCCGCTGTTGGCCTCCATCACGTTCTTCAGCAGCAACGAGACCAGCACGCCGAGCCCGAGCCCCACCGCGGAGGCCACCGTGCCGACGAGCACGGCCTCGACCAGCACCGAGCCCACGATCTGCCGGCGGCGCGCGCCGAGCGCGGACATCAGCGCCAGCTCGCCGGTCCGCTGGGCGACCAGGATCGAGAACGTGTTGAGAATGAGGAAGATGCCGACCAGCAGTGACAGCCCGGAGAAGCCGAGCAGCACGATCCGGACGATGTCCAGGAACGCCATCGCGTCGCCAGCGGTCGCGTCGGCCAGCTCGTCGCCGGTGCGCACCACGTACTGCGAGCCGAGCACCTCGGCGGCCCGGTCGCGCAGCTCCTCCGGGGACACACCGTCCTCGGCGGTCAGCGTGACCGAGCTGTACACGTCCGGCTTGCCCAGCATCAGCTGCTGCGCCACCGGCTCGGTGAACGCGACCTCCGTGCTCCCGCCGAGCGTGTCGAGCCCGTTGCTGTACCCGTAGATGCCGACGATCGTGAAGCTCTGCCGAGGCTGCAGCGTCAGCACGTCGATGGTGCCGCCGATGGCGAACCCGCCGAGCTTGGCCAGCCCGCCGTTGATCGCGACCTCGTTGTCCGCCTTCGGTCCCCGGCCCTGCCGCAGCTGGATGTTCCCGGTCTCGCCGTGCCAGGCGCGGCCGTTGCGCGGCGGGCCCTGGACGCTGATCGTCTTGCCGTCCGGCCCGACCGGCCGCGCCCCGTCGGCCGTGACCTCGCCGGACACCGAGGCGGCCCCCGGCAGGTCCTTCAGCTCGGCCACGACGGACTTCGGCACCGGCGGGGTGAACGCCTTGCCCTGGTACTCGGAGTCGATGTTGGACTTGCCCGACACCGAGACGTCCACATTGGACGCGATGGTCTTGAAGACCGAGTCGAACCCGCTGCCGACCGTGGTGGTGGTGATCATCGCGGCCGACACCGACATCACGCCGAGCACGACCGCCAGTCCGGCCAGCGTCAGCCGCAGCTTCCTGGCGAGCAGACCCTTCAGGGTTGCCTTGAGCATTACGTCCTCATCTCAGGCGCCGACCGAGTCGAGTGCCTTCATGGTGTCCAGCACCTCGTCAGCGGTCGGGTCGGTCAGCTCGTCCACGAGGCGGCCGTCGAGCAGGAAGACCACCCGGTCGGCGTAGGCCGCGGCGTTCGGGTCGTGGGTGACCATCACGATGGTCTGCCCGAACTCGTCGACCGACCGGCGCAGGAAACGCAGGATCTCGGTGCTGGAACGGGAGTCGAGGTTGCCGGTCGGCTCGTCGGCGAAGATCACGTCCGGCTTCGGCAGCAGTGCGCGGGCGGACGCGACGCGCTGCTGCTGGCCGCCGGAGAGCTCACTCGGCCGGTGGGTGAGCCGGTCGGCGAGGCCGAGCGCCTCAACCACCTTGTCGAACCACTCCGCGTTGGGCTTGCGCTTGGCAATGGCCAGCGGCAGCGTGATGTTCTCCTCGGCGGTCAGCGTCGGCAGCAGGTTGAACTGCTGGAAGATGAACCCGATCCGGTTGCGCCGCAGGTCCGCGAGACCGCGGTCGCCGAGGTCGGCCAGCAGGGTCTCACCGATCCAGACCTCGCCGGAGTCCACTGTGTCCAGTCCGGCCAGGCAGTGCATCAGCGTGGACTTGCCGGACCCGGACGGGCCCATGATCGCGGTGAACTGGCCGCGCCGGACGTCGACCGAGATGTCGTCGAGCGCGACCACGGAGGCAACGCCGGTGCCGTAGGCCTTGGTGACACCGACCGCGCGAGCGGCGAGTCCGGTGATCGTTTCGTTGGACAGGATGGTCATGACGAAGGCTCCCGTACTTCCCGAGGTTCGGGCTTCGCGGTGGTCCCGGTGGTCCCGGCGGGCGCGGTGGTCGCCGAGCGGCGCCAGTTGATCCGGCCCCACGGCTTCAACACCGACAGCAGCGCGGCGAAGATGCCCAACGCGGCCATCACGGCCAACATGCCGAACAGGCTGACGTCCACACTGGACTCGAGCGGCTTGAGCTCCCCCGCCTGCTCGGCGGCGCTGTACACGGCGAACCTCATGTTGAACGCGCCCGCGGCGAACAGCACGAGACCGACGACGAGCTTGACGGTCACCCACCACCACTTGACCAGGCCCCACTTGGTGCCAAGACCGAGCACGACGCCCGTGATGACGACCAGCAGGGTGCCTGGCAGGAAGAACGTGGTCGCCAGCACCTCCATGGCGACGTAGAGCGAGTTCACCCGATCGAGGTCGTCGGTGTTCATGCCGGCGACGCTCAACGCGATCGCGCCGAGGATGACGCCGAGCCATCCGACCGAGCTGATGATGTGCAGCACCATCCAGACCTGCCGAACTCTGCGCTCCATCGGCGGAAAGATGCTGCGAGTCCTGCGCTGTGCGGAGCTACTCATGCCCCTGCCCCTTCCCGCGGTCGTCCGGACCGGCCGGGTCGACGTACTGTTGCGCCCCCGATGGTCGCAGCTCCCACCGACGAAAACCGGGTGCTGCACCCCGGCTCGACCAGTACGCGACCCTGGCGTGCAGCGCGAGGCTGCCGAACAGGAAGAACATCGGACCGGCCGGCCAGAAGAAGGGCGCGTCGGACGCGATCCAGCGCGTGATCAGGAAGACCGACAGCGCCACCGCGACCGCCGCGTGCACCCGCAGCCGGGCGGGTAACCCGGCGCGAGCGGTGGATGGGCGCCGCCGCGCCACGCGCGGCTCGTCCTCCTGACCAGGCAGGTCGGCGACGAACGCGGCCAGCTCGTGCCGGTAGCGCGTCGTGTAGACGCGGTCCAGTCGCTCCTCGGCCTCGGTCAGCGTCAGCCTGCCTTCACCGGCAGCGTCGCTGACCAGCTTGGCGACCCGCTCCCGCTCGCTGTCCGAGGCGCGCACCGCCTTCGCGGGGGCCATGTCGTCCGGTTGCTCGTTCATGTCACTCATCGTGCCGGCGGCGGCCCGCGCTGGCGTCGGGCGCCGGGGGGCACTTCGGGTACCCCACGAGACGCGCCCGATGGCCCCCGCCTGCACCCCGTGGAGTACTGGTCGAGCCATCCGTCGCCCGCTGCCCGCACCAGCAGGCCTGATCTACTGTGCAGACATGGCAACAACGCCGATACCTCGTGGGCCGAGGCGTGGCGCCCTGCCCGCCGTCGCGATCGTGGTGCCGACGTCGATCATCCAGGTCGCCTCGACCGTGCCCGCCGCGCAGTTCCAGGGCACGTCCGACCGAATCGGCCCACTGACCGTCGCACTGCTGCTGGCCGGACCGGCCCTGCTGCTGCTGCGCCGCCGGTTCCCCGTCGCCACGTTCGTTGCCGTCGTCGCCGTCACCTTGCTGTACCTGGTGCTCGGCTACCCGTACGGGCCGGTGTTCCTCAGCGTGGTCATCGCGTTGTTCAACCTCGTGCTGCACGGGCCCCGGCTCGTCGCGTGGGTGACCGGACCGGCCCTGGTGATCACGCTGCTGGTCGTCATGGACGTGATGACGCCCCACTACCGGCTCGGCGTCACCGAGTTCGCGTTCGCGATCGCCTGGCTCACGCTGATCATGGTGGTCGCCGAGATCGTGAAGGCGCGCAGGGACCGCGCCGCCCAGGCCGAGGAGACCAGGGAGGAGCAGGCCAAGCGGCGGGCGGGCGAGGAACGCCTGCGCATCGCGCGCGAGGTGCACGACGTGCTGGCACACCACGTCTCGCTGATCAACGTCCAGTCCGGCGTGGCCCTCCACCTGATCGACGAGCAGCCGGAGCAGGTCCGCCAGGCGCTCACCGCGATCAAGCAGTCGAGCAAGGAGGTGCTCGTCGAGCTGCGCAACATCCTCGGCGTGCTCCGGGACGTTGACGGCCCCGGCGACGGCGCGCCCCGGCATCCGGTGGCGAGCCTCGACCAGCTCGACCCGCTGCTGGAGCGGATGCGCGCGGCCGGCCTCCGGGTGCGGCTGGACGTGACCGGGAAGCGGCGCCACGTGCCGAGCGGCGTCGACGCGGCCGCCCTGCGGATCGTGCAGGAGTCACTGACCAACACCTACCGCCACGCGGGCCCGACGGTGGCCAGGGTGCGTCTCGACTACGAGCCGGGCGAACTGCGCATCCAGGTGGACGACGACGGTCGCGGCGACGGCGCGGCGATCGGCAAGCTGGGCTCCGGCAGCGGCCTCACCGGCATGCGACAGCGTGCCGAGGCGCTCAACGGTACATTGGTCGCGGGCCCCCGGCCCGACGGCGGATTCCGCGTCACCGCGACCCTGCCGACCGGGCATGCCGGCGACACCGATACCGCCGAACCCGCCGAGCACACCGACAACGGCAGCACGAGGACCGAGAACGGGGCATCATGAGCGGAGCCTGCGGAGCGAATCATCAACACTCAGGACGCCACCGAGCCCGCGGAGGGCGCCGGTCGAGCGGAGCTCGCGGAGCGTTCCGGCGCCGCGCAGCGGGTGAGGGGGCGTCATGATCCGAGTTGTGCTCGCCGACGACCAAGCTTTGGTGCGAGCGGGTTTCCGCGCGCTGCTGAACGCGCAGGACGACATCGAGGTGGTCGGCGAGGCGTCCAACGGCGAGGAGGCGGTGGTCGCCGCCCGCGAGCACCGTCCCGACGTGCTGCTGATGGACATCCGGATGCCCCAGCTGGACGGGCTGGAGGCCACCCGGCGCATCTCGTCCACGCCGGACCTGGCGCAGGTGCACATCCTCATCCTGACCACGTTCGAGGAGGACGAGTACGTCTTCGAGGCGATCCGCGTCGGCGCGAGCGGGTTCCTGGTCAAGGACACCGAGCCGGTCGAGCTGATCCACGCGGTGCGGGTGGTGGCGGGCGGCGACGCGCTGCTGTCCCCGAGCGTGACACGGCGGCTCATCGGCGAGTTCGCCACCAGGGCCAAGAAGGTCCGGAAGGCGACCACACTGGACGTGCTGACCGACCGCGAGCGCGAGGTCGTCGCGCTGGTCGGCGAGGGCCTGACCAACGACGAGATCGCCGCGCGGCTCGTGGTGAGCCCGGCGACCGCGAAGACCCACGTCAGCCGCGCGATGACCAAGCTCGCCACCCGCGACCGCGCGCAGCTCGTGGTGTTCGCCTACGAAACAGGCCTGGTCCGGCCCGGCTGGGCCCATTAGCCCTACTACACGGGACCCGCTCGGATACCACTCGAGTCGTACTCGTGAATACTCCGCCAGCTAGAGGCCTTTGTCAGTTCTAGCTGTCAGAGTGGGACCGAACACGGTCCGTACACGCGACCACCCGATAGCCGGACGGCGGCATGCGTCGTCGACCTTCGGCCGTGGGAGGGTGTCCACAAAGGGAGAATTAATGACTTCCACGCAAGGTGCCCGCCGGGGAAACCTTGGCGTGCTTTCCGGCGCTCTTTTCGCAATTCTCTGGGTCGCCGGCGGCTTCGCGCAAGATTTCAAGGTGTCGGACTCCGGCATTGACTACCCCAGGCCGACCGACGCCGCGTCGGCCGTGCAGAAGTGGTTCGACGCCAACGGTTCCGCCGCCGCGGCGAACTCGGCCGTGCAGATCGTGGCGGCCATCGCGCTGATCATCTTCGCCGGTTCGCTCGCCAGCCTCGTGCGCACGGTGCGCGGTTCCGACGCCGCGGCAAGCGTCGCCGGCACGGCCGGCGCGGTGTCGGCCGCGATGCTGCTGGTCGGCGCCGCGGCGCAGGCCGGGCTCGGCACGGACGCCGCCTCCAACGAGGTGACCGCCCAGGCGCTGTACCAGGTCGCCTTCTGGGCCGGTGGCCCGCTGCACGTCGCCACCCTCGGCCTGATGGTCGTGGCCGGGGCCGTCGGCCTCGGCGTCGTGCTGCCCAAGTGGCTGAAGATCTCGGGTATCGTCGTCGGCTCGCTGGCGCTGCTCGCGGCGCTGTCCGGTGTCTCGCAGATCTTCGTCGCGTTCACGCTGTTCGGGCGCTACCTGAGCTTCGTGTGGCTGCTGATCGTCGGGATCTCGGTGGCCCTCAAGCGCAAGTCGGCCGGCGCTCCCGCCGCGGCCGCGGACGCTCGGGTCTGAGCGACACCACGAGAACGAGGCCGGCCGCCGTCTCGGCGACCGGCCTCGCTTCGCGGCCGAACCGAACGCGCCGGACGCCGCGGGGAGCCATTCCCCGTCGCGTGGAGACTCGTGCCCCACGACGTCGGGACCATCCGAACCGATTCTTGATCGCAGACTAGTTCCCTCCAGGCCGGGCGGCTCGTCTACTTCGACTTGCCAACGTCGGATCTTCCGTCCCTGCCGACGAAAGGTGCACTAAAGTGTCTGCGACAAATACCACGAGCCCGAGCGGCTCGAGCCAGCCGGTGACATTACTCAAAGGCTTAACCGGCTTCCGGTTCCCGATCGCGCTCGGAATCTTCCTCATCCATTCCACCCACCTGTACAACCCGGCGGACGGTTTCATGTCGCCGGTCTCGCCGTTCGCCGACCAGGGTTTCGCCACCTGGCTGTCGGAGTTCATGATCCCGATCGGGCTGCCGTTCCTGTCCCTGTTCTTCATGTTGAGCGGGTTCGTGCTGACCTGGTCGTCAAAGCCGGGTGAGCCCGCCCGTTCGTTCTGGCGCCGCCGGTTCTTCCGCGTGTTCCCCAACCACGTCGTCACGTTCGTCCTGGCAGTGATCCTCATCGCGGGCGCCACCACCAACTGGCTGCCCAACCTGCTGCTGGTGCACACCTGGAACCCGAACGAGCCGTACGGCGGGGCCAACGTCATCGTCTGGTCGCTGTGCGCGGAACTGCTGTTCTACACGATGTTCCCGTTCCTGGTCCGGCCGCTCCGGCGGATCGCCGACAACCGGCTGTGGTGGTGGGCCGGCGGCATGGTCGCCGGCATCGTGGCCGTCCCGATCGCCGCGAAGCTGTTCTTCCACGACGCGATCATGCCCGGCATCCTGCCGATCTCGCCGCACCAGATGTGGTTCGCCTCGCTGCTCCCCGCCGGTCGCATCTTCGAGTTCATGCTCGGCATGCTGCTCGCCCAGATCGTCCGGCGCGGCCTGTTCCCGCGGATCCGCATCCCGGTGCTGCTGGTGGCGTGGGCCGCGTCGTGGACGATCGCGCAGTTCGTGACCGTGCCGTGGACCTACGCCGTGGTCGGGCTCGTGCCGAACGTCCTGACCCTCGGCGCCATCGCCACCGCGGACCTGCGCGGCGCGCAGAGCATCCTCACCAGCAAGTTCGCGGTGTGGGGCGGCAACATCTCCTACGCGTTCTTCATGGTGCAGATGGTTGTCCTCTACTGGGGACGGACACAGATCACCGGGACCTACGACTGGCTCCCCGCCATCGGGATCTGGTTCGGTTTCCTCGCCGCGACACTGTTCGCGGGGTGGCTCCTGTTCAAGTGTGTCGAGGAGCCGGCCATGAAGCACCTGTCCCGCCCGAAGCGCAAGACCCCGCCGGCACCACCGGCACCGGTCCCCGTCGGCGCGGCCGTCGGCGCGGGAGAGCCCAGCTAGGACGGCGCGCCCGCCGACCTCGCAGTGCCCTGGTGTCCCGCGGATCGAGCCGATCCGCGGGACACCGTCCCATTTGGACAGTCGACTAAGAGGGTGTCATGACCGACGAACCTAAGATGCTGGAGCTGCTGTTCGACCGCGACGAGTACCAACGGCTGCGGGTCGAGCAGCCCGTCGCCAAGGTGCGCCACTTCAACGGCGCGGCGGTCTGGCTGGTGACCCGGTACGACGACATCAAGGCGGTGCTGAGCGACCCCGGGGTGAGCAACGACCCGAGGACCCAGACCCACCTGAACACCACCGCCGCGCCCGGGCTGCCGCAGGAGTACCTGCGCTACCTGGGCCGTTCGGTGTCCATGATGGACCCGCCGAACCACAACCGGGTGCGCCGCCTGGTGTCCAAGGTGTTCACCGCGCGCCGGGTGCAGCAGCTCCGGCCGAGGGTCCAGGAGGTCACCGACGAGCTGCTCGACGGCCTCGCGGGCGCCGGCGAGCTGGACCTGTTGCAGGACTTCGCCTACCCGCTGCCGTTCGCGGTGATCAGCGAGCTGCTCGGCGTCCCGGAGGAGTTCCGGGAACACTGGCGCGAGGCGCTCGAAGGCATGATGTGGGGCGCGTGGGAACAGGTCGCGCCCGGTGCGCAGGCCATGGCGGACTACGCGGAACGCGTCGTCGAGCTGCGCCGCGAGCAGCCGGGCGACGACCTGATCTCGGCGCTGGTGCGCACCATGGACAGTGCCGACAACACTGACGGCGACCAGCTCGACGACGACGAGCTGGTCTCGCTGGTGATCACGATCCTCAACGCGGGCCACGAGACCAGCGCGCAGCTCATCGCCAACGGCACGTTCGCCCTGCTCACCCACCCGGACCAGCTCGCGCGGCTGCGCGGCGACCTGTCGCTGCTCACGCCGGCGATCGAGGAGATGCTGCGGTTGTTCGGGCCCGCCGAGCTGGCCGGGCTGCGGTTCGCGAAGGAGGACGTCGAGGTCGGCGGGGTGACCGTGCCGGCCGGTGACGTCATCCAGATCCTCTGGGCCTCGGCCAACCGGGACGACGCCCAGTTCGCCGAGGCGGAACGGTTCGACATCGCCCGCAAGAACAACGCGCATCTGGCGTTCGGGCACGGCATCCACTACTGTCTCGGCGCCGCACTGGCCAGAGTGGAGGCCGAGGTCGCGTTCGGCACGCTGCTGCGCCGGTTCCCCGACCTGTCACTGTCCGTGCCCGCGGCGGAGGTCGCCTGGAAGCGCGGCTTCCCACGCGGTATCAACAGGCTGGAGCGGCTGCCGGTGGCCCTCGGCGATGAGCGTCAGCGCGACCGCCACGTCGCGTAGCACCACGCAGAGTACGGCGAAACGCTCGGCCGGGGTAGCCCCGGCCGAGCGTTTCGCGTTGGATGGGTGGTATGCGATGATTTCCCACTGACAGATGACTCAAGACTCACGGTCGCGGGTTGGTAAAGGATGACAATTATTTCAGTCAAGCCTGACCCAATATCGAATGAGGTGCCGTGCCGATGAACAAGCGTGCCGTCTTCGGCCTCTTCCTACCCCTGTATGGCAGTCAGTTTCTTGCGATCGGGTTCCTGTTCACGGCGCTGGCCGCCATCACCAGGGACCGGGGCGGTTCGCTCGAGGACATCGGGGTCATCTACGGAATAGGTTTCATCTGGGCGTTGAAGTTCCTGTGGGCGCCCCTGGTCGACCGCTACGGCTCCCGCAAGCGGGGGCACTACCGGTCCTGGCTGGTGGTCACCCAGCCCGCCGCGGCGCTGGGCATCGTCGCGCTCGCCCCGCTCGACGTCGGCGAGAACCTCGGGCTCATCGTCGCCCTGCTGTCCGTGGTCGCCGTGCTGTCGGCCACCCAGGACATCGCCACCGACGCGCTCGCCGTGCGGATGATGGACGGCCGCCAGCGTGGCGGCATCAACGGTCTGCAGATCGGCGCGAACTTCGTCGGTGACGTCGTCGGCGGCGGTTTCGTGCTCGTGATGTACGAATACTTCGGCTGGGTGCCGGCCATCCTGACGCTGGCCGTCGTGGTCTCCATCCCCATCTTCTTCATCCGCCGGTTCACCGAGCCGGTCCCCGACGCGCCCGCCGAGCCGGTTGTGGCGGCGAAGCGGCAGTCGATGTTCTCGGTGTTCCGCCAGCCCGGTGTGCGCAGGTGGGCGCTGGTGCTGACGCCGCTGCTGGCGATCGCGATGCCCGGCGCCTACGGGATGCTGGTGCCGATCCTGATCGACTCCGGCGTCTCCGTCGGCATGGTCGGCATCCTCACCAACGGGCTCGGCGGCGTCATCGGCATCGCCGCGGCGATCGGCGCCGGGTTGTGGGTGCACCGGCTCGGCCGCAGGCGGGCACTCGTCTGGTACGCCGCCGGCCAGGTGGTCGCCATCGCCACGATGATCCCCGTGGCGGCCGGCGGTGGCATGGCGTGGGTGCTGCTGGCCATCGTGATGGTCAACATCTTCAACTCCGCGGTCTTCGTGGTCATGTACACCATCAACATGGACCACAGCCGGCCGGCGACGGCGGGCTCGGACTTCACCGTGCAGACGAGCATCTCGCTCGGCCTGCGGTTCGCGGCCGCCGGCATGGTGATCGGGGTGGCCGGCTCGGCCGGCTACACCGTGGCGATGGTGGTCTGTGTCGCCGCCGCCGTGGTCGCCCTGATCGCGGTGCTGACGCTGTACCGCGAGACCCCGCAGGAGCGGGAAGAGCCCGCTCTGGTCGTGCCCAGCCGCGGACTGGCCGAGCAGCCCGCCTGAGCAGTACCCGCGACACCCGCGACACCCGCGACACCCGCGACACTGCCCTGAAGGACGCCGAATGGTCCTTCAGGGCAGTGCTGCGACCCCGTCTGAGCCGAGTCTTGAGTGTCACCGGGTAGAAAGAATGTCAGCGGAATTTACTGGAGTACCCCAATCGCCGACTGACATTCTAGGAGTTTCCAATGTCGGACACGAAGCCGTTCCTGTGCGGGCCCCAGGAAGGTAAGGCACTCTGGCACTTCGGTTCGCTGGTCGTGTTCAAGGCGACCGGTGCGGACACGGACGGCCAGTACTGGCTCGCGGAGATGTCGTGCAACCGCGGCTACGGCTCGCCGGTGCACGTCCACAGCAAAGAGGACGAGCTGTTCCACATCCTCGAGGGCGAGATGAGCATCGAGGTCGGCGGGCAGCTCCACCGCGCGACCGCCGGTTCGTCGGTCTTCCTGCCCCGCAACATCCCGCACTCGTACAAGGCCGAGTCGGACACCGTGAAGACCCTGGTGCTCGGTACGCCGGCGGGCTACGAGAACTGGTTCGTCGAGACCGGCAGCCCGGCCGAGCGGCTGGAGATCCCGGCGTTCGACCCCTCGACCTTCCCGGACTTCGGCGCGGTCATGGCGTCCACCGCGAAGTACGGCGGCCAGGTCCTCGGCCCGCCGCGCGACTGAACCTGCCTGCCACGTAAGGGAATGGGTCGCTCATGACCATCGACGTGCACGGGCATGTCACCCCGCCGGAGCTGTTGAAGAAATTCCCCATGCCGCCGAGTCTCGGTGACATCGACGGCATGGTCGAACGCAAGGCCGCGCTCGGGATCACCACCACGGTGGTCGGCAGCCCGGTCGGCGCGGGCACGATGCTGCCGATCCCGGGCATCGACAACTACGCGCAGCCGGCCGACTCACTCGCCAGTTTCCACGACTGGGTCGCGGAGACGGTGCGGGAGAAGTCCGGCGCGCTGACCGGCTACGTCTACCTCAACCCGCTGGCGGGCTCGGCCGCGGTCGCGTGTGCCGCCGCTCTGCTGGAGCGGGAGGAGTTCGTCGGGCTGATCGTGAACTCCAGTGTGCGTGGGGAGTTCCTGAACGACGAGCGCAGCGACGAGTTCTTCGCGATGGCACAGGAGACCGGCGCGCCGGTGCTGCTGCACCCGCCCGCCGTGCCGGTGGCCGCGGACGCGATGAAGGCCGTCGGCGCGATCGAGCACGTCGTGCGCCCGTGTGACATCACGATGGGTGTCGCGGCGATCCTGCTCGCCGGGCGGCTGCAACGGTTCCCCGGTCTGAAGCTGATCGCGCCGAACGCGGGCGGCGCCTTGTCGCTGCTGCGCGAGAAGCTGGACATGGCGCAGCGCAGAGACAACGTCGAGGGGCCGCCGATCAGCCAGCAGCTGCGGCAGATCTATGTGGACACCGGCACGCCGTCGCTGCCGGCGCTGCGTGCGGCGGTCGAGGTGTTCGGGCCGGAGCGGATGCTGTTCGGCACCGACTCGCCGCCGCTCGCCACCCCGCTGGACGCCGCGCTCGCGGCGATCGACCAGCTCGGACTGTCCGATGTGGACCGGGCGAAGGTGTTGGGCGGCAACGCGGTCGAGCTGTTCGGGCTGGGGTCCACGGAGCTGAGGAGGGCGTCATGACCGAGCAGCAGCGAGTCCTGGTCGTCGGCGGGTACGGCGGGCTCGGCGCGGTGATCTGCCAGCAGTTCGCCGAGGCGGGCGCGGCGGTCGCGATCGCCGGCCGCTCGCTCGAGAAGGCCACTGAGCTGGCGGAGAAGCTGGCGGCGGACGGCGCGACGACGCTCGGTGTCGCGCTCGACGTGGTCGACCCGGCGTCGATCGACGCCGCCGTCGCGACGATCGTCGAGGCGTGGGGCGGGATCGACGTGCTGGTCAACTCGGCCAGCAAGCTGATCACCGTGCCGGCGGAGCAGTTCGACGCGACGCAGTGGGCCGATGTGGTCAACGCCAACCTGGTCGGCGCTTTCCTGCTGTCCCAGTCGGTCGGCCGGCACATGCTCGAGCGTGGCGAGGGTCGGATCATCCACCTGTCGTCGGTGCGCGGGGATGCCGGCGGCCGCATGGGTTTCTCGGCGTACGGCGCGAGCAAGGCCGGCGTGAACCTGCTGACGAAGCAGCTCGCGACCGAGTGGGGCGGGCGTGGCATCACCGTCAACGCGGTCGCACCCGGCTTCATGCGGACCGACTTCGTCGAGGCGGCACAACAGAACGCGCCGTTCGTCGCGCGGCTGCAGCAGCGGATCCCGATCGGCCGGTTCGCCGAGCCGGAGGAGGTCGCGAGCGCGGTGCTCTACCTCGCGACGCCGCTCGCCCGGTTCGTCAACGGGCAGGTCATCTACGTCGACGGCGGCGTGACCGCCAGCCATTAGTTCCCTGTAACGGAGGTTGAGATGTCCACCTGGCACGCGCTGCAGTATCCGATCAAGGCCGGCAGCGAGGAGACGGTCAAGGAGCTGTTCCGCAACAGCGGCCGCCCCCAGTTCGAGATCACGAGCCCGGACGGCAAGGTCATCGGTCGGCTGCTCGCCACGATGACGTTCGTCGGCAAGGAGCTCGCGATCCGCGTCATCCACGTCGACGGCCCGCTGCCGCTGGTCGCCGCGCACATGAGCCGGCAGCCGGAGGTCAAGGAGTTCGAGAAGCAGCTCGAGGAGCACCTGACCGTGCCGCGCGACATGGTCACGCCGGACGGCGCGCGGGCGTTCTTCCAGCTGGCCGGCATGGAGAACGTGCTCAACCGGCAGGCCCCGGAAACGGAAGTCGCCTGACATGGACATCGGTGTCGGGCTGCCGCACGCGTTGCGGGGCGTGTCAGGCGAGACGATCGTGACGTGGGCGAAGGAGGCCGACGAGGCCGGCTTCTCCAGCCTCGCGACGCTCGACCGGTTGGTGTACGACAACTTCGAGAGCCTCACCACGCTGGCCGCCGCGGCGGCGGTGACGTCGCGGGCCAAGCTGGTGACGTCGATTCTCATCTCGCCGCTGCACGGGAACACGGCGTTGTTCGCGAAGCAGGCCGCCACCATCGACCGGCTGTCCAACGGCCGGCTGGTGTTGGGTATCGCGGCCGGCTCCCGCCCGGACGACTTCCGGGCCAGCAAGATCGAGATGGGCGGACGCGGCAAGGGCATCGAGGCCCAGGTGGCCGAGGCACGGGCGATCTGGGCCGGCGAGCGGCGCGGGTTCGCCGGCGGCATCGGCCCGGCGTTGCCCGCGGCGCCGCCGATCCTCATGGGCGGCCACTCGCCGGCGGCGATCAACCGCGCGTCAAGGCTGGCCGACGGCTGGATCTCCGGCGGCGGTGGCGTCGGCATGTTCAAGCAGGGCCTCGGCGCGTTCCGTGCCGCGTGGGCGGCGGCCGGCCGGGAGTCGGCGCCGCGCGTGGTGGCGCTGGTGTACTTCGCCCTGGGGGCAGGCGGTGCCGAGTTGGCGGACCAGTACCTGTCGGACTACTACGGCTTCGCGCCGCCGTACGCGCAGCTCGTGCTGCGCAACGCGGCCGTCGGCGAGGACAAGCTGCGCGCCACGCTGGCCGAGCTGGAAGAAGCCGGCTGCGACGAGGTGCTGCTGGCACCGTGCGGCGCCGAGCTGGACCAGCTGAAGGAACTACGCACAGTCGTAGGCAAGTAGCTCCGCGGACGGAACTGCGGCATTGCCATGAAGGACCCCTTCATGTCGTTGAGTGACATGAAGGGGTCCTTCATGGCGTTGCCGGCTCAGTTGGCGAGGAATGTGGCCCAGGTCGCGGCTGGGAAGACGAGGGCGGGGCCGGAGGTGTTCTTCGAGTCCCGCACCGCGGTTTTTGCCAGGTTGGCAAGAGCGGCAACCTCGACGCAGTTGCCTTGGTTGCTGCTGCGGCTGCTCTTGCGCCACACGGCACCCGTGAGGTCGGTCATGAGGTGCTCCTCGTGGTTCACGACATCCGGTCGATCGAACTGGCAATGACCCGGAGCGAGTCCTCCGGTGCCAGCGCGGCGTTGCGTAGACGCCGCATGGCAACCCTAGCCCGCTGCACGTACTCCACGTCCTCCAGAAACACCGTGTTCTCGCGATGCTCCAGGTAGACCAGGGTCGGCAGGTCGCCGCACTCCAGGATGAGCAGCGGACCGCTGAGACCAGGAGTGGCGCCGGCCGCGAACGGCAGCACCCGCAGCGAGATCTTCGGCACTCCTGCCGCCGTGATCAGGTGTTGGAGCTGACGGCGCAGCACGCCCGGCGCGCCGATCGGGCGGTGTAGCACCGCCTCATCGATGATCGCGTGCAGCATCGGCGCGTCGCGTTTGGCGAGGAGTCCGTGCCTGGTCATTCTTGCTCTGACCAGGGTGTCGATCTCGGCATCGGTGAGATCGTCGGTGCCGCGAATGACGGCCTCGGCGTACTCCGGGGTTTGGAGCAGGCCAGGAACGAGCTGAGGCTCGAAGCTGTGCATCGCTGCCGCGTCCGCCTCGAAGCGGATCACGTTCTGCCAGCTTGTCGGGAGTTTGCCGGTCTGCATCCGGCTGACCTTGCTCGCCGACACACCCAGCGCCCGAGCCACGTCCTCGCAGGTCAGACCTGCCTTTTTGCGCAATGCGCGCAGTTCGCTCGACACGTGCCGCTGCCGTACCGGTACTCCTCGATCGGATACCGGCATTGCCATGAAGGACCCCTTCATGTCACTCAACGACATGAAGGACCCCTTCATGGCATCGGACCGGATCCGGCCGGCCGACTACGCCGCCTGCTCGGCTGCGCCGGTCTGTATCGCCGCTCGCAGTGCCTTCTTGTCCACCTTGCCTACCGGCGTCAGCGGGAAGTCCGCCACGATCTCCAGTCGCTCGGGGATCTTGAACTTCGCCACCCCTTTGGCCACGAACAGGTCGCGCACCTGCGCCAGCGTCAACGACTGTCCATTGTGGAGCACCACGCACACGCAGACCAGCTCGCCGTACTCGGGATGCGGCAGCGGGATGGCGACGGCGCGGCGGACCTGGGGCAGCGTGTCGACCACGGCCTCGACCTCCGGCGCGGAGATCTTCTCGCCGCCCCGGTTGATCAGGTCCTTCACCCGGTCCGCCACCACGAAGTTGCCGCTCTCGTCACGCCGGACGAGGTCGCCGCTGCGGTACCAGCCATCTGGTGTGAACGCCTTCGCGTTGTGCTCCGGCGCCTTGAAGTAGCCGCGCGGCGTGTACGGGCCTCGGGTGAGCAGCTCGCCGGTCTCGCCCTCCGGCACCTGCGAACCCTGCTCGTCGACGATCATGATCTCGTCCGCGTCGCTGATCGGGCGGCCCTGGGTTCGCACGATGACCTCGACCGGGTCGTTCGGCCTCGTGTAGTTCAGCAGGCCCTCCGCCATGCCGTACACCTGCTGCAGCGTCGCGCCGAGCGCCGGGCCGACGCGTGCCGCGAACGCCGGGTCCAGCACCGAGCCGCCGACCTGCACGAGCCGCAGCGACGACAGGTCGTGGCCGCCGGCGAGCGCGGCCTCGACCCACCGGTACGCGATCGCCGGCACCAGCGACGTCACCGTCGCCCGCTCACGTTCGATCAGCGGGAACGCCGTCTCCGGCTTGGGCGAGCGGAGCATCACCACCCGGCCCCCGTGGATCAGCGTCGCGACGATTCCCGGCGAGCCGAGCGGGAAGTTGTGCCCCATCGGCAATGTCACCAGGTACACGGTGTCCGCGTCGAACCCGCACACCTCGCCGCTCTGCCGCGCGTTGTACTCGTAGTCGTTGTGTGTCCTGGCAATGATCTTCGGCGTCCCGGTGGTGCCGCCGGACAGCAGGAACAGTGCCACCGCACCGGGATCCGGCGCGGCCGCGTCCAGCCGGGACCGCAACAAACCAGAGTCCTCGGACAAAGTCAGCAACGACCGAAGGTCCACAGTGCACTCGTTGGCGTCCCCGAGCACGATGACCGCGCACGTGTCGGCCAGCGAGTCGGCGAGGTCGACGGCCAGCCGCTGGTGGTCGAACTTGTGCCAGCGGTCCGGCACCACGATCGCCTTCACCTCGGCCAGCTCGGCGAGGTAGCGCAGCTCGTGCTCGCGGTGCGCGAGCAGGGCGAGCACCGGCGCGACGCCGATCCGTTGGCAGGCAAGGAAGAGCGCGGCGAACTCCCAGGTGTTCGGCAGCTGCACGAGGATGTTGTCCCCGTCGCGGAGGCCGAGGTCGAGCAGGCCGGCGGCCAGCGCGTCGGCGTGCTCGGCGAGCTGCCGGTAGCTGATCCGCACGTCGCCGTCGACGACCGCGATCCGGTCGCCGTCCCGGTCGGCCCACGTCCACATCCAGTGGCCGAGCGGCTCGCCCCGCCAGTAGCCCTCCCGCGTGTACAGCTCGGCGAACTCCGCCGGCCAGGGCGTCACACCGTCCCGCATCATGTTCCCTCCACTCACGCCGCGACCGCCGGCGCCGGCGGCGTCTCCGGCTCGTTGTCCGACACGGCGGCGCCGCGGTCGGGGGTGAGCAACTCGGCCAGGAAGTCGCTGATGGCCTGCACCGTCGGCCGGTTCCACAGCAGGGTGGCGGGCAGGCTCACCCGGAACCGCCGTTCCAGCCGGGCACGGACGATCTGGGTCATCACCGAGTCGAGGCCCATCTCGATCAGCGGCCGGCGGATGTCCAGCTCCTCGACCGCGAGCTTCATCTCGCCGGCCACCTGCCCGGACACCTCGGTGAGCAGGTAGTCGCGCAGCTCGTCGTCGCGCATGGTGGCCCACGGCGCGGCCGACGCGGGTTGCGCGGTCCCGACCGTTTCTTCCGCGGTCAGCTCCGAGAGCAGCGGCGGGCGGCGCATGCCGGGCAGCAGCGGGATGGTCCGCAGCACCGCGACGTGCCCGACGTCGTGCCGCTCCGCGTACTCCCACGAGCGGAACGCCTCGGCGGCGGTGATGTCGGCGGTGCCCCTGGCCGACAGCTCGGCGTCGATGGCCTCCGAGGAGGTCGACATGCCGAGGCCGCGCCACGACGTCCAGCCGATGCTGAGCGTGTCCCGGTGGCCGCCGGCCCGCCGGTGGACGGCGAGCGCGTCGAGCACCGCGTTGCCAGCGGCGTAGCTGGTCTGCCCCGGCAGGCCGAGCAGCAGGCCGGCCGACGAGAACAGCACGAGGAAGTCCAGGCTGCCGGGCGGGAACAGCTCGTGCAACACCTGTGCGCCAAGGACCTTCGGCCGCATGACCGTCGCGAGCGACGCCTCGTCGACGTCCGCGGCCATGCGGTTGTCCAGCACGCCGGCCGCGTGCACGATGCCGCGGATCGGCGGCAGGCCGAGGTCGCCGATCGACGCGAGCTTCGCCGCCTGCGCCCGGTCGCTGACGTCCAGCGCCACGGTCATCACCGTGACACCGGCCGCCTCGAGTGCCCGCACCGACTCGATCCGCGCGGCGAGCGCGGGGTCGGTCGCCGGGTCGACGCCGTCCCAGGTGTCCCTCGACGGCAGCGCGGTGCGCCCGGCCAGCACCAGCCTGCGGGCGCCCCGGCCGGCGAGCCAGGCCGCCACCTCGAGCCCGAGCACGCCGAGACCGCCGGTGATGAGGTAGGTGCCGTTGGGCCGGCACGCCACCGGCAACCGGCTGGTCGAGTCGTCCAGCGTGGTGAGCCTGGCGACCTCGACGCCGTTGCCGCGCACCGCGAGCACGTCGTCGGCCGGGCGGGCGGTGAGCACCTTGCGCAGCGTGGCGACGCCGCCGAGCGGATCGTCGGCGGAGACGTCGACGATGCCGCCCCACAGGTCCGGGTACTCGCCGGACAGCACCCGGCCAAGGCCCCACAGCGCGGACTCGCCGACCGCGGTCAGGTCGTGGGCCTCCCGCACGCCCCTGGTCAGGCACCACAGCTTGGGCCGGCGCTCCGGCGGCAGCGCCGCCAGCGTCTGCGCGGTCCTGGTCACCAGCCACGTCGCGGCGAGCGAGCCGGACCACGCGTCGGCGGCGGGCTGGGGCGCGACCAGCACCGCCGTGGCCGGCGTGAGCCGGTCCCGGAGGCCGGCCAGCTCGTCCGCGTCGGCGGCGGCGAGCCAGGTGACGCCGGACTCGGCGAGCGAGGCGCCCAGTTCCTCGGCGAGCGCCCGGTTGCCGACGAACACCACTAGCGGCAGGCGGCCGCGGGCCCGCTTGGGCAGCTCGAACGGGCGCCAGGCGACCTGGTGGACCAGCCGTCGCGGGCTGGCCGGGGCGCCGACGTCGCCGTCCAGCACGCCGTAGCGCAGCCCGTCGAGCCGGGCCACGACGGCGCCGTCGGGAGCCGCGATGGTCACGTCGACGGTGTCGGTGGAGCCGGACCGCAGGCGCACGCTGATCACCGCGTCGGCCGGCGGCCGACCGCCGATGCTGACCTGGCGGATGTGCGCGGGCATGCGCAGCGTCGCCGGTCCGGGGAACACCACCGACGCCGCGGACAGCGCGGCGTCCAGGATGGACGCCCAGGTCTCCGGCAGGGTGCCCGCCGGGTCGGTGACCACCCGGACGAACAGCTCGTCCGCGCCGCGCCGGATCCGGTTGATCTGCCACGGGAAGCCCATGGCGGCGACGCCGATCGACGCGAGCCGGTCGATCACGAACTCGGAGTCGAGCCGCTCCGCGCAGCGCCCGCGCAGCTCTTCGAGCGGGATGGTCTGCGAGCCGACGGTGTCGGCGACGGCGGGCACCGCGGCGGTGGTGTGGGTCAGCCAGTCGTCGCCCCGCTCGTCCGCACTCCCGTCGCCCGGCAGCCGCGAGCACAGCCGCAGCGTGCCGTCCATGGCGACGACCTGCAGCTCGCGCGGGGACGCGACGGAGACCGGCACGCGCAACGAGACGTCGGTGAGCGCGTGGCCCGCCGAGGCCGCTAAGAACGTGTTGAGCAGCACGGCCGCCGGGATGATCTCCGTGCCCTGCACGGGGTGGTCACCGGGGTAGGGCCGGCTGGTGTGGTCCAGCCAGGTCTGCCAGACCCGGACGGTCGAGGTGCCGTTGACGGTCAGCGGCGAGCCGAGCAGCGTGTGGCTGTCCACGTCGTGCAGCCGGGACCGGCTCTCCGCCCGGCTCGGCCCGTCCAGCTTGTGCTCGCGGTGCTGCCACGCGATGACCGGCAGCGACACCAGCCGCCCGCCGGCGTTGCCCGCCGACCAGTCCACTGCCACGCCGTGGCAGTGCAGGTTGGCCAGGTTGTCGAGCAGGGTGGCCTGTTCCGGGCGGTTGCGGCGCAGTGTGTGCGCCACGACCGCGTCGTCGATGCGCTCCGCGGTGAGCACCTCGTTGATCGAGTACGACACGACCGGGTGCGGGGAGATCTCCACGAACGCCCGGTAGCCGTCGGCGAGCGCCGCGCTGACCGCGCTCGCGAACCGCACCGGGTTGCGCAGGTTCCCGGCCCAGTAGGCGCCGTCCCGCTCGACGTCGGACCTCGGGTCCTCCTGTGACGTCGAGTAGATCGGCAGCGTCGGGGCGTTGGGTGTGAGGTCGGCCGCCGCCGCGGCGAGGTCGTCGACCAGCTGGTCCATGTGGTGACTGTGGAACGCGACGTCGGAGTTGACGCGCTGGACGTTCAGGTTCGGGTCCGCGTTCCACTGCCGCACCACGGCGTCGATCGCGGTCACGTCGCCGGCGATCACCGTCGAGCCCGGGGCGGCGGCGATGGCCGCGGCCACGCCGTCGTGCCCGGCGAGCCGCTGGTTGGCCTCGTCGAACGACAGGTTGACCATGGCCATGCCGCCGATGCCGGCCACCTTGCGCAGCAGCGTGGACCGGCGGCAGATCAGCCGGGCGCCGTCGACGACGTCGAGCACGCCGGCGACGACGGCGGCGGCGATCTCGCCGACCGAGTGACCGATCACCGCAGCCGGGCGCAGGCCGCGCTCGTACCAGACCTCCGCGAGCGCCACCTGCGTCGCGTAGATGAGCATCTGGATGCGGTCGGTGTCGCGCAGGTCGCCTTCCAGCAGCGCCTTGCGCGGCGAGACGTCCATCTCCTCCAGGCAGACCGGTTCCAGCTCGTCGAGCACCCGGCCGAACGCGGGCTCGGTGGCGAGCAGCTCCCGGCCCATGCCGATCCACTGCGAGCCGTGCCCCGAGAACACCCACACCGCGCCCTTGGCCGCGCCCTTCAGCGCGCGGCCCGACGTCAGCCCGTCACCCGGCTCGTCCATGCCGACCTGACGCAGCCGGGCGATCAGCTCCTCCTGGCCCGCGGCGACGACCCCCGTGCGGTGGCCGAGGTGGGAACGGCGCTGGGTCAGCGTGTAGCCGATGTCGGCGAGCTCCGCGCCGGAGGACCGCAGCCCGTCGGCGGTCAACCACTCGGCGAGCGACCCTGCGTAGGAGCGCACCGCCTCCGACGAGCCGCCGGACAGGGGGTAGACCCGCAGCGCGGTGCCCCGGTCCAGCGCCGGGCGCAGCGTCTCCACCAGCGGCGCCTGCTCCAGTACGAGGTGGGCGATCGTGCCGCCGTAGCCGTACCCGGACACGCCGGCACGCCGCGGGCCGCCCGTGCTCGGCCACGGGGTGAGCTCGGTGACCACCCGCAGACCCGAGTCGTCCCACGGGATGTCGGGGTTCGGGTCGTCGAAGTTGAGGCTCGGCGGGATGGCGGCGTGCTCGATCGCGAGCACCGCCTTGATGATGCCGGCGATGCCGGACGCGGCCTCGAGGTGCCCGATGTTGGTCTTGACCGAGCCGATCAGGCACGGCCGGTCGGTCGGGCGACCGGTGCCGTAGACCGCGGCGAGGGCGCCCGCCTCGATGGGGTCGCCCGCCCTGGTCCCGGTGCCGTGCGCCTCCACGTAGTCCACCGACTCCGGGCCGACGCCGGCCTGCCAGCACGCCTGGCGCAGCATGTACTCCTGCGCCTCGCGGCTCGGCGCCATGATCCCGTCGGTCTTGCCGTCCTGGGCGACCGAGCTGCCGCGGATCACCGCGAGCACCCGGTCGCCGTCCCGGCGGGCGTCGGACAGCCGCTTGAGCACGACCATGCCGCAGCCCTCGCCGCGCCCGTAGCCGTCAGCGGAGGCGTCGAACGACTTGGACCGGCCGTCCGGCGCGAGCGCGCCGGCCGAGTCCATGACCATGGTGAGCCCCGGCGCGATCATCAGCATGACGCCGCCGGCCACGGCGACCGGGACCTCGCCGGCGCGCAGGGCCTGCGCGGCGAGGTGCACCGCCACCAGCGAGGCCGAGCACGCCGTGTCGACCACCATGCTCGGCCCGCGCAGGTCGAGCGCGTAGGACACCCGGTTGGCCACCGCGCACATCGACGACCCGATGCCGGTCCACGCCTCGATCCTCGGCAGGTCCTCGAGCAGCCTGCGGCCGTGGTCGTCGGTGTTCACACCGATGTAGACGCCGGTGTCGGAGCCCGCGAGCGCGGCCGGCACGATCCCGGCGTGCTCCAGCGCCTCCCAGCTGACCTCCAGCGCCATCCGCTGCTGCGGGTCCATCAGCGCGGCCTCGCGCGGCGAGATGCCGAAGAACGAGGCGTCGAAACCGTCCACATCGGACACGAAGCCGCCGAGCCGGGTGGTCCTGCGAACCGCGGCCGCGTTCTCGGCGCTGCCGGACTCGTAGTGGCTCCAGCGCTCGTCCGGCACCTCGTTGATCGCGTCGACACCGTCCACAAGGGACTGCCAGAACTCCGCCGGCGAGGTGACGTCGCCGGGGAACCGGCAGCCCATGCCCACGATCGCGATGGTGTCGTCGCCGTGCTGTTGCCGGCCTGCGCCGCTCGAGGTTGCCATGTCGAATCTGTCCTCCTGAAGGCATGTCACTGGCGTGACGAGCCACGGCTCAGGAGGAACTCTCGGTTACTCGCGTCCCATCGGCATCGGCCTGCGATCCCGGACGGGCCGGGATCAGGGCCCGCTCAGTGTCCGATGGCTCGCTGAGCCCACACTCGAGCGCGCCACGACCGGGAGCATGAACGCCACCGCGACCTGCCAGAGCAGCGCGGGGAACCGGCCGAGCGGGATCAGCAGGGTGGTCGACTCGGTGACGAACGTGAGCGGCGACGCGAGCGCGAGGACCGCGACGACCAGGCTGGCCACGATGAGCCAGCCGGGCAGCAGCCGGGCCCGCAGCGCGATGACGCTCACCGCGCCAACCAGTACGCCGATCGAGGCCACGTGGGCGAAGCCGCCGAGGCCGAAGAACAGGTAGTGCAGCGCGCGCCGGACCGGGGCCAGCTCGATGACGCTCGGGTGCGACATCGACCACTGCACCACCGAGTTGAGCCCGAGGAACAGCGCGGCCATGACACCGCCGGCGGCCGCGGTGTAGGTGAGCGCGGGGAACCCGGGCGCCACCTTGCGCAGGCGCGCCACGAGCACCGCGGTGAACACGGCGAGCGCGATCGCGGAGCCGAACTGGCAGAACGCGACCCACTGCAGCAGCGTCGCGTGGTCGGTGTAGAACGCCTGCAGGGCCGCGTCGTCGCCGAACGGCGAGGAGTACGGGCTGCCCGCGAAGATCACGCCGATGACCAGGCTGACGGCGAACAGCACGGCCGAGACGAGGGCGGAGCCGGCGAGCGAGGAGCCGGTCTCCCGGTCGACGGACGTGCCGGCGTCGGGGGAAATGGTGGCAGTCATGGGCGCGGCCTTCCGCGGGAGACGGCGAAATTCAGGCAAGAATTGAGTCTATGGCTAACTCCGCGTATTCGCCCGTGCTCTCGCCGAGGTTCCAAGTAATTGTCGACGCGTCCTCGAGCAGGCGCCCTCCCACGCTGGTTCAATGGTGTTGTCGCCGGATTTCCCGACCCGAAACGGAGAACGCACGATGAGCGAGAAAGAAGTCCTCGATTTGGTCCAGCGTTGGGCGGACGCCGAGCTGGCGGAGGACGCCGACGGCCTCGGCGGTCTGCTCACCGAAGACTTCAACGGGATCGGGCCACTCGGTTTCGTGCTGACCAAGCAGCAGTGGACCGGGCGCTACCGCGGCGGCGGCCTGACGAACAGCGCGTTCGAGGTGCTGGAGCCGGCGGTACGCGTCTACGGCGACACCGCGGTCGTGGTCGGCACGCAGAAGCAGGAGACCTCGTTCCAGGGCCACGACACCGGGGGCTCGTTCCGCCTGACGCTGATCGCCGTCAACGGGGAAGCCGGCTGGACGGTCGCCAACATCCAACTGTCCGGCCCACTCGGCCCGCCGCCGCAGATGCCCCCGAACTTCAAGAGCTGACCCCGCGAGTCGCAGCTTCAGAACCCGCGAGTTGCAGCTTCAGGACCACTGAGTTGCCGTTTCGCGCCGAACGCTCGTTAGGCGCGAAACTGCAACTCACCGGTCGTGAAACTGCGACTCGCGGGTTTAGTAGGCGATCTCCACCGTCTGGCGGAACGTTGCCGAGTCCGCGGCGTGGGTGAGGCAGTAGTGGGCGACGTCCGCGCGGGAGATCGACCAGCCGCCACGCAGCTTCTCGCCGACGGCCGTGCGGTACACGCCGGTCGTCGGGCCCTTGGTGAGCCGCGCGGCGCGGACCAGCGTCCAGTCCGCGTCGCTGTCCTGGATCCGCTGCTCCATCAACGCCATGTCCGCGTACGGCCTGGCGAGAATCTTGTGCAAGAGCTTCGCGACGAACCACTCCCCGAACCGGCGTGGCGCGGGCGGCTCCAGCGACGCCGTCGACACGACCAGCAGCCGCCGCGAACCCTCGGTGCGCATCGCGTCGACGATGTTCGCGGTCCCTTGCGAGTACACGGTGGTGGCGTGCCGGTGCATCCCGATGCCCAGCGCGGAGATCACCACCTCGGCGCCCGCCACCGCACGGCTCACGGCCGACGGGTCGAGCACGTCGCCCGCCACCACGTCGATCTTCTCGCCGAACTCGGCGAGGGCCTCTGGCCGCCGCGCGAGCGCCGTCACCTTGTCGCCGACCCCGAGCGCCTGCTCGATCGCGCTGCGGCCGGTGCCGCCGGTCGAGCCGAACACCGCTACCCGCACGACTTTCTCCCCTCACCAGAGCGCCGGTGACGTCGCGGCACGAGCGACGTCACCGGCAGCATGGGTGTGTCAGGCAGCCTGCTCGGCGGCCGTCCCGCCGGAGGCCGCCGCGATGGCGGCGACCAGCTCCGCACGGCTCGCGCCGGGCAGCTGCGGCGGCGGACCGCCGGCGAGCGCCTTGCCGATCCGGCCGGCCATCTCCTCGTTCGCGTACAGCTCGGCCGGCGACACCAGCGACATCATCACCTGCGCGACCCGACGCCACACCTCGACGTCCTTTGTGGACGCCGCGACGGCGATGCCGAAGTGCACCACGCCCGGCGGCGGCATCTGCGGCCGCTCACCGGCCGCGACGGCCTCCCACAGCCCGGCACGGCCGCGGTCGTTGGCGATGGCCTCGCCGAGCCACGGCGCCAACAGGCCCTGGGTGGCGCCGGCGAACTTGGCCGCCTGGCCACGGTCGACCGACGGGTGCGCCTCGAGCAGGTCCACCAGCTCGTACACGTGCGCAAGGGCAAGGGAGACGCCGCGCCCGTTGGCCGGGTTGGTCGTGCACACCGAGTCGCCGATGGCGTAGAAGCCCTGCGTCAGCCGGTCCGCGCCCGGGTCGACGAAGCGCGAGCTGTTGTCCAGCCCGCCCATCGCGTACACCGGCGAGATCGGCTCGGAGTTGCCCGGCGCGACCCAGCCCGCGAGCATCGGGGTCGCGCGGATCGCGGCGGTGAACGCCGCCTCCTCGCGCAGGTTCTTCATCGGCTTGTCGTCCGGCAGCACACCGACCGAGATGGAGAACGTGTCGCCCTCGCCGAGAAACAGGACCGCCGTGTAGCTGTCCCACATGCCGCCGGCGCCGAACCCGCGGTTCAGCGGGCCGGGCGGCTGCGGGCAAAGCCTGCGGTAGTACCGGGTGTAGTACGTGATCCGGCAGCTCTCGCTCTGCGCCTGCGGGACCGGCAGGCCGGCCTCCTCGAGCCACTTCGCCGACGACGTCTTGCGGCCGCTGGCATCCAGCACCAGGTCCGCGGTCAGCTCGGTGCCGTCGTTCAGCCGCACGCCGGTGACGCGGTCGCCGTCGGTGACGAGACCGCGGACCGTGGCGCCCGTGCGCAGCGACACCCCGTCCCGCCCGAGGGCCCGCTCGCGCAGCACCCACTCGAACGTGGACCGGCGGACCGTCAGCATGTTCAGCAGGTCGTCGGAGGGCACCCGCTCGACCGGGCCGAGGGTCGGCGGCGTGGAGTTCGCCAGGTTGACCTCGCCCGCGCCGGCCTCGACGAGCGCCGAGTACACGTCGGGCAGCTTCTCGCGCAGGATGTTCGTGCCGCGCGAACCGAAGGCGTGCGAGTGCGCGGCCTGCGGCACGGTCGGCCGCGGCCAGCCGTTCGCCGCCTCGTCCAGTGTGGACGGTGGCTCGGTCGCCTCCCGCTCCAGCAGCACCACCTCGTGGCCGCGGTCCGCCAGCGCCGCGGCGGCCGCGAGCCCGGTGACGCTCGCGCCAACTGCGATGATCCTCATACGGCTCACGCGTTCCAGAACTCGTCGACGGCGTACACGTCGTTCGGGTAGGTCCAGAACTCCTTGATCTTCCCGTCGACGATCTTCGCCACGTTGATGAACGCCATGTCGAGCACGAGGCCCTTGCGCTCGTAGTGCGTCTCCAGGATGGCGAACGCGTGGTTGTCGCTGCCGCCGATCTCCTTGACGTCCATGCGCATGTTGCCGTTCGTCAGCTCCCACATCTTGTTCGCGAACGCCGTGGAGTCCTTGATGCCGACGTGCTCGCCGGACAGCGGGTTGCGCCCGGGGTAGTGGTGGACCGAGTCCTCGTGCCAGTAGGTGGCGGCGGTCTCGACGTCGCCGGTGCCGAAGGACGCGTACACCTTTTCCATGAGCTGGACGTTGGGGTGGTCGGACATGGTCAACTCCTCAGGATGCCTTGCTGGTGACGGAACTCGGAAGGGTGGAGCGAACGGCGTCGACGATCTTGCTCGCGTTGGGCGGAAACGCGTCCTCGAGCGCGGCCGAGAACGGCACCGGCGCGTGCGGGCCGGTGACCGTGCGGACCGCGGCGGACAGCGCGGAGAACCGGTTCTCCGCGACGTTGCCCGCGATGTCGGTCGCGATGCTGCAGCGCGGGTTGGACTCGTCCACCACGACCAGCCGCGACGTCTTCTCCACGCTGGCGTACACCGCGTCGAAGTCGAACGGCGACAGCGTGCGCGGGTCGATGACCTCGGCCTGGATGCCTTGCGCCGCAAGCTGTTCCGCGGCGGCGACGGCCTCGTTCACCATCCGGCCGATCGCGACGATCGTGACGTCGTCGCCCTCGCGGACGGTCTTCGCGACACCCAGCGGAATCGTGTACCGCTCGGTCGGCACGACGCCGCGGCTGCCGAAGTACAGCAGCTTGTGCTCGAAGAAGATCACCGGGTCGTCGTCCTGGATGGACGCGGCCAGCAAACCCTTGGCGTCCACCGGGTTCGACGGCGCGACCACCTTCAGGCCGGGGATGTGGGTGAACAGCGAGTACAGCGCCTGCGAGTGCTGCGCGCCGCGCCGCATGCCCGTGCCCCACATGGCCCGCAGCACCAGCGGGACCTTGGCCTTACCGCCTACCATGTAGCGCAGCTTGGCGGCCTGGTTGAGGATCTGGTCGAAGCAGACGCCGGCGAAGTCGACGAACAGCAGGTCCGCGACCGGACGCAGGCCGGTGGCGGCCGCGCCGACCGCGGCGCCGACGAAGGCCGCCTCGGTGATGGGCGCGTCGAACACCTTGTCCGGGAACTTCACGTGCAGACCCCGGGTGGGACCCCAGGCGTGACCGAGCGTGCCGTCGCAGCCCGTCCCGCCGATGTTGTCCTCACCGAACACGACCACGCTCGGGTCGTGCTCCATCTCCTGCGCGAGTGCCTCGTTCAGCGCCTCTAAGTACGACAGGACGCGTTGCGGCTCGGTCATTTCCGTCTCTCCTGGCGTCTCAGTAGGACACGTACACGTCGGTGAGCAACTCGGCCACGTCCGGCTCCGGAGCGGCCTTGGCGGTCGCGACGGCGACCTCGACGAGCGCGTCGACCGTCACGTCGACCTCCGCCCGCTCGGTCTCGGTGAGACCGGACTTGGCGCTGAACAGCACGATCGGGTCCTTCTCGGACCGCAGCGCCTCGACCTCGCCCTCGCCGCGGTAGCCCTGGCCGTCGAAGCCCTCCATGTGGCCGAAGAACCGGCCAGCCTTGCACTCGATCAGCGACGGGCCGCCACCCGTGCGGGCGCGCTCGACCGCTGCGTCGGCGGCGGCGCGCACCGCGAAGTAGTCGGTGCCGTCCACGATCACGGCCGGCATGCCGAACGCCTCCGCGCGCCGGGCGACGTCCAGACCCTGCAGGTGGTAGCGGGTCCCGGTGGCCTGGGCGTAGAAGTTGTCCTCGACGACGAACACGACGGGCAGTTGCCACACCATCGCGAGGTTCAGGCTCTCGGCGAACGAACCCTGGTTCGCCGCGCCGTCGCCGACGAACGCGACCGACACCTGGTCGCGGTTCAGCACCTTCGCCGACAGTGCCGACCCGCACGCCAGCGGCGCGCCCCCGGCCGCGACGCCGTTGGCGCCGAGCATGCCCTTCTCGAAGTCGGCGATGTGCATCGAGCCGCCCTTGCCGTTGCACAGCCCGCCGACCTTGCCGTACAGCTCCAGCATCATCGCGGTGACGTCGCAGCCCTTCGCGATCGCGTGGCCGTGCCCGCGGTGCGTCGAGGCGATGTAGTCGTCGTCGGTCAGGGCGTCGCACACGCCGGCCGCGACGGCCTCCTGTCCCGCGTAGAGGTGCACGGCACCCGGGATGTCTCCGTTGGGGATCTCGGTGTGCACCCGTTCCTCGAACGCGCGAATGGTCCGCATCACCCGGTACGCGTCGATCAGTTCCTCGCGGCCGAGGGATTCTGTCGCCATAAGAGGATGTCCTTTCCGAGCGGAGCTTGCGGAGCGAGCATCGTTACGGGGCGGCGCTTGCGAAGCGAGCATCGTTACGGGGCCCCGATTTCTCTCGCTGCCACGGACGAGGCTAAGCCGAATCGGGCGATTCCCCAGAAAGGTCGAGCGCGTCTCGACCGGTCGCCGGCCCGGTCTGTCAGGCGGTCGTCAGCGACCCGGAGACCGCTCGAGTCTCGACGTAGGCTCGAGCGTGGCTGGGCGGCCAGCCGCTAGGAGGGAGACCCACATGCGTTTCGACACTCTCGCGGTCCACGGCGGCGAGCGGGTGCCAGGGCCGGAGGGCTCGGTCGTGTTCCCGATCTTCCAGGGCACGGTGTTCACCGTCGAGCCGGGCTCGGACTACCACGACATCAAGTACCCCCGGCTGAACTCCACGCCGACGCAGACCTACCTGCACGACAAGCTCGCCGCGCTCGAGGGCGCGGAAGCCGCCGTCGCGACGTCGTCTGGCATGGCCGCGGTCACCACGATCCTGCACACGCTGCTCGGCACCGGCGACCACCTGCTGGTCGGCGACGGCCTGTACGGCGGCACGCACGACTTCCTGACCAAGCACGCGGCGCGGCTCGGCTGGGAGTACACGGTGATCGACACGCACGACCCGTCCTCGTGGGAGGCTCGTGCGAACACGAAGGCCGTGCTGGTCGAGACCATCACGAACCCGCTGATGCGGGTCGGCCGGCACCGCGAGGTCGTGGCGTTCGCCAGGGCCAACGGGCTGACTAGCGTGGTCGACAACACGTTCGCGTCGCCGGTGAACTTCCGGCCGATCGCCGCAGGCTTCGACCTGGTGTTCAACAGCGCGACGAAGTACCTGAACGGGCACTCCGACGTGGTCGCCGGCACGGTCGCCGGGGCGGCCGCGCTCGTCGAGCAGGTCCGGCACACGCAGAACCTGTACGGCGGCAGCCTCGACCCGCACGCCGGCTACCTGCTGTCCAGGGGCCTGAAGACGCTCGGGGTGCGGGTCCGCCAGCAGAACGCGAACGCTCACGCGATGGCCGAGTTCCTGTCCGGCCACCCGAAGGTGGCGGCGGTGAACTACGCCGGGCTGCCGGACCACCCCGACCACGCGCACGCGGCCGAGCTGCTGAACGGTTTCGGCGGCATGGTGAGCTTCCGCATGGCGGGTGGTCTCGAGGCAGCCGAGGTGCTGCTGTCCGCGCTCACGCTGCCGGCGGTCGCCCCGAGCCTCGGCGGCGTGGAGACGTTGATCACACGTCCGGCGCTCACGTCGCACGCCGGGATGTCGCCGGCGGACCGTGCCACGGCCGGGATCACCGACGACCTGATCCGGCTGTCCGTCGGAATCGAGGACTCCGAAGACCTGACCGACGATTTCGCGAGGGCCCTCGACAAGGTCTGAGGTGCACTAGTGCTGGCACTGTTTATCGCATACGCAATAGGGAGGTATGCGATGACAGTGCCGACGAGGGTGCCGACAACCCGAGACCACCCGTTCGACCCGCCCGCCGCGCTGGCGGCCGCCCCGCCGATCAGCAGGCTCCGGTACCCGGACGGCTCGCTCGGCTGGCTGGTGACCGACCACGCGGCGGCGCGGTTCGTGCTGTCCGACCCCCGGTTCAGCACGGGTTTGGACCTCGCCCGCTCGCCGATCCGGGTGTCGGAGCCGATGGCCATGCCGGGGGCGTTCCTGTTCATGGACCCGCCGGAGCACACGCGGTACCGGAAGCTGCTGACCGGGGCGTTCACGCTGCGGCGGATGCGTGCGCTGGAGCCCCGGATCGCGGACCTCGCCGACACGCGGCTGTCGGCGCTGGCCGCGGCCGGGTCGCCGGCGGACCTGGTGAGGCTGTTCGCGTTGCCGCTGGCGTCGCTGGTGATCTGTGAGCTGCTGGGGGTGCCGTACGAGCAGCACGACCGGTTCGAGCGGGCGTCGCACGCGATGGTGGATCCCGCGCTGCCGGCCGAGGCGCGGGACGCGGCGGGCGGCGAGCTGTACGGGCTGCTGGCCTCGGTCGTGGCGGACAAGCGCGGGTCGCCGGGCGACGACCTGCTGAGCGGACTCCTGTCGCTGTCGGACGAGGAGGTCATCGGGATCGGCGTGATGTTGTTGTTCGCCGGCCACGAGACGACGGCGAACATGCTGGGGCTAGGGACTTTCGCGTTGCTGCGGCATCCCGGGCAGCTCGCGGCGCTGCGCGCCGACCCGACGCTGGTCGACGGCGCCGTCGAGGAACTGTTGCGGTACCTGAGCATCGTGCAGTACGAGGTCAACCGCGGCGCGGTCGAGGACGTCGAGGTGGCCGGCCAGGTCATCCGGGCTGGCGAGTCGGTGCTGGTGTCCGTGCCGATGGCCAACCGCGACCCGGCGCGGTTCGACGACCCCGCCACGCTCGACCTGACCCGCTCGACGTCGGGTCACCTGGCCTTCGGGCACGGCGTGCACCAGTGCCTCGGCCAGCAGTTGGCCAGGATCGAGCTGCGGATCGGCTTCTCCGCACTGCTGGCCAGGTTCCCGGCGCTGCGGCTCGCGGTCGCGCAGGAGGAGGTGCCGCTTCGCGCGAGCCGCGGCATCTACGGCGTGGACGCGCTGCCGGTCGCCTGGTGAGTCACGGGAGCAGGTCGACGGCGCGGAGCCACTCCAGCACCTCGTCCTCCCCGGACACCACCGCGACCGCGCCCTCGTCGAGCGCGCGGTCGCGGAAGGCGGTCGACACCGACTCGTACTTGCTGAAGATCACGAGCGGGATCTCGGAGTCGGCCCGCGCGAGCAGGCGAAGGCCGGCGTCGAGGACGGTGGTGTCGTCCTCGACGCGGCTCATGTCCGACAGGATGATCGCGTAGTTGCGTTCCTCGAGGCACGCCAGCGCCTCGTCGGTGTCGTGGGCCAGGTCGACCGGCACGCCGTCGCGCGCCAGCTGGTCGAGGAGCCGCGCGTTCTGCTCCGGCCGGTCGTCGACCCACAGCACGCCGGCGGGCGCCGGCGCGGCGTCCGGCTCCGGGTCGGCGACCCCCTGCGCCCGCATGAGCCACAGGACGATCCCGTGCAGCGCCCGGCCGACCGGCCGGTGGAACACCACCACGACGACGACCGTCAGGACGATGCCGAACAGGATGATCGCGTTGACGACCGGATGCTCGTCGGAGTAGTCCGCAGCAAGCACGGCTCACCGTTCCCGGATCGCGGCCTCGACGGCGCCGACCTTGTCCGCGAGCAGGCCGACCGCGCCGACCGCGCGGCTCATCGGGTCGTCGCCGGCGCCGCCCAACGCCTTCTCCCGCAGGAAGCCGGCCTTGACCTCGGCCCAGCGCGCCGCCTCCGCGGCCGACAGCGTGCCCCGCAGCTCACCGAGCTTGAGCAGGTTCGCCTCCGCCCCGGAGGTCAGCGTCTGCGCCTCGCCGAGGTAGTGGTCGGAGATCACCGACGCCAGCTCGGCGTCGTTCATCACCGGGACGATCCGCTCGGCCAGCTTGTTCATGTTGCGGTAGGAACCCTGTAGCTGGAACGGCGGCTCGACCCGCGACGACTCCGCCTGCGCGGCGGAGGCGATGTAGGCCCGGTTGTTGGCGAGCACGACCTCCTGCACCCGCAACAGCTTGCGCAGCACCGAGGTGATCTGGTCCAGCTCGACGGCCGAGTACGGGTGCGACAGCTGGTCCGACCGCACCTCCTCGCCACGCGCGAGCCGCACCAGCAGCGAGATGTCCTCGCGGGAACGGGTCGACAGCGGCGCAAGCACCGGGTTCGACGTCAGGGCGTTCTCGACGTAGCTCAGCGCGAACAGGTCCTCGCGACCCGACAGCACGTCGCCGAGGTTCCACACGTCGGCACGGTTCGCCAGCATGTCCGGGATGCGGAACCGCTTGCCCTGCTCGGTGTACGGGTTGCCGGCCATGCAGACCGCGAACCGCTTGCCCCGCAGGTCATACGTCCGGGTCCGGCCGTCCCACACGCCTTCCATCCGCCGCTGCGCGTCACAGAGCGAGATGAACTTCTGCAGCAGCTCCGGCGACGTGTGCTGGATGTCGTCCAGGTACAGCAAGGCGTTGTTGCCCAGCTCGAGCGCGAAGGAGATCTTCTCGACCTCCTGGCGGGCGGTCGCGTTCGGCGCGTCGGCCGGGTCGAGCGACGTCACGTCGTGGCCCAGCGCCGGACCGTTGACCTTCACGAACACCAGCCCGAGCCGGTTCGCCACGTACTCCATCAGCGTGGTCTTGCCGTAGCCCGGCGGGGAGATGAGCAGCAGCAGGCCCATCTGGTCGGTGCGTTTCGCGTCGCCGACCGCGCCGAGCTGCTTCGCGAGGTTGTCGCCGATCAGCGGCAGGTACACCTCGTCGAGCAGCCGGTTGCGGACGAACGCGCTCATCACCTTCGGCTTGAACTCGTCGAGCCGCAGGCGGGCGCGTTCGCGCACCAGCAGCTCGTTGCGTTGCTTCTGGTACGCGCGGTACGCGGGCGCGGTCTCGGTGCGGAAGCGGCGGGTCCTGGTCAGCAGCTCGTCGAGTCGCACGGTCATGGTGCGGTTCACGACCCTGGGGTGCGCGCCGAGCAGCCCCTCCACCGTGGCCGACACCGCGGCGGCCGAGTCGACGCGCGGCAGGTCGCACAGCAGCAGCGCGACCGCCTCCGGCAGCTCGTCGCCGGCCAGGTCGTCCACAGTGGACAGGAAGGCGGCGAGCCACGCCTGCGCGAGCTGGTGGCGGGCCGCGAGGTCGGTGCCGACGGCACGCAGGTCGTCGTCGAAGTCCTTGCGGCCGCCCAGTGTCCGGCGGAACCGCTCGACCATGGTGCGGGCGGCCGCGCTCGTCACGAACCCGAGCGGGGTCGTCGCCAGCTCCTCGAACAGGTACTCCGCGGCCAGCGCCGGGTCACCGGCGGCGAGCGGGAACCCGGCCATGGCGGCGGCGAGCTCCTCGCACAGCGCGGCGATGGCCGGCACCGCGCCGAACACCGACCGGGCCCGCGCGAGCGAGCCGGCACGCGTGGTCCACTGCTCGCGGGCCGCGTCGTCGGTGCCGTGCGCCCAGAACAGCTGGGCGAAGGCCCGCTCGGCCGGCGGGTAGCGCAGCGGTCCGGCGCCGGCACGCAACCGCAGCAGCACCGCGAGGATCGCCGCCGCGTCGCTGTCGTGCACGCCGCGTTCGTAACCCTCGTCGTACCGGGCCTCCGCGGCGTGGCGTACCACCGTGAGCAGATCCGCGTCCTCGGCCACACCGGCGTCGAGGACGGACGCCGCGAGGTACTCGGCGCGGTAGACCTCCGCCGACTCGGACACCAGCAGCTGGTCCCAGAACGGCTGTGTGGCCTCGAAGACCGGGTCCACCACGGGGGTGCGGAAGTCGGTCCCGGTGACCGCCAACGACATCCGGCCGTCTTTCGGCACCAGCGTCAGGTCGATGGCCTGGGTGTTCACCGCGAACCGGTGCTGGCCGAGACGGACGGTCTCCCCTCCGTCGGAGAACAGGTCGGTCCGGTCGCGCAGTGAGCGGCCGGCTTCCTGCCGCGCGGCCTTGAGCCGGCCGGCCAACTCCTCGGCCCGCACGGAGTCGTCGAGCGCACGCAGGTCGTCCGAGACGGACCGGACCTTCGCGACCATCGGGTCGGACGCGAAGTACGTGTTGATCTCGTCCAATGAGGACAGTGTGGCGACGCGGCGGTTGATGCTGGTCAGAATCCGCTCCGCGGAGTCGACCAACCGGTCCGCGCGCCGCGCCTGCTCGTCGACGAGCGCCTGCTTGCGAGAGGAGAACGCCTCGTAGACGTCAGTGCGCTTGGCGGTCAGCTCGGCGAGGAAGTCGTCGAACTCGCTGAACCGGGACTCGAGGTTCTCCAGTTGCAGCAACAGCTTGCCGAGCTGCTCGTCGCAGCGCTGCGGGGTGTCCGCGACCGCGAGGGCGCCGGTGATCGACTGGCCGAGCAGTGCGAACTCCGCCGCGAACGCGGCGCGTCCTTCCGTGGCAAGCAGTTCGCGCCGGCGAGCGTCCACTGTGGCCCGTGCGCGGTTGACGCCGCCGAGCACCTCGCCGATCCGTTCGAGGATCTGCGTGCGCACGGTCGCGTCCGCGATGTCGAGCGAGCCGACGACCTCGGTGACGATCTCCAGTCCGCCGGCCTGCTCCGCGAGTCGCTCGGTGACCGGGGCCGCCTCGGCGACCGTCTTGATCGCCTCCGCGTCGGCGACCAGCGCGTCGACCTGCTCGTGGTAGCCGGTGAACGCGTCCGGCCCGCGCAGGAACTCCACCGCCCGCCGGGCGGCGGCGTCCAGTTCGGACTCGAGCGTCGCGGCCAGCTCGTCGATCCGCGCGGTGTCCACGTACCGCAGCTCGCGCAGCGTCACCAGGCGGCCCTGCGCGCGGCGCAGCTCGGCGAGCTGCGCGACCCACTGGCCGGCGGACTTCGGGGCTTCGCCACGGACCCGGCGCACGAGCGACGCGATCTGCTCGCCAGCCGCGCCCAGCTCCTTCGCGGCGGTGTCGGTGAGCGACTGGACGTTCTCGAACTCGCCGAGCACCTGCTCCGCAGTCGCCCGCACGTCGGCGACCGGGGTGCGCAGGTCGCCGAGCTCCTGCTCGCCGAGCCAGTGGTAGCTGTCGAACGTCCGGCCGCACGCGGCGATCAGGCCCTCGAACATGGCGGTCGACGGCGCCATCTCCTCGATCATCCGCGTGATCGAGAGACAGTCGGAGATGCCGCGGACCAGGTCCGCGTTGCCGATCCGCTCCAGCGGCCCGGTGCCGACCGGCTGCGCCGCGGCGAACGCGTCGGACAGGTACGGCGTCTGCCACACCTGCATCGGGTGCACCCGCGTCGGCTCCTCGGACACCGCGCGGAACGCCACGAGCGTGCCGTCCTCGAACAGCGAGTACCCGTGGCAGGGCAGCGGGGTCGCGACCTCCTTGCGGATCACGTTGTACGGCAGCAGAAGGGTCCGGCCCTCATGGCGCGCGTGGAACGCGTACAGCACGTCCTCGCCGTTGGTGGACCGGATGATCCGCTCGAACTCGAGATCGGCCGTGTCGGTGTCGAACGTCTTGTTCGCGCCGGTCGCGAGGTAGTAGCCGCCGGGGAAGATGATGCCCTGGTCCTCCGGCAGCCGCTGGCACGCCTGACCGAGGCCGTCCAGCCGCACCACGGCCTTGGTGCGGGTGTTGAAGACCAGGTGCCGGTAGACCTTCTCTTTGTACGGCAGGATCCTCAGCAGGATCAGCGGTCCGACGCGTGCGTAGGAGACGTCCGCGTCGGCGAGGCTCTGGAGCGGCTCGTCGACCGGCTCGCGGTAGATGCCCTCGCCGACCTCGGTGTTGTTCTCGATCTTGACGGTCAGGTCGCCGTTGACCGTCTCGATGAACACCTCGTCCTGGATCGAGATGTGCGGATGCCGGCCGAGCACGTGGTTGTCGCGGGTCGTCTCGACCCACTCGAAGTCGTGCGGGGCCGGGAACACGTGGTCGCGCTCACCCGCGTTGTCCAGATAGGACAGTGTGCCGTCCGCGCCGACCTGCCACCGCAGCACCTTGATGTCCTCGGTGCGCGGTCCGGTTTGAAAGATCGCGAGCAGCTTGCCCTCGACCGGCCGCAGCTGCAGCAGCCGGGTCTCCCGGTAGTACCGGTACAGCTCGGTGAAGTCGCGGCGGAACCGCTCGTCCCGCAACAGCTCCGGCCGCTCGTCGGGGGCTGAGAGATGTTCGCTCCGCAAGCTCCGCTCAACGTCCTCGAACCGGAACGCGTCGCCGTCGCGGGTGAACCGGTGCAGCGAGAAGACGTCGTCGACCGTCGTCTCCGGCTTGAGGCCGATGAACACGTTGTAGCCGAACAACATCAGCCCGCTGGTGCCGGAGCCGTCGTGATCCGGGATGGACACGACGTCGCGCGGCACGCAGTTGTTGACCGTACGGATCCGTTCCGCGCCGACCAGCCGCAGCTCAGTGGTGCCGAACACCTCCAGCCGCCGCGTGTTCAGCGCGTCGGCCCGCCGGGTCAGCTCCTTCGTCTGCTCGGCGAGCCGCTGCCGCAGCACCTCGTAGGTGCGTGCGTCGAGGCCGTCCTTGGCCGCGCCGGCCGGAGCCGGCGCGGACACGGTGGCCGTCACGACTTCGGCGCGAGCACGGTCGGCGTGCCGTTGGGCCCGCCGCCGAGCAGTTCCTGGATCCGCGACGCGTTCGGGCCGCCGTCCTGCATCATCTTCATCAGCATCGCCGACATGGACAGGTTCTTGACGTCCTCACTGCCCAAAGAGGACAGAATGCCCTTGAGGTCGTCCGCGAAGTTCGCTTCGCCGCTGAGCCACGGGCCGGCGAGCGCCTTGGTGACCTCGGAGTTCTCGACGAACCCGTCGACGCTCTTGCCGAGCGCGATCGAGCCCATGAGCTTGTCGAAGAACATCGAGTCGCCGCCGACGATGTCGATGTCGGCCTTCTCCAGTCCGGCCGCGAGGACCTTCGCCTGAGCCTCGGCGACCTCGCGCTGTGCCTGGATTCCGGCGAGCCGCAGCTCCTTCTCGGACTCCAGCCGCAGCCGGAACTCCTCGTGCCCACGGGACGCGTCGTCGAGGGCGGCCATGGCGGCGGCCTTCTCGGTGAGACCTTCCGCCTCGCCCTTGAGCTTCTCGCGCAGCGCGTCCGCGCCGGCCAGTGCCTTCTCGCGCAGTGCGACGGCCTCGGCGCGGCCTTCCTTCTCGATGACCTCGGCGCCCCGCTCGCGCACCTGCACGTCGGCGAGGCCCTGCGCGGCCGCCTCGGCCTGCGTGCCCTCGGCGAGCCGGATCTTCGCGCGGGCGTCGAGGTCGGCGGCCTGCTGGCGCGCCTCGGCGAGCACAAGCTCCTCGCGGGCCTTGTGCTTCGCGGCGGCCTCGCCGGCCTCCGCGGCCTTGATGTCCTTGACCAGGCTTTCCTGCGCCTGCGCCTCGGCGTTGATGATGATCGCCTGCCGGCTCCGCTCGGCCTCCTCGACCGCACGGAGGCGCTTGATGTTCTCCTCCTGCTCGGCCACGGTCTTGTCGACCGCGATCCGCTCCCGGACGACCTCGGCGACCGAGCGCTTCTCGACCTCGACCTCCTTGTCCTTGGCGGCATTGGCAAGCGCGATCTCCCGCTCCCTGCCGACGACCTCGAGCTGGCGGTCCTTCTCGATCCGCTCGGTCTCGATGGCGATGACCCGCTCGCGGTTCTTCTCGGCGACCGCGACCTCACGGGCCCGGTTCTGGTCCTGGATGCCGAGCTGCTCGTCGGTGCGGATGTTCGCGGCCTGGGACTTGAGGCGCTCCTCGGCCTGGACCTTCTGGGTCTCGGCCTCCTCACGGGCCTTCATGGTGTCGATCTCGCGGCGCTGCCGGTTCTCCGCGTCGGCCTGACGGCGCTCCAGCTCGAGGATCGCCTCGCGGGCGTCCACGTTCTGCTTGGTGATCTCCTTCTCCTCGGTGCGCTGGAACTCGTTGGTCCGCACGTGCTCGATCGCCGTCAGCTCGGTGATCTTGCGGATGCCCTGCGCGTCGAGGATGTTGTTCGAGTCCAACTGGGACATCGGGGTCTGCTCGAGGAAGTCGATGGCCGCGTCCTCGAGGCTGTAGCCGTTGAGGTCGGTGCCGATCACCGCGAGGATCCGGTCCCGGAACTCGTTGCGCTTGGTGTACAGGTCGACGAAGTCGAGGTGCTTGCCGACGGTCTTGAGCGCCTCGGAGAACTTGGCGTTGAACAGCTCCTGCAGCGTCACCACGTCAGACGCCCGTGCGGTGCCGATGGCCTGCGCCACCTTGATGACGTCCTCGCTGGTCTTGTTGACCCGCACGAAGAACGTGATCCGGATGTCGGCGCGGATGTTGTCCTGGCAGATCAGCCCTTCCTGCCCGGTGCGCTCGATCTCGATCGTCTTCACCGAGATGTCCATCGTCTCGGCCTTGTGCAGCACCGGAAGCACGACGGCGCCGGTGAACGTGACGTGCACGTTGCGCACCTTCGAGACGATCAACGCCTTGCCCTGCTCCACTTTGTGGAACAGGCGGCTGATGGCGATCAGCAGAATGAGCAGCACGGCGAGCGCCACACCGCCCGCGATCAGGATGGGCTCCATTTGGTTTCCTTTCCGAGCGGAGCGAGCGTTGTCTCAGCCGGCGGGCGCGACCCAGAAGAACTCGCCGTCGATGTCGTAGTCGAAGATCAGTGCGCGGCGGCCGTTGGTCAGCTTGTGCTCGCCGGTCTGGCGCACCTGGATGATGGCGGAGGACCCGTCCACCGCGGTGACCTCGGCCTGCCCGAAGTCGCCGGAGACCCGGCCGGTCCGGATGACGCACTCGCGCCCGACGAAGTCGTTGCGGGAGGGCTCTGCGCCGTCGACGTAGAGCTTGCGCAGCGGCAGGGCCACGAGCCGGGCCGCGAACAGGCCGGCGAGCAGGGCGACGAACAGCACGCCGATGCCCAGCAGGACCCGGACGAACGAGCCGAGGTCGAGCGTCGCGGTCACCACGCCGCCGGCGAGGCTGACGAACCAGGAGACGACGATCAGCACCGACAGCGTGACCGTGACCGGCACCCCGCCGAGGCCGACGCCGTCCATGAGGTCGACGTCACCGTCGCCCAGTTCCAGGTCCATGGTGCCCAGCAGCACCAGCAACCAGTAAAAGACGACGACGGCGAGCAGAAAGGTGAACAGCACGGCCGGAAAAGACAGTGCGGCATCGATGAACTCACCCATCCGCCCGCGCCTCCCCGCCCCGTGCGGCCCCTCAGCCGGGCTGCCGCGACCGGACTATACCGAGGTGAGAACGGACGTCAGAGGTGAAACACGAAACTGCGTGCGACATTGCGTGAGCTGCTCCGGCGGACCGCCTACTGGTGCTGGTGCGCGCGGGCCCGCGCGCCGGTCAGCAGCGACACCCCGCCGCCGGCGAAGACGATCTGCAGCGCCAGCTCGGTCCAGTCGATCCCGCTGGTGTCCGCGACACCGATCAGCTCGGCGACCCCGGTGCCGGCGACCGCCGCGACGATGCCGACGAGGATGGTCACCAGCAGCGACAGCCGGTGCCGTCCGGGCACGACAAGGCGCCCCAGCCCACCGATGGCCGCACCGAACACAATGGCCGTAAGGATTCCGGTGATCTCCACGACATACCCCTCTTTTCCGCCGAGTTCCGCTGTTCCCAGCATTGCTCGCGGCGGGGCGGCACGGATCAGGCGTTTACCCTGACCTGTCCCTGAACCCCGGCTCAGGGTCCGTCCGAGACAGTGGCGGGACGATCCGCCGTGTGTCACCGTCGAGGGCATGCTTGACAAATACGAGGTCGCGACCCGGCTGCCGGCACAGAACCTGGACCGGGCGAAGGCGTTCTACGCGGAGAAGCTGGGGCTGCGGCCCGCGGAGGAACGACCCGGCGGTCTGCTCTACCGCTGCGGCGGGTCGCGCTTCGCGTTGTTCGCCTCGACGGGCCGGGCCTCCGGCGAGCACACCCAGATGGGATGGACGGTCGACGACCTCGAGACGGTCGTCGACGAGCTGCGCCGCCGGGGCGTCGAGTTCGAGCACGTCGACGTCCCCGGCCTGCGCACGGTCGACGGGATCGCCGAGGTCGAGGGCAACTACCCGTCGGTCGGCGTCGGCGAGCGGGCCGCGTGGTTCCGGGACAGCGAGGGCAACCTGCTCGGCATCGGCCAACCGATCAAGGACTAAACCGCGAGTCCCCCGTTCAGACACAGCGAGTCCCCCGTTCAAGCACACCGAGTTGCCGTTTCGTGTCGGTGCGCGAAACGGCGACTCACCATGTCCGAACGGGGGACTCGCCAGGTCTGAACGGGGGACTCGCCAGGTCTGAACGGGGGACTCGCGGGGCGACCTGCGGGTTCGGCGGGGTTAGAACGAGTCGCGGTTGTAGGTGCCCAGCAGTTCGGCGAGCTTCTTGTCGTCGCGGTCCGCGGCCGGGACCAGCACCTCCGACACCACGTCGGTCAGCTCGGCGAGCCGCTGGTTGA
>Ga0193742_1000161_pt1 | contig 49118 bp, 48 predicted proteins | sample L2c1metaG_FD_165511 | JGI IMG/M metagenome (GOLD analysis project Ga0193742, IMG submission 165511) | Soil microbial communities from a riparian zone of the East river system, Colorado, United States - L2c1 | ecosystem: Environmental > Terrestrial > Soil > Riparian zone | place: USA: East River... | reverse complement strand
AGCTCCTGCAGTTCATGAACTCCGCGGCGGCGACCAAGGCACGGCTCGGCGACACCGCGCAGATCACCCAGCGCGACGACGTGAACGCCGAGGTGCTCAAGGGCGACCCGATGCTGGGCTTCGTGGCCGAGGAGGTCCTGCCGCTCACCCGGTACCGGCCGGGGCTCGCGGACTACCCGAAGGTGTCGACCGCGCTGCAGCAGGCGACCGCGGACGTGATCAGCGGCAAGACCGCGGACGAGGCAGCGGCCGCGTACCAGGAGGCACTGGTCGCCGCGGTCGGGAAGGACGACGTCGCCGGTGGTTAGCGCGCCACCCCAGACGCCACAGACACCTCAGACACCTCAGACGCCTCAGACGCCTCAGACGCCGAGGAGGTCCCGGGTCGCCGCGAGCGCCCGGGACACCTCCGGGCTCGGGGTGGCGCGGGCGGTCGGGTTCGTGTCGCCCGCGCTGCTGCTCATCGGGCTGTTCCTGGTGTTCCCGGCACTCTGGACGATCTACATCGGACTCACCGACTACACGCTGACCGGCACGTCGTCGATCGCGCCGAGGTTCCTCGGGCTGTCGAACTTCATGAACGCGCTCGACGACGCGCTGTTCGGCAACGCGCTGTGGCTCACGCTCGTGTTCGTGATCGGCTCCGCGGTGCTCGGGCAGAACCTGCTCGGCTTCGCGCTCGCGTGGCTGCTGCGGTCGGCCCGGCCGTGGCTGCGGCGGCTCGTCGAGGGTTTCGTGCTGCTGTCGTGGATCCTGCCCAGCGTCGTGGTCGCGTACCTGTGGACGGCGGTGCTCGACCGGGACGGCGGCACGCTGAACTCGTTGCTCGGCAACGGGAGCACGGCGTGGCTCGTCGAGTACCCGATGGCGTGCCTGATCGTCTTCAACACGTGGCGCGGCACCGCGTTCTCGATGATGCTGTACAGCTCGGCGCTCGCCGCGGTGCCGCCGTCGCAGCTGGAGACCGCGCGCACGGTCGGCGCGAGCGGCTGGCAGACCGTGCGGGACGTGGTGTTCCCGCACATCCGGGGGCACGTGCTGACCAACACGCTGCTCATCTCCCTGTGGACGGCCAACGACTTCACGCCGTTCCTGCTGACCGCGGGCGGGCCGAACCACGAGTCGGAGACGCTGCCGGTGTTCATCTACCAGAAGGCGATCGCGAGCGGCGAGCTCGGCTACTCGGCGGCGATCTCGTTCCTGCTGCTGATCGTGAACCTGGTCGTCGCGCTGCTGTACCTCCTCCTGCTGAGGAAGCGCTCATGACTCCCCCTCGCAGGCTCCGGGGAGCCGCTCGCGGTCGCCCTGTGACATCGGTTCGCTCGCAAGCTCGCTCACTGACGCTCCGACAGATGCTGCGCCGCTCGGTCTACGTCGTGTTCATGGCCGTGGTGCTGGCCTTCTTCGCGGTGCCGATGCTGTGGCTCGCGTCCGCGCCGTTCGACAGCGACCCCGGGCTCGGGCTGCGCTGGCCGGACTGGACGCTCGACAACTGGCGGATCACGTTCGACCACCCGTACGCGCTCGGCTCGCTGGTGAACTCGATCGTGCTGTGCGTGGTGGCGACCGCGGTGACGACGGTGCTCGGCACCCTGGCCGCGTACGCGCTGTCGCGGGTGCGCATCCCCGGCCGCGACGCGTTGCTGTACCTGCTGTTGCTGCTGTCCAGTGTGGTCACCGGAACCGCCGCCATGGTGCCGATCTTCGTGATGATGTTCCAGCTCGGGCTGATCAACTCGCAGTACGCGACCGGGCTGGTGATCGCGGGCGGCATGCTGCCGGCGGCGATCTTCATCCTCAAGGACTTCATCGACTCGGTGCCCCGGTCCTACGAGGAGTCGGCGCGGGTGTTCGGCGCGTCGCCGACCCAGGTGCTGCTGCACGTCGTGCTCCCCGTGGCGCGACCGGGCATCGCGACCATCCTGGTGTGGGCGTTCGTGCAGGCGTGGGGCAACTTCCTGCTGCCGTTCCTGCTGCTGCGCGACGTCGAACAGCAACCGGCGGCGGTGTTGCTGCGGACGTTGAAGGACGAGGGCGGCAGCGCGAACCTGACCGTGATCCCGGTGTTCTCGCTGCTGTACGCGATCCCGGTGGTGGCGCTGTACTTGTTCGTCAGCAAGCGGTACGGGTTCCGCTTCCACGGAGGGATTAAGGCCTAATGGGGGCAATCGAGCTGACCGGTCTGTCCACTGTGTACCCCAACGGGGTGCGCGCGGTGGACTCGCTGGACCTGGCCATCCGCGACGGCGAGTTCTTCGCGCTGCTCGGCCCGTCCGGCTGCGGCAAGACGACGCTGCTGCGGACGATCGCGGGCCTCGAGCAGGCGAGCGAGGGCGTGGTCTCACTCGCCGGCTCGGACGTCACCAGGGTCGAGGCCGGCAAGCGGGGCGTCGCGATGGTGTTCCAGGACTACGCGTTGTTCCCGCACATGACGGTGGCGCAGAACATCGCGTACCCGTTGCGGGTGAAGCGGGCGCCGAAGCAGGCGCAGACGGCGGCGGCCGAGTCGAAGGCGGCGGGTCTCGGGTTGTCCGCGCTGCTGGAGCGCCGGCCCGCGCAGCTGTCCGGTGGGCAGCAGCAGCGGGTGGCGCTGGCGCGGGCGATCGCCATGGAGGCGTCGGTCCTGCTGCTGGACGAGCCACTGTCCAACTTGGACGCCCGGCTGCGCCTGGACGCACGCACGTTCCTCAAGCGGCTGCAGCGGGATCTGGGCCTCACCACCGTGTTCGTGACGCACGACCAGGCCGAGGCACTCGCGCTCGCGGACCGCATCGCCGTGATGTCCGACGGCAAGATCCGTCAGCTCGGCACGCCGAAGGAGGTGTTCCAGCGGCCCGCGGACACGTTCGTGGCGAACTTCATCGGCTCCACTCCGATGAACCTGCTGCCGGGGTCGGTCAGCGACGGCCTGGTGGAGGTGGCCGGCGCGCGCCTCGCCCCGCCCGCGGACCTGGCGCTGACCGACGGCACGCCGGTGGTCGCCGGCATCCGCCCGGAGTACCTGCGCCGGTCGACCGACGGCATCACGGGCACGGTGTCGATCGTGGAGAACCTCGGCGTGACGTCGCTCGTGACGATCGAGTGCCCCGGCGACACGCTGGTCGGTCTCACCGTGCCGGAGCACGAGGAGCCGGAGATCGGCGCGACGCTCACGGCGTCCCCGGACCAGGGCCGCCTGCTGCTCTACCACGGCGAGACGAACCAACTGCTCGGCGAGGCCGCGGTGGCGGACTAGCACCAAGGCCGTGTAGTTAAGGGACGTGGGCATTTGCCGACCGCACCCCACGCCTCGCCTTGCTACTGGCTGTCGGCGAAAGCCAGTAGGAACATCTTCACGAACGTCGGCTGCTCGACCCTCGGCCATCCCAGCGCCCGCACCGCTTCGGTCGCGTCGTCGCGGATCGCGCCGTTCACCCGCACCTCGACGGTCTCCTGGTCGGGCGTGCCGCCGAACAGCAGCTTCACGCCGTTGACGGACGCGTCGAGGTGCCGCGGCAGCGTCTCGCGCAACGCGGGCAGCAGCGGGTGGTCCAGCACCCACCGCAGCAGCGGCTCGCGATCGGCGCCGAAGGGCAGCACCGGACCGTGGAGCACGTGGAAGCCCGGCAGGCCCTCGGGGTCGTCGGCGACGATGTGCGCCGCGAACCGGCCGTCCTGCACCAGCAGCTCGAGCACGGTGCTGCCGGTCGTCTCGACCCACATGTGCGCCGCGGTCTCCGCCACCTCTTCCGGGGTGGCGCCGTGGCCCGCCGCGCAGTCCCAGATCACCGGCGCCGCCGCCATCTCCGGGTTGAGCGCGACACCAACGTCGACGTGGTTGGGTTCCTGAGCGTCGCCGTGCAGGTCGGTCACCACGATGACGGTCGAGCCCTCGCCGCGGACCACCTCGCCGTCGACGGTCCACGTGCCGGACAGGTCGTTGAGGTGGGCGGCGATCGTGCGGACCATGTGGTGGCGATCGAGGTCGATCATTCGCGGAGCGTAGCGGTCCCACCATCCGGGCGGGCGCGAAAATCTCGCGACACGACGCCGGCGCGCGCACGAGGATGGCGCCATGGACCCGTCGCTCCTGCTGGCCTTCGCCGCCGCCTGCGCCGTGATCAGTCTCGTGCCCGGCCCGGACATGATGTTCATCATGGCCAACGGCATCGCGCGGGGTCGCGCGGCCGGCGTCGTCGCGGCGGCCGGCATGTCGACCGGGCTCGCCGTGCACACGGTCGCGGCCGCGCTCGGGCTCGGCGCGCTGCTGGCCGCCGCTCCGGTCGCGCTCGACACGGTCCGCCTCGTCGGCGCGGTGTTCCTCGTCTACCTGGCGGTCACGACGCTGCGCTCGGCGAAGGACGTCGCGGCGACGGCGCCGGCCAGGTTCGGCGCGCGGACGCTGCGCCGCACCTATGTGATGGCGGCGCTCGTGAACCTCGCCAACCCCAAGGTGATCCTGTTCTACCTGGCGTTCCTGCCGCAGTTCCTCACCCAGGGCGGCTGGGCGGTGCCCGTGCAGTTCCTGGTCATGGGCGCGATGCTGATCGTGATCGGCTTCTCGGTGGACGCGTCGGTCGGCCTCGCCGCCGGCGCGCTGTCGGCCCTGCTGCTGCGCCGGCCGGCCGTGCGACGGTGGCTGAACCGGGTGTCAGCCGCGATCTTCGGCGCGCTGGCGGTCCGTCTCGTCGTCGACCGGTAGCTCGGCGCGCAGCATCCGGTACAGCACCTCGTCGCGCCAGGCGCCGTCCCGGAACGTGAGCCCCACCAACACGGCCTCCCGGACGAAACCGGCCTTCTCCAGCGCCCGCTGCTCCGGGATGTTGTCGAACTCGGTGAACGCCTGGATCCGGTTCACCTGCGAGTGCGCGAACAGATACCTGGCGAGCAGCAGCTGCGCGGTCGCGCCGTGCCCCTTGCCGCGCGCGGCCGGCAGCAGGCTGATGCCGAACTCGAAGCAGTACGAGGCGGCAGCGGTCCGTTTCTGGTGCCACGAGACGAAACCGAGCACCACACCGTCGAGCTCGACCATGAGGACGCTTCTGTCGTCGGTGAGCAGGCGGTTCACCGCCCAGTCCCTGCGCCAGACCGACGGGTCGCGGTACCCGCCGAAGTTGAAGACGCCGATCCCTTCCGGGTCGACGAACATGTCTTCCAGCACGGCGAGGTCGTTCTCGACGACCGGCCGCAGCCGCATCCCCTCGGTCATGCCGGCACCGTACGCGGGCACGACCGAGGGACGACGGTGATTTTCAGACGAGCGCGGCGTCCAGCGTGATCGTGGTGCCGGTCAGCGCCTGGGACACCGGGCAGTTCTTCTTGGCGTCCTCCGCGGCCGCGGCGAAGTCCTCCGCCGACAGGCCGGGGATGTTCGCGCGCACGGTCAGGTGGATGCCGGTGATGCCCTCGCCGGGCTGGAAGGTCACCTCGGCCTTGGTGTCGACGGTCTCCGGCGGGGTGCCGGCGCCGGCGAGGCCGTGTGAGAGCGCCATCGAGTAGCAGGTCGAGTGCGCGGCCGCGATGAGCTCCTCCGGGCTGGTCTTGCCGTTGGCCTCGTTCGCCCGGGACGGCCAGGACACCTCGTACTTGCCGAGGTTGGACGAGTCCAGCGAGACGGTGCCGGCGCCGTCGAGCAGCGCGCCCTCCCAGTGGGCGTTCGCGGTGCGAGTGGTAGCCATGAAGTGGTCCTCCTCGGAGCGGGACGTTCGAGTGCCGGTCAGAGTCTGCCGCAACCGGCCGGCGGCCGCTCCGGCATGTGACTCGATCGCTAGCGACCCTCCAGTGGTTCCTCGCTCAGGTGTTCGATTAAGATTCCGGCATGAGGTTACACCGGGGAGTCGTCGAACAGCGCGGGGTGGGCCGGATCGTCCACGCGCGCCGCGACGTCCGCGGTGTGCAGCGGCCGCACGGTCACGTGGTAGCGCTCGAAGGCGGGCAGTGTCCACGCCTCGTCCGCGGGCGTGCGCCGCGCCAGCGCGGCGCGGGAGAGCCACAGGTGCACGGTGCGGTCGAACGGCAGCCCCCTGCCGAGCAGCAGGTCGCCGTCGACGACCAGCACGCCGCCGGGCGGCAGGTCCACATAGGAGGCCCGGCTCGCGCGGTCGGTCGCCGCGTTCCACAGCGTGGGCAGCACCCGGCCGGACCCGCCGGGGCCGAGCGGCGCGAAGACCTCCCTGGTCAGCCCGCCGAGGTCGAGCCAGTCGTCGTAGCGCGCGTCCGGGTCGGTCCTGCCGCGCTCGAACCGCAGCGACGCGGGCCGCAGGAAGTCCGAGGCGGACACCCGCAGCACGGCCCGGCCCCGCAGGCGCAGCGCCTCGGTCAGCGCCTCGGCGAACCCGCCGGGGTCGGCGGGTGGCGCGCCGTCGACGGCCACCCTGGTCCACACCTCGCCCGGCCGGGTGACGATCGTCTCGGCCACCTCCTCGACCAGCAGGTCGGGCGACACGGGTCGGAAACGCATGCCCCGATCATGCCAACCGCGCGAGAATTGTCGGTGCCCTGCGGTAGAACGACGGCATGCGCACGCCGAGGAAGACACGCCAGCCAGGGTGCTCCCCGACCGAGAAGATCTCGTCGTAGGGTGGTGCCTCGTGGCGGCTGACTCGTTCGTTCATCTCCATGTGCACACCGAGTACTCGATGCTCGACGGCGCCGCCAAGGTCGCGCCGCTGTTCGCCGAGGCCGCGCGGTTGGGCATGCCAGCGGTCGGCATGACCGACCACGGCAACATGTACGGGGCCGACCAGTTCTACCAGGAGTCCCGCAAGGTCGGGATCAAGCCGATCATCGGCATCGAGGCGTACATCGCCCCGGCCAGCCGCTACCACAAGAAGCCGATCTTCTGGGGCGAGGCGCGCCAGCGCAGCTCCGACGACCTCGGCGAGGGCGGCGACGTGTCGGGCGCCGGCGCGTATACCCACATGACGATGCTCGCCGCCAACACGACCGGCCTGCGCAACCTGTTCACGCTCTCGACGCTCGCGTCGACGCAGGGCTACTACCGCAAGCCGCGGATGGACCGGGAGCTGATCGCCGAGCACGCGGCCGGCATCATCGCGACGACCGGCTGCCCGTCCGGCGAGGTGCAGACCCGGCTGCGGCTGGGCCAGACCGCGGAGGCGGTCCAGGCGGCGGCGGACTACCGCGACATCTTCGGGCACGAGAACTTCTTCCTCGAACTGATGGACCACGGGCTGCCGATCGAGCGGTCGGTCCGCGAGGGCCTGCTCGACATCGCGCGCAAGCTCGACCTCACCCCGATCGCCACCAACGACTCGCACTACGTCACCAAGGACCAGGCCGACGACCACGCGGCGCTGCTGTGCGTGCAGTCGGGCAAGACCCTCAACGACCCCAACCGGTTCAAGTTCGACGGCGACGGCTACTACCTGAAGTCCGCCGAGGAGATGCGGGAGTACTGGGACTCCGAGGTGCCGGGCGCGGCCGACTCGACGCTGCTGATCGCCGAGCGGGTCGAGTCCTACGAGGAGATCTACTCCCACGTCGACCGGATGCCGGTGTTCGAGGTGCCGGCGGGGGAGACCCAGGCCAGCTGGCTGACCAAGGAGGTCATGCGCGGCCTGGCGTGGCGGTTCCCCGATGGTGTGCCGGAGGGGTACGGCGAACGCGTCGAGTTCGAGCTCGGCGTGATCACGCAGAAGGGCTTCCCCGCGTACTTCCTGGTGGTCGCCGACCTGGTGACCCACGCGCGCAAGGTCGGCATCCGGGTCGGGCCCGGCCGTGGTTCTGCGGCCGGCTCGCTGGTCGCCTACTCGCTCGGCATCACGAACCTGGACCCGATCCCGCACGGTCTGCTGTTCGAGCGGTTCCTCAACCCGGAGCGCGCGTCGATGCCCGACATCGACATCGACTTCGACGACCGCAGGCGCGGCGAGATGATCGCGTACGCGACGGACAAGTACGGCGTCGACAAGGTCGCCCAGGTCATCACGTTCGGCACGATCAAGACCAAGGCCGCGCTCAAGGACGCGGCCAGGGTCATCCACGGTCAGCCGGGCTTCGCGATCGCCGACCGGATCTCCAAGGCGCTGCCGCCGCCGATCATGGCGAAGGACATTTCGCTGTCGGGCATCGTCGACCCGAAGCACGAGCGCTACGCCGAGGCCGCCGAGGTCCGCACGCTCATCGAGACCGACGCCGAGGTCGGCAAGATCTTCGAGACCGCGCGCGGCCTCGAGGGCCTGATCCGCAACTCGGGCGTGCACGCGTGCGCGGTGATTCTGTCGTCGCAGCCGCTGATGCAGTCGATCCCGCTGTGGAAGCGCGAGGACGGGTCGATCATCACCGGGTGGGACTACCCGTCGTGCGAGGCCATCGGCCTGCTGAAGATGGACTTCCTCGGCCTGCGGAACCTGACGGTCATCGGCGACGCGATCGACAACATCAAGGCCAACCGGGGCGAGGACATCGACCTCGACACCCTCGGCCTCGACGACAAGAACACCTACCAGCTGCTGTCCAGGGGCGACACGCTCGGCGTGTTCCAGCTGGACGGCGGCCCCATGCGGGACCTGCTGCGGCGTATGCAGCCGACGGGCTTCGAGGACATCGTCGCGGTCGGCGCGCTGTACCGCCCCGGCCCGATGGGCATGAACGCGCACAACGACTACGCCGACCGCAAGAACAACCGGCAGAAGATCAAGCCGATCCACCCGGAGCTGGAGGAGCCGCTCAAGGAGATCCTCTCCGAGACCTACGGCCTGATCGTCTACCAAGAGCAGATCATGTTCATCGCCCAGAAGGTCGGGGGCTACTCCATGGGACAGGCGGACGTGCTCCGCAAGGCCATGGGCAAGAAGAAGCAGGAGGTCCTCGACGCCGAGTTCGAGCGCTTCGAGGCCGGCATGAAGAGCAGCGACCTGCGGCCGGGCGGCTTCTCGCCGGCGGCGGTCAAGGCGCTGTGGGACACGATCCTCCCGTTCGCCGGCTACGCGTTCAACAAGTCGCACGCCGCCGCGTACGGCCTGGTGTCGTACTGGACGGCGTACCTGAAGGCGAACTACCCGGCCGAGTACATGGCGGCGCTGCTCACATCGGTCGCGGACAACAAGGACAAGAGCGCGGTCTACCTGTCCGAGTGCCGGCGTTCCGGCATCAAGGTGCTGCCGCCGGACGTCAACGAGTCGGGCCTGCGGTTCGCCGCCGTCGGCACGGACATCCGCTTCGGCATGGGCGCGGTCCGCAACGTCGGCGCGAACGTGGTCGACTCGATCATCAAGACCCGCGAGGCGAAGGGCAACTACGTCTCGTTCACCGACTTCCTCGACAAGTCGGAACTGGTGTGCTGCAACAAGAGGGTCATCGAGTCGCTGGTCAAGGCCGGCGCGTTCGACTCGCTCGGCCACACCCGGCTGTCGCTCGTGCAGGTGCACGAGGAGGCGGTGGAGGCGGTCGTCGGCCTCAAGCGCCAGGAGGCGATGGGCCAGTTCGACCTGTTCGGCGGCGACGACACCACCCCGGCGTCGAGTGACTCGTCCCCGTTGGCGCACTTGAAGTTCACGGCGGAGGAGTGGCCGCGCAAGCAGCTGCTCGCCTACGAGCGGGAGATGCTGGGCCTGTACGTGTCGGCCCACCCGCTCGACGGCGCGGAGCGCCTACTCCGCAAGCACGCCCCGAAGCCGATCGCCGAGATCATCGCCGACCCGCCGAAGGAAGGCGAGATCGTCCTGTCCGGGATGATCTCCTCGATGGAGCGCCGGGTCAACAAGCAGGGCGAGCCGTGGTGCATCTGCACGATCGAGGATCTGGACGCGTCGATCGAGGTCCTGTTCTTCGCGAAGAGCTACTCGGTGCTGTCGCAGGATCTCATCGAGGACGCCGCCGTGTCGGTCAAGGGCCGGGTCAACTGGCGCGAGGACAAGATGTCGGTGTTCGGGTCGGGCCTGATCCCGCTGGACATCACGGACGCCGAGCTGGTCCCCGCGGGCGAGGAAGCGCCGTTCGTGTTGCTGTGCAACCCGATCAAGCTGAACGACGAGGTGGTCGGCGAGCTGAAGAACACGCTGTCCGCCCACCGCGGCGACACCCCGGTGCACCTCAAGTTCGCCCACAAGGACAACGGCGTAACCCTCGCCCTGGACGACTACCCGATCAAGGTCTCGCCAGCCTTCCTTGGCGAGATCAAGGCAATCCCAGGAGTAGCAGTAGACGCCTGACGCCCACCCGCCCCAGCCCGCGAGTCGCAGCTCCAGAACCCGCGAGTTGCAGGTTCGGGACCGGCGAGTTGCAGGTTCGGGACCGGCGAGTTGCAGGTTCGGGACCCGCGAGTTGCCGGTTCAGAACCGGCCTTTCACAGCAACCGGTGGAAGTTCGGCGATCGGTCATCTGTTGCGCCTTGCCGCGCCGCGACCCCGCTGTGGTTAGGTGAGCCGGTCACTGATCAGGGACGGGGTGCGTTACATGTGGACCAGGAAGTTTGCCGTGCTCGCCGGGGTCGCGTTGCTCGGCGCCGCGCTCCAGTCGCCGGCCGTCGCTGACCGCGACCGGGGCCTCCCGCTCGGCCCGCGTGGGCTCGCCGAGACCCGCACCATCGAGACCCTCCAGCCCGGGGTCACCCTGACGACGATCACCCGCGGCGCCCCCGACCCGGCGAACACCTGGACCGTCGAGGTCGCGATTCCGGGCGGTGGCAACGATCCCGACCCCGACGCGCCGCCGACCGCCATCGCCGACCGCGCCCACGCCGAGGGGCTCGCCGCCGGACTCACGCAGGCCGGGTTCGCCCCGCGCGTGGAGGACGTGACCACCCCGCGGCTCGCCGACTTCGCCGGCGGGTCGCTCGGGTTCCGGGTCCGCGTCGGCAACCACCCGACCAAGGCGGCCGCCGACGCCGCGCTCGCGCAGGTGCGGGCCGCGGGCTTCACGGCGTCGAGCGTGTTCACCGGCTGGGACGGCGCCGCGACCGACCGCGGGCCGTGGGTCGTGCAGGTCCTGACGATCGACCCGCGCACCTTCCGCGGCGACCTCGTCGGCGACTACGGACCCGACCTCGAGCGCCGGGAGACCACCAGCGCACTGGCCACCGCCCGCGGCGCGACCGCCGCCGTCAACGCCGGCTTCTTCGTCCTCGACCCGGCCGCCGGCGCACCCGGCGACCCCGCGGGCGTCGGCGTGTACGACGGCCGCCTGCTCAGCGAGACCACCGACGGCCGCCCCGCGTTCGTGTTCGACGCCGACGCGCGGCACGCCGACGTCGACCGCTACACCTGGACCGGCACCGTCGCGAGTGGACACCGCGACCTCACCCTCGACGGCGTCAACCGGGTCCCCGGCCTCATCCGCAACTGCGGCGGCACCGGCGACACCCCGACCGACCGGCCACTGCACGACACCACCTGCACCGATGCCGACGAGCTCGTCGCCTTCACCGCCGAGTACGGCGCCGCCACCCCAGCCGGTCCCGGCGTCGAGGCGGTGCTGGACCGCCACGGTCGTGTCCTCGAGCTGCGTGAGCCGCGCGGCGGCGCGCTCCCGTCCGGCGCCACCTCCGTGCAGGCCACCGGCACGCAGGCCGCCGCGCTGCGCGACCTCGCCGACAAGGGCCGGCTGACCGTCACGACCCGCCTCGACGGCCGTCGCGGCGACACGATCCTCAACGGTGGCCCCGAGTTGGTCCGCGACGGCCGCCAGCACGCGACCCCGAACGCCGACGGCATGGTCCGCTCCGGCGACCCGAGCTTCTACTACGGCTGGGCCGCGAAGCGGAACCCCCGGACGATCGCCGGCGTCGACGACCGCGGCCGGATCCTGCTGGCCACGATCGACGGCCGGAGCACCGCGAGCCTCGGCCTGTCGATCGCGGAGAGCGCGGCGGTCGCCGACGCACTGGGCATGCGGGACGCGATCAACCTCGACGGCGGCGGCTCCACCACGATGGTCGCCGATGGCCAGGTGATCAACAAACCGTCGGACGCCACGGGCGAACGTCCGGTCGGCGACGCGATCCTGGTGCTGCCGTAGCACTAGGCCGGCCGGACCACCGGGAAGATCGTTCTGGCGGTCGCGTGACCGGCTAGCCTGCGAGCGTGACTCCCGCCGAGCTGGTTGCACTCGACCGCGCACACGTCTGGCACCCGTACGGCCCGATGCCGGGCCTGGTCGACCCGCTGGTGGTGGACTCCGCGGCGGGGGTGCGGCTGCGGCTGGCCGACGGGCGGGAGCTGGTCGACGGCATGTCGTCGTGGTGGGCGGCCATCCACGGGTACCGGAACCCCGTGCTGGACAAGGCATTGGCGGACCAGGCCGCCCAGATGAGCCACGTGATGTTCGGCGGCCTCACCCACGAGCCGGCGGTGCGCCTTGCCGCGAAGCTCGTCGAGATCACGCCGGGCCCACTGGAGCACGTGTTCCTGTGCGACTCGGGCTCGGTGTCGGTCGAGGTCGCTGTGAAGATGTGCCTGCAGTACTGGCGTTCGCTCGAGCGGCCGGAGAAGCGGCGGCTGCTGACGTGGCGCGGCGGCTACCACGGGGACACGTTCCACCCGATGAGCGTGTGCGACCCGGACGGCGGCATGCACAGCCTGTGGCGCGGGGTGCTGCCGGCGCAGGTGTTCGCCGCCGAGCCGCCCGCCGCGTTCGAGCACGCTTACGTCGAGCACCTGGCCCGGCTCATCGAGGAGCACGCGGACGAGTTGGCCGCGGTGATCGTCGAGCCGGTCGTGCAGGGCGCGGGCGGCATGCGGTTCCACGACCCGAGGTACCTGCACGTGTTGCGGGAGCTGACACTCGCGCACGACGTGCTGCTGGTCTTCGACGAGATCGCGACGGGCTTCGGCCGCACGGGGGAGCTGTTCGCGGCCGACCACTCGTCGGTGAGCCCGGACGTCATGTGCGTCGGCAAGGCGCTGACCGGCGGCTACCTGTCGATGGGCGCGACGCTGTGCTCGGCGCGTGTCGCGGACGGGATCTCGCGGGGCGCGGTGCCGGTGCTCGCGCACGGGCCGACGTTCATGGGCAACCCGCTGTCGTGCGCGGTGGCGTCGGCGTCGATCGACCTGCTGCTGTCGCAGGACTGGCGTGGCACGGTGAAGCGGATCGAGGCGTCGCTGGTCGAGGGACTGGCCCCGGCGCGCGACCTGCCCGGGGTGGTCGATGTGCGGGTGCTCGGCGCGATCGGGGTCGTGCAGCTCGACCATGAGGTGGACATGGCCGCGGCGACGGCGGCCGTGGTGGCGGCGGGGACGTGGCTGCGCCCGTTCCGCGACCTGATCTACACGATGCCGCCGTTCGTCTCCACGCAGGCGGACCTCGAGACGATCACCAACGGCGTGCTGGCCGGCGTGCGCGCGGCCTGACGCCGCTGGCCTCCGGCCCCCCTCGAACCACGCTACGGCACGGCACCGACAGGATCGGGCGTCGGCGAGTGGTTGTCCACAGCAATGTCAGCTGTCCACAGATCCCCGGTCGGGTGACGCTCCCGCCTGGTCACCACCACTAGGGTCGATCTTCCTCATCGCCCAGGCGACCAGGTACGCCGACGCGCCGATTGCGAGGACTAACTGCGCCACGAAGAGAGCGGGCGGTAGTGGTATAGCGATGAGTGCGAGAACGACGGACCCGCCCATGAGCACGGCGAGAAGGTCCAAGACGAATCCGGACGGCTGGGCGGCTCTGCTGAATCGTCGAACCAACCATACTGCGATCACGACAACAAGAAGAACGCTCGTTGCCACGGCGCGGGCTATGGGGTTGTTGAAGAACAGATACATCGCAGCGATCAAGACAGTCAGGAACAGGTACGCTCGCCAGCCGCTGGGCCGAGTTGGCACCCATGCGGATCGTGATGTCTCGGGTGACGGCACGGTCGGCGCAGGCTCCGGCAACCACACGTTGGCTGGGCGTGCGGCTGGGTCTACCGGGCTCAGACGCCAGCTGCACAGACACCGCGGAAACTGCGGAAAATACCGGGCCACGGTTTTCACTGGGTCGCCGTCGCAGCCGAGCCCTGTGGACGATTTGGTGTCGTGCAAGGGATACCGACAGCGGGCCCCGTTGGGCGGAACAGTTGAGGAGGATTCTCGATTGCCCTAGTCGCCACGAGGAGACAATTTCCGAGAAGCACGTAATCCGATACTTAAGGGCCCGTCAGCGACAGCGCGACCGGCCGGTCCGCCCGCTGTGGGCGCCCAGCGTGGCGGCCAGTTCGACGTTCGTCGGTGCCACGAGAACCGTGCCGTCGGGCGTCAGGATCACTGGAATGTTGCTCCGCCCACCCGCGATCGTCGTCGCCCGTGCGCGGGACGACCGGTCCGCGTCCGTGTCGTGCTCGGTGAATGGCACGTCGTGCCGGCGCAACCACGACTTGGCTCTGCGGCAGTTTGGCGCACCGGTCGGCGCCGAACACGGCGGTCTGGTCGGTGGTCAGCGCCTCGACCAGCGCGCGACCGGCCCCCTCGGTGCTGACGATCATCCGTCGACCCTAGTGAGCACGGGGCGGGTGCGGTTGCGCCAACCGGGTTGGACTAGCCTGACGCTCCGTGAGTTTCATCGTGCTCACGGGTACCGGAACCGGAGTCGGCAAGACGGTCGTCACGGCCGCGGTCGCCGCTCTGGCCCTGTCCGTGCGACGCAGCGTCGCGGTTCTCAAGCCGGCACAGACCGGGCTCGCGCCCGGTGCGCCGGGCGACGTCGACGAGGTCAACCGCCTTGCGGGCGACGACGTCACGACGTGGGAGCTGGCCCGCTTCCCGGACCCGCTCGCGCCGGCGACGGCCGCGCGGCGGGCCGACGTCATGCCCGTGACCCCCGCGCAGGCCGCCGCGGCCGCCGTCGAGCTGTCGCGCGGCCACGACCTGGTGCTCGTCGAGGGCGCGGGCGGCCTGCTGGTCCGCATGGACGACCACGGCGGCACGCTCGCCGACGTCGCCTGGTCGGCCGGCGCGCCGGTGCTGATCGTCGCGCACGCGGGCCTCGGCACCCTCAACGAGGCGGCCCTGACCTCGGAAGCCCTGCAGCGCAGGGGGATCGAGTGCGCGGGCGTCGTCGTCGGCGCGTGGCCCGCGGAGCCGGACCTGGCCGCCCGGTGCAACCTCGACGACCTGCCGATCGTGGCGAACGCACCGCTGGTCGGCGCGCTCCCCGCGAACGCGGCCCGTCTGACCAGGCCGAAGTTCCTCGAGATGGCCCGCCGCTCACTCGCCCCGTCGCTCGGTGGCGAGTTCGACGCCAACGGGTTCGCGGCCGAGCACGCTGCCTGACCCGCGGTAGAGCATGGCTCGGAGGGGTGACATACATCGCGCTCGACCGAGGGGTCCGTGCGGCAGACTGGGCCGGAACCGATCACTCGACGATGGAGGCACCGTGACCGCAGCTGCCGAACGGACGAAGGCCGACAACGCGCCTGGTGACCCGCTGGCGGTGGCGCGTGAGCAGGTCCTCGAGCGCGGCGAAGGTCTCCGCGAGGAGCAGATCCTCGAGATCCTGCGCCTCGCCGACGACCGTGTCCCGGAGCTGCTCGCACTCGCCCACGACGTGCGGATGCGCTGGTGCGGGCCGGAGGTCGAGGTCGAGGGCATCGTCAGCCTGAAGACCGGCGGCTGCCCGGAGGACTGCCACTTCTGCTCGCAGTCCGGTCAGTTCCCCTCGCCGGTGCGGTCCGCGTGGCTGGACATCCCGGGCCTGGTCAAGGCGGCCCGCGAGACCGCGGACACCGGCGCGAGCGAGTTCTGCATCGTCGCCGCCGTGCGCGGGCCGGACAAGCGGCTGCTGTCCCAGGTGCGCGACGGCATCAAGGCCATCCGCGAGGACGGCAACGACATCCAGATCGCGTGCTCCCTCGGCATGCTCACGCAGGCGCAGGTCGACGAGCTGGTCGAGATGGGCGTGCACCGCTACAACCACAACCTCGAGACCGCCCGGTCGCACTTCCCGGCCGTTGTCACGACGCACTCGTGGGAGGAGCGCTGGGACACGCTGAAGATGGTGCACGCGGCGGGCATGGAGGTGTGCTGCGGCGGCATCATCGGCATGGGCGAGACGATCGAGCAGCGTGCCGAGTTCGCGGCGCAGCTCGGTGCGCTGAACCCGCACGAGGTGCCGATGAACTTCCTCATCCCGCAGCCCGGCACGCCGTACGAGAACTACGAGATCGTCGAGGGCAAGGACGCGCTGCGCACGATCGCCGCGTTCCGCCTCGCGCTGCCGCGCACGATCCTGCGGTTCGCGGGCGGCCGCGAGCTGACGCTCGGTGACCTCGGCGCCGAGCAGGGCATGCTGGGCGGCATCAACGCGATCATCGTCGGCAACTACCTGACGAACCTCGGCCGGCCCGCGCAGCAGGACCTCGACATGTTGGCGGACCTGAAGATGCCGGTCAAAGCACTGGGCGACATGCTCTGAGCGAGAGCGAACCATGAACACCGAGTTCTGTACGCACTGCGGAACACCGCCGGGCGAAGGCGACCACGCGCGGTGCTCGGGGGCGCAGGCGGCCCTCGACCCGCCGCGGTTCTGTCCCGACTGCGCGCGCCGGATGATCGTGCAGGTGACGCCATCCGGGTGGTCCGCGCGGTGTAGCCGACACGGTGAGCGCTCTTCCGCGACCGCCGGGTACTAGTCTTTCGTCACGGGCTGCGACGCGGCCAGGTGGACTAGTGGGAGGTCGGCGTGGCGGAACAACCGGTCGAGGCGCAACGCGAAGAGCCAGCGCCGCACCGGGGCCCCGAGTATCCGATCTTCCCGACGCCTTACCCGTGGCGCCCGCCGGCGCCGCGCGTGGTCGTGAAGGCCGATCTGCTGCCGGCGATCAGCGTGATCTCGAGCGTGTCTCTGCTCGGCCTCGGCGTCGGTTGGCTGTGGTCGTTGCTCGCACCGCCGCAGCGCAAGGTGATCACCCAGGACGGCACCGCCGCGTCGCTGACCGACGAGAGCTACCACCGGTTCGACGACCTGGTGATCTTCACGTTCCTGTGCCTCGCGGCGGGCCTCGTGACCGGGCTCGCGGTCTGGTACCTGCGCGAGCGGCGCGGGCCCGTGATCATGGCGGCGGCCGTTGTCGGCTCCGCCGTCGGCGGCTGGCTCGCGATGCTGGTCGGCAAGGCATGGGCGGAGGGCCGCTGGCCGGTGCCGTCCAGTGTGCGGACGCTGGACGTCGTGCCGTCGGCGCCGGTGCTGGAGTCGCCGTGGGGGATCATGGCGTGGCCGCTGATGACCGCGCTCGCCTACGGCATCCTCGCGGCGATGAACGGCATGGACGACCTGGGCCGCCGGTTGGGCTAGTGCATCGCCGACCGTCCCGCGCGAGTGGGGCTAGTTCCAATGCCGTGTAGTTAAGGGACGTGGGCGTTTGTCAAGCGCCGCTCGCGCGGGACGGCCGGTGATGCCCTGAAGGACCCCTTCATGTCGTTGAGTGACATGAAGGGGTCCTTCAGGGCATTTGCCGACCGCACTCCACGCCTCGCTGGCCACAGGCGTCCCGAAGGGAGAGCACCTGGCAGCCGCCACTTGACCAACCGTCGCGGCGCTTAACTACACGGCCTTGGGGCTAGTTCTCTATCGCGCGTTGGCGCAGCACGTCGGCCGGGGGAGCGGGCACGGCCCGCAGCGTCGCCAGGATGCCGGCCTCCCTGCTGAGCAGCTGACCCACCATCCGCAGCCGGTGCAGCGGCCGGGTCTCCTCCAGGATCCGCTGCCGGTCGTCCAGCGGCAGCAGGCAGTCGGTCGCCAGCAGGTGTGCCAGCGCGGCGATGTCGACGTCGTCGGCCGGCTCGTCCCACTCGCCCTGTTTCCACGCCGCCTGGCAGTAGCGGCGGTACGCGGCGCGCGCCGAGGCCACGAGCGAGGTGATCGTGTCCGACACCGAACGCTGGCCCGGGATGACGGCCGGCGTGTCCGGCACCCACTCGATCGTGCCCATCAGGTACGGCGCGCTCTCGTGGTCCAGCGTGAGCAGCCGGAACCGCTGTTCGCCGAGCGTCACGATGTCGAACCGGCCGTCGGGCAGCCGGGACGCCTGGCGCAGGATCGCCGCGCACCCCACCGGTTTCAGCTGATCGGGCGAGGTCACCTCGACCTCGAACGACGGCGCAAGCGCGATCACGCCGAACCGCTTGTCCGGCAGCGTCCCGGTGATCAGGTCGACGGTCAGCTGCCGGTACCTCGGCTCGAAGATGTGCAGCGGCAACGTCGCCCCCGGCAGCAGCACCGTCTGTAGCGGAAACAGCGGCAGCGGCACTGACGATGTCGGAGGCACGGACTAAGGCTAGGTCGGCGAGCCGCCGCGCGCTCGGTTCGGCGGCCGGAGCACCGCGAACGGGTCGGTCACCTCGATGCCCCGCTCGGCGAACCGGAACAGCGCGGCGGGGCGGCCGCCGGCGCGCCCCGGTGGCGCTGTGTCACCGGTCGGCTCGAGCAGTCCGCGCCGGGACAGCACCCGCTGGAGGTTCGTCGCGGCCACCCGGTAACCCAGCGCGGCGGAGTACAGCTCGCGCAGCGCGGAGATCGTGAACGTCGGCGGCGCGAGCGCGAACCCGAGGTTCGTGTACGACAGCTTGGCCCGCAGCCGGTCCCGGCCTCGCCGCACGATCGACTCGTGGTCGAACGCGGTCCGGGGGAGCGCGGCCACCGGATGCCACGCGGTGTCCGCCGGCAGGGCCGGGTCGTTGTCGGACGGCACGAGCCCGAGGAACGCGCTCGCGATCACCCGCTCGCCGGGCACCCGGTCCGGCGCGCTGAACACGGCGAGCTGTTCGACGTGCGACAACTGCCGCACGTCCACCTTTTCCTCGAGCTGGCGGCGGATCGAGGTCTCCACGTCCTCGTCCGCGCCGAGCCGTCCGCCGGGCAGTGACCACCGGTGCGCGTGTGGTTCCTGAGCGCGTTCCCAGAGCAGGACCTGTAGTGATTCCGCTCGCACCTGGAGCACCGCGGCCAGCACTTCGTGGTCGGCCGCGGTTAACACGGTGGTAGCATTAACCATGTTTTCGATCCTAAGGCGAAAACCTCTGGATGGGAAACGGGAGTGGCGGAACGAGCCCGAGGAGGGGACCGCATGACCGCCGAACTTGTAGACCTGACGCCCTACACCGGTGTCGAGCCGGACGCGGCGTGGCGCGACGAGGTGCGACGGCTGGCGCGGGAGCGCGACGCCGTCCTGCTCGCGCACAACTACCAGCTGCCCGAGATCCAGGACATCGCCGACCACACCGGCGACTCGCTCGCGCTGAGCCGCATCGCGGCCGCCAGCGACGCGTCCACCATCGTCTTCTGCGGCGTGCACTTCATGGCCGAGACCGCGAAGATCCTGAGCCCGGACAAGACCGTCCTGATCCCGGACGAGCGCGCCGGCTGCTCGCTCGCCGACTCGATCGACGCCGCCCAGCTCCGCGAGTGGAAGGCCGAGCACCCCGGCGCGGTGGTCGTGTCGTACGTGAACACGACGGCCGAGGTGAAGGCCGAGACCGACATCTGCTGCACGTCGTCCAACGCGGTCGACGTCGTCCGCTCGATCCCCGAGGACCGGGACGTGCTGTTCCTGCCGGACCAGTTCCTCGGCGCGCACGTCAAGCGCGAGACCGGCCGGGAGAACCTGCACATCTGGGCCGGCGAGTGCCACGTCCACGCCGGCATCAACGGCCCGGAGCTGGCCGCGCGGGCCGCGGCGAACCCGGACGCGGACCTGTTCGTGCACCCGGAGTGCGGCTGCGCGACCTCGGCGCTGTACCTGGCCGGCGAGGGCGTGGTGCCCAAGTCGCAGGTCAAGATCCTCTCGACCGGCGACATGGTGACCGAGGCCCGGTCGACGAAGGCGACGTCGGTGCTGGTCGCGACCGAGATCGGCATGCTGCACCAACTGCGCAAGGCCGCCCCGGAGATCGACTTCCGCGCCGTGAACGAGCGCGCGTCCTGCCGGTACATGAAGATGATCACGCCGGCCGCGCTGCTGCGGTCGCTGCGCGAGGGCGCCGACGAGGTGCACGTGGACCTCGAGACCGCCGCGCGCGCCAAGGGCGCCGTGCAGCGGATGATCGAGATCGGCAAGCCCGGTGGTGGCGAGTGACCACCCCGTGCTGGGAGGCGCAGGCCGACCTGGTGATCGTGGGCACCGGGGTCGCGGGGCTGACCGCGGCGCTGCGGGCCCGCGAGCTGGGGCTGCGGGTGCTGGTGGTGACCAAGGAGGCGGCCGACGGCGGCAACACGCGCTGGGCGCAGGGCGGCGTCGCGGTCGTGCTCGGTGACGTCGAGTCGGACTCGATCGCCCGGCACGTGGACGACACGCTGGTCGCCGGCGGCGGGCTGTGCGACGTCGTCGCGACGTCGCGGATCATCGGCGCCGGACCGGCCGCGGTCGCGCGGCTGCGGTCGCGCGGCGCCACCTTCGACCGCGACGACGCTGACGGCGACCGCCTCGCGCGGACCCGCGAGGGCGGGCACACGGCGTTCCGCGTGGTGCACGCCGGCGGCGACGCGACCGGCGCCGAGGTGGAGCGGGCGCTGCTCGCCGCGTCGCGGGACGGCCGGGTGCCGATGCTGGAGCACCACACGGCCGTCGACACGCTGCGCACGCCCGCCGGCGAGGTCGCCGGGCTGCTGGTGCTCGACGCCGCCGGCGTGCCGGGCATCCTCGTCGCGCCCGCGGTGTTGCTCGCGACCGGCGGGCTGGGGCAGCTTTACCAGGCGACGTCGAACCCGGAGGTGGCGACGGCCGACGGCGTGGCGATCGCGCTGCGCTCCGGCGCGCCGGTGGCGGACCTGGAGTTCGTGCAGTTCCACCCGACCGTGCTGTACACCGGCGAGGGCGCGCGGGGGCGGTGCCCGCTCGTGACCGAGGCCGTGCGGGGCGAGGGCGCGGTGCTCGTCGACTCGACCGGCGCGCGGGTGATGGCCGGCGTGCACCCGCTGGCGGACCTGGCGCCGAGGGACGTGGTGTCGGCGGCGATCACGCGGCGGATGGCCGCACTCGGCGACGACCACGTGTTCCTGGACGCGACGCATCTGTCCGCCGCGGAGTTCCGGCGGCGGTTCCCGACCGTACTGGCCGCCTGCGCGACGGTGGGCGTCGATCCGTCGGTCGACCCGATTCCGGTCGCGCCGGCGGCGCATTTCTCCTGCGGCGGCGTGGTGTCCACAGTGGACGGACGGACCGCGGTGCCCGGCCTGTACGCGGCGGGTGAGGTGGCGCGGACCGGGCTGCACGGCGCGAACCGGTTGGCGTCCAACAGTTTGCTCGAAGGACTCGTGGTGGGCGCGCGGGCCGCGGAGTCGGTGGCGGCCGACCTGGCGCTCGGGGTGCCGGCGGAGCGGCGGCTCGCGGCGTGTCAGCCGGTGCCGACCGTGCCGGTCGCGGACCGGGACACGCTGCAGCGGGTGATGAGCCGGTACGCGGCGATCGGCCGGGACGCCGAGGGGCTCGCGGTCGTCGGCTCGGTGTTGGACGTGTCCGCCGTGGACCGTCCACTCGAGACTCGCGCGCTCGTCGAGGACGCGGCGCTGACGCTGACCGCCCGCGCGCTGATCGCGGCCGCGGCGGCACGGCAGGAGTCCCGCGGCTGCCACGTGCGCGACGACTTCCCCGCCGCGGCAACGGAATGGCAGCGGATTCGGACGGTGCGGCTGACCCCGTCCGGGCAGCCGATGATCGCGGAACCCGCGTTGGCGAGAGGTGCGGCGTGACTGGGCTCGACATGGCCGACCTGCGGCGCGTGGTGACCACGGCGCTCGCGGAGGATCTGCGCTACGGCCCCGACGCGACCACGGCGGCCACCGTGCCGGCCGACGCGGTCGCGACGGCGTCGATCTCGCCGAGGGTGTTCGGCACGCTCGCCGGGGTGCCGGCCGCGCTCGCGGTGTTCGACGAGGTCATGGACTCCTACGAGGTGCTCGAGCAGCGCGCCGACGGCGCCAGGGTGCGGCCCGGCGAGGCGGCGCTCGTGCTGCGTGGGCCGGTGCGGGGGCTGCTGACCGCGGAGCGGACCGCGCTGAACCTGATCTGCCACCTGTCCGGCGTCGCGACGGCGACGGCCGCGTGGGTCGAGGCCGTCGCCGGCACCGACGTCGCGATCCGCGACTCCAGGAAGACGTTGCCGGGCCTGCGGTTGCTGGAGAAGTACGCGGTGCGCTGCGGCGGCGGCGTCAACCACCGCATGGGTCTCGGCGACGCCGTGCTGATCAAGGACAACCACGTCGCCGCGGCCGGTTCGGTCGCCGCCGCGCTGCGGGCCGCCCGCGCCGGCGCGCCGGACCTGCCGTGCGAGGTGGAGGTCGACAGCCTCGCGCAGCTCGACGAGGCGCTCGCCGAGCACGCGGAACTGGTGCTGCTGGACAACTTCACGCCGGAGCACTGCGCGAAGGCGGTCCAACGCGTCGCCGACCTCGGCGCGTCGACCGAGCTGGAGGTCTCGGGCGGCCTGAAGATCGCGGACGCGCGCGTCTACGCCGAGACGGGGGTGGACTACCTTTCGGTCGGCGCGCTGACGCACTCGGCGCCGGCGCTGGACCTGGGGTTGGACCTGCATTGACCGCTGAGCGCGAGGACGAGCTGATCCGCAAGATCGGCGGCTGGGGGATCGCCGACGCGCCGGAGGGCTGGCGCCGCATCGACATGCTGTTCGAGGTCGGCTACGCCCACCGGCTGACGATCGTCGTCGATGCGAACACGCTGACGGGCAGCCCTGCTCCGGAGGTGACTCCGCTGCTGCAGGAGCTGTACGCGTTGATGGACCAGAGCTGGACGAAGTTCCGGCTGGTCATCGACCCACCCGGCGCCTATCAGGCGCATTTCAAGCACGAGCCCGGGCAGGACACACCACCGGAGAGGCGGGTCGCCGACGAGTTGCTGTTCCTGCTGCCGCCGGGGTGGGAGAGCGCGCAGATCCAGCCGAGGAGCGCGCTCATCCACACCGTCACCGGCCTCACCTACCCGTGGACGCCGCCGGAGGGCCTCGTCCCGGAGGGCGCCGAGCTGGTGATGAAGCACCCGTTCAGCTTCACGATGCGGTACTAACCGCGGGGCCGCGTCGGCAACGGACGCAGATCTGTCCCAGTACCAACCGATTCGCGACGCCTCCGGCCCCCGGTGTCAACGTTACCGGCCACCTCCGACAGCTTCGGCCGTCGCGACCACGGCTGTCCACAGGCGACTCGGTTGTCCACAACTCGGCTCCGCCCGGCGGTTTCTGTCGGTGCCGCGCGGTAGCGTGGAAACCGGGGGCCGGCGGCCGCCCTCCATCAGCCGGCGTTCACTCCGAGATCGCCCGCAGGTCTGCCAGTCCACGCAGCAGGTCCTGCCCGGCGGGGGTCGCGGTCGGGTCCAGCAGCCACTGCATCGAGAGCCCGTCGCACACGGCCATGACCCAGCTCGCCACCGCGGCGCAGCGCGGATCGTCCGCGCCGGTGTCCAGAGCGCCGGCGACGATCTGGCTGACGCGCGTCCGCGTGTCGCGGTACATGCCGGCCAGCTGTTCGCGCAGCTGGGGATCCCGGTCGGCCTGGGCGAGCGCCTCGATGAACGACACGAGCAGCGCGCGGCGGCCACTCAGGTTGTCCAGCAGCGCGGCCCACGTCAGGTGCGCGCGTTCGATGGGCGAGGCGTCCGGGTCGGACAGCGCGATCTCCGCGAGCTGTGTCGTCCATTCCGCGAAGACGATGCCGAGCGCGGCGTTCAGCAACCCCGCCTTCGACCCGAAGTGGTACCCGATGGACGCCAGGTTCGTGTCGGACGCGGCGACGAGATCGCGCGCGGTGATGTGCGCGTATCCCTTGTCCTCCAGCAGCTGTCTCGCCGCGGCGAGCAGCTGTTCCCGATGGCCCACCGCCCGATCGTACTTGTGAACCGATCTATACGCGCGTATAAAAACACCATGGCCACGGTCGAGGCACACTCAGTCACCGCTCTGCCACCCGGCTCGAAGCTGCCGTCGCTCGTGCAGACGATCCTGTTCCTTACCGCCCGCCGCCAGACCCACACACACTGGCGCCGCAAGTACGGCGACGTGTTCACGTCCCAGCTCGCCGGCCGCCGGCTCGTGGTCACGCTCTCCCGCCCGGAACACGTCCGCCAGGTGTTCGCCGGCTCGCCGACGATCTTCCACGCCGGGCAGGGCAACGCCCTCCTCGCGCCGGTGATGGGCGACCACTCGGTGCTGGTCACCGACGAGGACGAGCACCTGCGCACCCGCAAGCTGCTGATGCCCGCGTTCAACGGCGCGGCACTGCGCGGCTACGGCGACCTGATGACCGAGATCGCGGTCGACGACGTGGCGCACTGGCCGACGGGGCGGCCGTTCGCGGTGCACCCGCGCATGAACGCGGTGACGCTGGAGATCATCCTGCGGGTGGTGTTCGGCATGTCCGACGGCCCGCGCCGCACCGACCTGCGGCCCCGCATCCGGCAGATCTCCGAGATTGGGCCGCTCACCGTGCTCGGCTGGAGCTACCCGAAGCTCGGGAAGTACGGCCCGTGGAAGCGCAACTGGGACAACCTGCGTGCCGCGGACCGCCTGCTGTACGCGGAGATCGCGGACCGGCGCGCGGCCGGCGCGGCCGGTGAGCTGACCGACCGCGACGACGTGCTGTCCCGCCTGCTGAAGGCCGCCGGCGCGGAGCTGTCCGACGCCGAGCTGCGCGACCAGATGATCACCCTGCTCCTCGCCGGCCACGAGACGACGGCGACCGCGCTCGCCTGGTCGTTCCACGAGCTGGCCCGCCGGCCCGCCATCCAGCGCAAGGCGCAGCAGGCGGCCGACGACGGCGACACGAACTACCTGGAGGCCGTGGCGAAGGAAGCCATGCGCCGCCGCCCGGTGATCCAGAACGTGGCGCGCATGCTGACCGAGCCGACGGAGATCGCGGGCTATCGCCTGCCGGCCGGCACGGTCGTCGCGCCGAGCATCTCGCTCGTCCATCGCGACGCCACCGTGCACGAGGACCCGGACGGCTTCCGCCCGGAGCGTTTCCTCGGCAAGCAGCCGGAAGCGGGCACGTGGATCCCGTTCGGCGGCGGTGTGCGCCGCTGCCTCGGCGCCGGCTTCTCGTTGCAGGAGGCGGTCGCCGTTCTGCGCGAAGCCCTGACGAGGTACGACCTCCGTGCGGAACGCCAGCGCGAGGAGTTCCCGAAACCACGCAACATCACGCTCGTGCCCGCGAGGGGCGCGCGCATCGTCGCCACCCCGCGCGGCTAGATCCTGCGGTTCGCCAGGACCGGGATGGTCTCGCGTGTCTTCTCGACGAGACCAAGATCCAGGTCCACGACGAGCAGCTCCGGTGCGGCGCCGACCGACGCGTGCACCGACCCGTCCGGCGCGACGACCATGCTGTGCCCGATTCCCGTCGGCGCGGTGGACGGCACTCCGGGATCGGCCTGCCCGCAGGCGACCACCCAGCACGTCGAGTCCAGGGCCCGCGCCCGCACGAGCAGCTCCCACTGCTCGCGTTTGCCCGGCCCGGCGCCCCAGGACGCGCCGAGCAGGATCACCGACGCCCCACGGTCGGCCAAACCCGTGAACACGGCGGGGAACCGCACGTCGTAACAGGTCGCGAGGCCGAGCTCGCCGAGCACGACGAGCGACGACCCGGGCGCCACCGTCCGCGACTCCTGGAACCCGAACGCGTCGAACAGATGGATCTTGTCGTAGCCGACGTGCTGGTCATGTCCCGTGGCCAGCAACGTGTTGTGCACGCGGCCGTCCGGCGCCGGGGTGAACATCCCGGCGACCACCAGCACGCCGGCCTCGGCGGCGACCGCGCGGACGGCCGACGCCCACGGCCCGTCGAGCGGCTCGGCCAGCGGGCCGAGCGACGTGCCGAAACACGCCATCGTCGCCTCCGGGAACAGCACCACCGAGGCGCCGTCGGCCGCCGCGGCCTTCACCTGCTCGGCGACCAGCTCCAGGTTCGCCGACGGCGACGGCGACGACGTGATCTGGCTCAGCGCGACACGCACAGCTACGGCCCTCCACAAGAAGAAACCCGATCCACCCACGCGAGGATATGTCGCCCGGCTAGGGTCGGGCCTCGTGCCCACCAAGTCTCGTCTACTCGTGCCGCTGTTCGCGGTCGCGCTGGTCGGGGCTTGCACCGGCGACCCGGCGCCGCCGGCGTCCGGCGACCCGGACGGCAGCGCGCTCGTGCTCGCCGTCGCCGAGGAGCCCGCCGACCTGAACCCGCTGACCGGGTACGCAGAGCACGGCGCCGCGAAGATCTTCGACGGGCTCGTCGAGCACCAGGCCAACCTCGCGCTCCGCCCGGCGCTCGCCGCCGACCTGCCGGAGCCCGCCGTCGACGGCCGCTCGTGGACGGTCCGCCTCCGGCCCGGTGTCACGTTCTCCGACGGCTCGCCGTTCGAGGCGGCCGACGTCGTCGCCACCTACCGGGCGCTGCTCGACCCCGCACGCAAATCCTCGGTGCGGCAACGGTTCTCGATGCTGACCGACGTCACGGCCCTCGACGTCGCGACCGTCCGCTTCGCCCTTTCGGCGCCCTACGCGCCGTTCCCCGACCTGCTGGTCCTCGGCATCGCCTCGAGCGAGTCGGTCGCGCGGACCGACCCCGTCGGCACCGGCCCGTACCGGCTCGAGGACTGGCAGCGCGGCGTCCGCATGGTGCTCGCGGCCAACCCGACCTACTTCGACGGCCCGCCCGCGATCAAGAAGGTCACGGTCGAGTTCATCCCCGACGACGCCACCCGCGCGGACCGCCTGCGGGACGGCAAGCTCGACGGGGCCGCGCTGCCGCCCGCGCTCGCCGCGAAGTTCGAGGACACCGATGGGATCCGGGTCGTCGCGCACAGCGCCGCCGACGTCCGCGCGGTCGTCCTGCCCGCCGACAGCCCGGTCACCGGCGACCCGGACCTGCGGCTCGCGCTGAACTACGCGGTCAACCGCGAGGCGCTCGTGGCGGGCCCGCTCGCCGGCATGGGCCGCGTCGCCCACACGCCGATGCCCGAGGTGCTCGCCGAGTTCGTGGAGCCGGACACCGGCTACGACCACGACCTGACCAAGGCGCTCGACATGCTCGCCGCCAGCGGCTGGGTGCCCGGCGAGGCCGGCGTGCGCACCAAGGGCGGCACGCAGGCCGCGTTCACCCTGCGCTACCGGACGGGCGACTCGCTCGACAAGGCGCTCGCCGAGGCCTTCGCGACCGACGCCAGGGCGCTCGGCGTGCAGGTCACCACCGAGTCGGCCGACGCCGCGGCGCTCGCGTCCGGGCCGGCCGTGGTCGGCTTCGGCGACCCGTTCGACCCCGACCCGGACCTCTACCCGCTGCTGCACTCCGGCGCCGCGCTCGGCGGCTACCGCGACGCGACCGTCGACGACGCGCTGGCCACCGGCCGCACGGCGACCGACCCGGCCGAGCGGGCCATCGCCTACCGCAAGTTCCAGCGTGCCTGGGTGACCGCGCCCGGCATGGTGGTGCTGGTCGCGCCCAACCACACCTACGTCATGCGGGAGAACTGGGACGGCTACGAGCCGGTGGTCGACGCCGCGAGCGCCGACCTCACCTGGGGCGCGTGGTGGAACGTGCAGAGCTGGACCCCGCGGTGACCGACGCGGCGATCGATGCGGTGACCGGCGGGCCGATCGACCTGGCCGCCACCCGCGCGGACACCCCCGGCAGCCACCGCGGCGTGTTCCTGGACAGCGCCGGCTCGTCGCTGCCGCCCGTCCAGGTGCTCGACGAGGTAATCGGCCACCTGCACCGCGAGGCCGAGATCGGCGGCTACCGGGCGGCGGACGAACGGGCGCGGGACCTCGAGGACGGCTACGCGGTGCTGGCGACCGCGCTCGGCTGCGAGCCGGACGAGGTCGCGTTCACCGACAGCGCCACCCGCGCCTGGCTGGCCGCGTTCGACTCGATCCCGCTCGCCGAGGGCGACCGGATCCTGGTGACCGAGGTCGAGTACGCCGGCAACGCGATCCCGTTGCTGCGCCGGGCGGCCGAGGTCGGCGCGACCGTCGAGCCGGTGCCGTCGGACGCGCACGGCGCCGTGGACGTCGAGGCGCTGCGGCGGCGGATCGACGAGCGCGTGCAGGTCGTGTCGCTGGTGCACGTGCCGACCAACGGCGGCCTGGTGAACCCGGTCGACGAGGTCGTCGCGGCCGCGCACGAGGTCGGCGCGCTGGTGCTGCTCGACGCGTGCCAGTCGGCCGGCCAGGTGCCGCTCACCGGCCTCGCCGCGGACATCGTCACCGGCACCGGCCGCAAGTGGCTGCGCGGCCCGAGGGGCACGGGGTTCCTCGTGGTGCGCCGCGACGTGCTCGGCCGGCTGCGGCCGAGGCAGGTCGACCTGCACAGCGGCACGTGGGAGACGCTCGACCGCTACCGGCTGCGCGAGGACGCGCGGGTGTTCGAGCTGTGGGAGACCAGCGTCGCCGACCGGCTCGGGCTGATCGCCGCGTTCCGGTACGCGCTGGACCTCGGCATCGACGCCATCGCCGAGGCCGTCCGCGACCGCGCGACCCACCTGCGTGCCGGCCTGACGCGGATCCCCGGCGTGACGGTCCGCGACCTTGGCGTCAACCAGTGCGGCATCGTGACGTTCACGGTCGACGGCGTCGCCCCGGCCACGGTTCGCGACCGGCTGCGCGAACGCGGCGTCACGGTCCACACGTCCGGCGTGGAGTCGACGCGCTACGACATGACCCGGCGCAACCTCGACGAGGTGGTGCGCGCCTCGCCGCACTACTTCATCAGCCCGGCCCAGCTGGACGCCGCCGTCGCGGCCGTCACCGCGGTGGCCGGAACGCGGTGAGGGCGCCCGCCACGCGGTGACGGACGCCCTCGTTGTCGCCCCGGTCAGGTCGCGTTCGTCAGCAGGATGTCCACCGCGCCGTCGTTGCGGCTCGTCTGCGGTGCGATGTCCTCGTCCGGCGGGTAGAAGCCGTCGATGCCGCCGCCCGACGGGTACATCTCGAAGCAGTAGGACAGCACCTTGTGCGTGCCCCACATCCAGTCGTTGATGTCACCGTCGGTGATGTACAGGCCCGACGACTGGTCCGGCGTGTAGCCGTTCGAGGAGGCCATGTCCTGCCCGATCGTCTGGAAGCGCGTGTACTCCTCCTGCGTCATGCCCTCGGTCACCGTGTCGTAGGTGTGCCCGAACGGCCACAGCACGAGCTCGGAGAACGTGTGGAAGTCGATGTGCCCCTTGATCTGCTGCACACCGCCGATCACCCGCGAGTCCACGAAGGCCTGCACGGCGGCCACCTCGGGTGTCGACGCCGCCGACGGCCCCCGGTAGTCCTCCGCTGAGGTGTTCCCGCTCGACCCGCCGCAGCAGCCCCACTTGTAGGAGAAGTTGCGGTTGATGTCGGTGCCGACGGTCCCGTCGCTGTTCGGCTGCCGGTTCTTGCGCCAGCCCTGGTACTCGCCGCCGGAGATGTCGTACTCCGACCCGTCCGGGTTCTGCGAGGGGATCACGTAGATCTCCTTGCTGTCGACGAACCCGGTGACCGCCTGGTCGGTGCCGTAGCCGTCGGTGAAGCGCTGCACGATGTGCAGGCACATCTCCGTGGTGAGGTGCTCACGCGCGTGCATGTTGCACGTGAACAGCACCTCCGGCTCGTCCTCGTCCGTCGCGGCGTTGTCACTGATCTTGATGACCGGGATGTCGCGGCCCTCGTACGAGCTGCCGACGCTCGACAGCGACGTGATCGCCGCGTGGTCGGTCGTCGCCTGCCGCAGCTCCGCGGTCATCTCGTCGTAGGTGTGGTACCCCTCGTCACCGGCCGGGAAGTCGGCCACGGAGAGGTCCCGGACGTCCCGCGCGCCCGCGCCGCTGCGGTCGGACAGCAACTGCGCCCAGTCCCCGGCCAGGTCCAGTGTCAGTCCCTGCGCGCGCAGGGTGTCGGCCTGCGCGGGGCTCGCCACGACCTCCATGGCCCCGTCCCGAACGCCGAGCACGTCGACGCCGGTGTCGGCCACCTCGGTCCGCTCGGTCGCGGTGTCCGCGCCGTGCACCTCGTACAGACCGCGGTCCGGTGCGGCCGCGGCGGTGTTCTCCTGCGCGCCGGCCTGCCAGCCGGCGACCAGTGCCAGGACGGCCGCCGTGACGCCGGCGCCCGCCCCGAGCACGCGACGTTTGTTCAGCATGTCGCCTCCCTGTGTCTCATTTCCCGATCGCTCGAGCCTCTGCCGGGCGCCGGCGCGCGACAACCCGTCATTGGTCGGGAACCCAGCGTCAGGATTGGATCATCCGACGAAGGTAGTGGGCCGTTCGGGCGCAGGTGGGACCGCTTGGACCGATAGCCGTCACCATGTTCGCCGTCACCACGTGCAGGTGAAAGAGCTGCCGACGACCACCGCGGGCCTTTCGGGGAGTTGTCGGTCATCTAGCATGTAGCCATGATTTTGGCCGACCGCTTGACGGTGCCTGATGGCACCGCCGCCCTGCTGTTCGACATGGACGGCGTGCTGCTCGACACGCTTGCCATGGACGAGGAACTCGTCAACCGTCTGGTCAGTGGGCTTGGTCATGCGGACGTTCGCATCCCGAGGTCGGTCATCCGCGCACACTTCCCCCACCACCTTCCTGAGTTCTGGCGGCGGGTGCTGAGCGATGTCGGTCTCGTGCTGCCGGACGCCGATGTGGCGACGTTGGTCGCCGAGCACGAGCGGGAACGCCGAGACACCAGCGCACGTGTCCACGACGGCGTCGTCGAGATCCTGCATGCGGCGCGCGGCGCGGGACTAGGTGTCGCGGTCGTGTCAAACAATCCCGTAGCCGATGTCAAGGGCATGCTGTCCGGCGCCGGACTGCGTGCGCAGATCGATGTCGTCGTCGGCAACGACCTACCCGGCGTCGCCCCCAAACCGGCCCCGGATGTCTACTTGCGTGCTGCGCAAGAGTTGGCCGCCTCACCTGGCGCCTGCGTAGCCGTCGAGGACTCGTTGCTCGGTGCGGAGTCGGCCAGCCGTGCTGGCTGCTACACGGTGGGGGTCGCCACGGGCGCGAGCGACTTCGACGAACTGGCGGCGTCCGAGCACGTGTCACGGGCCTACGGCGGGTTCGGCCCGACCCGGGTCGCGCTCGGTGCCGGCCCGATCACCGACAAGTCACTGGTGACGCCCAACGACTTCGTCAGCCACATGATCGAGCACATCGCGTGGCGGCTCGGCCGCTCGGTCGACGTGTTGTGGACCAGCGATGATTGGCAGACGCTCGGCGAGGCGATCGGCGGCCAGGTAGCCGCGCTCCCTCGTCGTCGCGACACCGCCACCGCACTGGGGATGATCGACGACGGGAGTGCTGAGGTCACCGTGCGGGCGGCCGACGCCGGCAGACTCACCATGACGGCGACGGACGAAGTTGACCTCGACTGGTTCCTAAACCTGCGTTGTGAGCAGTTGAGCAACGGCGCCCCGCTCGTGCAGATGCTGTCCGGGTTGTGCAGCGGAGGTGGCTTCGATCTGGATATCACAGTGGCCAGCCTGGAGGATCCGCACCACACGTGGGAGGGCGTGTACCGCGCGGTCGGGATCGCGCTGTTCCGGATGTGTTTCGACGCGGCCGAGGTCGAGGAGCGAGAGGTAGTCGCCACGGTTGACGCCACGCCCACAAGCCGCGGCGTGGAGCGGGGCTGGGTGGTGGCGAAGTTGTCGACCACCGGGGCACGGGTGGCGCGTCGGACGGCGGAAAGTCACGTCGAGGTCGATGTCGTGATGGGCGCGCCGGTCGCGAAGTGCCGGTTCGATGTCGCCGAGACCATCTTCGTGAATGGCATGGCGGACCTGCTCACCGAGTTCGCGGAGGGGGCCAACCTGACACTCGACGTCAGCTTCCTGGCCACTCGGCTGAGCTCCAGCCACGTGGTGGCCGAGGATATCGGCCTCGCGATCGGGCGTGCGCTGCGCGGCGTCGCGGTCGAACGGATGGAGCACCTCGGCATCAACGGAGCCGGTTCGAACGTCGCGACCGTGGCCGACCTGGCCGTACCGGTGCGCGCTGGCATCAGCATGGAGGGCAGGAAGTTCTGGAAGTATGTCCCCTTCGCTGAGAGCTACGCCGATTTCCGGCGCTCGTTCCTCGTCGGACACACGCTCCCGAACGGACTGTTCACAGAGGACCTTGACGACTTCGTAGACGGACTGGCCGGCGGCATGCACGCCAGCGTGATGGTCCATTTCGCGGAGCCTGTGGACCCCGTGCGCGGCTGGCCCATGCTGTTCCGGGCGCTGGGTGAATCGGTGGCCGAGCTCCTCGCGCCGAATCCGTCCCGGCGAGGTCTCATCGCGGGTGTCAAGGCCACGCTGGCATGACACCGGCCGCCGGCGAGATGGCTGAGCTCACGTTTCGTGAGGAGGTCCGGGATGCCACGCCGTACGTGCCGGACTGGCTCGGGCTCGACCGTTCCGCGTACCTGCGGCTGGACCGCAACGAGAGCACCCGGCAGCTGTCTGACGAGGTTGCCGTTGGGCTGGCTGAGCACGTCAGGAAGCGGGGGCTGTTCAGCTATCCGGAGCCGGACCGGCTGGCGGGACGGGTGGGGGAGTACTGCGCCGTGTCGGCGGATTCCGTCGTGGTCACCAACGGATCCGACCAGGCAATCGACATGTGTTTGCGGGGTTTCCTCGGCGCAGGAGACCGGCTGCTGGTGGCACGGCCGGAGTTCTCGATGTTCACGCACATCGCGGACCTCATCGGCGCGGCTATTGACGGTGTGCCGTATGCCGACGACCTCTCGTTTCCCTACGATGCATTCTGGGCCGCGGCACGGCAGCGACCAGAGCTCATCGTCCTGATCAACCCGAACAACCCGACCGGTACGCCCGTGGACCTGGATTTCATCCAGCGCGTGGCGGCCGAGTACCCCGACATCCCCGTCATCGTCGATGAAGCGTACTTCGAGTTCACCGGCGTCACGGCGGTCCCGTTGATTCGGACTCAACCCAACGTCATCGTGCTGCGCACCTTTTCCAAGGCGTTCGCGCTGGCGGGACTGCGGATCGGCTATCTGGTGGCGCGGTCGGCAGTCGCAACCCAGCTCAAGAAGCTGCGCAACCCCTTCGACGTCAACGAGTTGGCGCTGGTCGCAGCGGACATCCAGCTGAGCCGCCTCGACGAGGTGCACGCGCACGTCGACGAGATCATGGGCCGTTCGAAACCCATGGTGGTCGACTTCTTTCGGCGGGTGGGCGTGCCGGTCTTCCCTGGAGCGGCGAACTTCGTCCTCGCCAAGCCGGCACAGTGCGCGGATGCCATCGCGTACCTGCGTGATTCGGGCATTCTGGTGCGGTCCACGAGCGCACGGCTGTTGGCCGGGATGTTTCGTATGAGTATCGGTACGCCGACCGAGATGACCGAATTTGTCCGTGTCTACGAGGCATTCCTGTCAGGACACGATTCATGAGGAGTGGGCAGTGAAGATCAATCGGTACGTTCTCGACGAGCTGTCGCCGGCCGGTCGTGCCGCGTTGCTGTCCCGTGTACAGGCAGATCTGACGTCCATCGAGCCGACCGTGCGGGCGATCGTCGACGATGTCCGAGAGCGGGGCGACGCGGCGCTGCTGGAGTACACCAAGCGTTTCGACGGTGCCGACCTGTCGTCGATGCGAGTGACGGCGGAGGAGTTCGACGCCGCAGAGGCCGAGGTCGATCCGGCGGTGCGTGACGCTCTTGTTCGCGCGATCGCGAACATCACTGATCACCACCGCGCGCAACTGCCGGACGCTTCGTGGATGAAGGAGACCACTCCCGGTGTGCTGACCGGCGAGCGGTGGACGCCGATCACGTCGGTTGCGCTGTATGTGCCGCGGGGTAAGGGTTCTTTCCCGTCGGTGATGACGATGTTGTGCACCCCGGCGATGCTGGTCGGCGTGCCGACGATCGTGGTGTGCACGCCGCCAGGACCGGACGGGTCGATCGACGCCGCCTCGCTCGTGGCGGCTCGCCTGTGCGGCGTCGACACGGTGTTCAAGGTCGGCGGGGCGCAGGCCATCGCCGCACTCGCCTACGGCACGGAGAGCGTCCCGCGCGTCGAGAAGGTGATCGGTCCGGGAAACCAGTATGTGACCGCGGCCAAGCGCATGTTGTACGGCGCGATCGACCCAGGGCCACCTGCCGGGCCGAGCGAGTCGGTTATTCTCTGCGACGGCACTGCGAACCCCGAGTTGGTGGCGCACGAACTGCTTGTGGAGGCCGAGCACGGTCCGGACTCGGCCGCTCTGCTCGTGACCGACACACCCGCGCTGGTCGACTCCGTCGAGAAGCTGCTGCCCGCCCTCGTCGACATGCTTCCCGCGCAGCGTAGGGAATTCTGCACCGCGGTGTTGGCCGGCTTCGGCGGACTCGTGGTCGCACCCTCGTTGAACGACGCGGTCGAATTCGTCAACGACTACGCCCCGGAGCATCTGCGGGTAATCGTCGAGCGCCCTTTCGACTTGCTCAACCGGGTGCGGAATGCCGGCGAGGTGCTGCTCGGCGAGTACACGTCGATTCCCTATGGGAACTTCGCGATCGGGGTGAATGCCATTCTCCCCACAGGCGGAACCGCGCGAAGCTATTCCTGCGTCGGTGTGCACGACTTTTTGAAGCGATCCTCGTTCGCCTACGTGTCGGCGGAAGGCGCGACCGAGATCGGGCCGATCGCGGTCACGCTGGCGACCTACGAGGGGTTTCCGGCACATGCCGAGGCGGCTCGTTACACTCTGGAGCAGGCTCGTCAGGGGAAGTTCAGCGGCGGAAACGGGCGATAGTCGGATTCGGCGAGCATCCGTTCCGCCAACGCCCGTTCGATCGCCAGCGAGCATTCGCTGGCGATTTCGAGTGCGGTGTTCAGGGGTTCGTCGGCAGTTGCACCCAACTCGGCCGACCGCAGCGCGGCGGCTTGGCAGAGCAGACCGATCACAACGCAATGCCGCAGGTTCTTGGACCGGTAGATGTCCAGGATCTCGTCGTACTGTGCGGTGGCCGGCTCACCGGCCGCTCTGTGCGCTTCGCTTGCACCGAGTAGCGCGTGGGCCATCTCGGTCGTGCTCCCGGTGCGCTGGAACCGCTCGTGCGCCTGCGCGTACAGGTCGTAGAACCCGCTGTGACCCGCCGCGCGGGTGGTTTCGGCGAGCCCGAGCAGCGCCCAACCCTCGCTGCGTGTGTCGCCCACTTGAACACACAGCGCAAGACCGCGCTCATGGGTACCTCGTGCCGCGGCATGATCGCCACGAAGTCGGTGCACTTCGGCAAGGCCCCAGTGTGCGTAGGCTTCCCGTTCCACGCTGCCGACGGTTTGCGCTTTGACCAGTGACGACCGGTAGCTGATGATCGCTGCCTCCCACTCACCCATGAGGCGGCTCACCTCCCCCAGTCCGAAGTCCGCCTCGATGATCCCCAGTTCGTCGAAGACGCTTTCGAATGCCACCCGGGATTCGGCGTAGTGGTGACGTGCTTCGGCATACGAACACCGCAGTCGGTCGAGTTTGGCGAGCCCGAGTTCGGCGCGTCCCAGCTCGCGATGTGCCGCGTCGGTCGTGTGCTCGCGAGCCGAGCGCGCGCCGAGTTCGTAGGCCTCCCTGGCCGCGTGATAGTCGCTGGCAAGGCGGTGGCTGTCGCCCTTCCGATTGTGCAGCGCGGCCATCGCGTCGGACGGTGCCTGCCGGAGCGCGAGCCCCCAGTGGTGTACCGCGGCACGGTAGTTGCCACGAATGTTGCTGCAGCTGGCTAGCAAGGCGTGCGCCAGCGGGGCTATCCCGGGGCGGTCAGGGAGCAGCGGGCGGAGTTTCTCCATCAGCCCTTCGAGGTCCTGCACCCGGCCGGCGGAAATGATCTCGTCTCGGGCATCGAAGAGTTGCTCCACGGCGCCTTCGACGGCCCCGCCGTCGATCTGATGACGTGACGAGGAGATGCGGTCACCGCGCTGCCGGTACGCCGCGCTGGCCCGTTGGTGCGCCGAGATGATGTCGCTCCGATCGGCGGTAGCGAGGACGGCCCTGGCGACGTTGAAGTGCAGGTAGAACTGTTTGGTGTCCTCCCGGACCAGCGGCGGGCTGGTCAGTAGTTGATCGAGATGAACGGCGAACCGTGCGACCGCGGCCACTTCCTCGACGAGCTCTCGCGGACTTGGTTGAGCGAGTACCGACAGCGCGAGAAGAATGTCCCGCCCCGAATCAGATACCGACTGCAGGAAGTGGCTCAGCCAGTGTCGATGGAGTTCGACGGGCTCGGTGGCTTGGGGTCGACCGGCGTCGACCTCGGCGCGCCACTCCGGTGACCGAAGGAACGCTTCGACGCAGGTGATGTCCGAGGCGAACCGGGTGACCCATTCGACCGAGTTCCGCGATAGGTCCACCTCGTGCAGGTGTGCCAGGCGTTTGACCTCCGCGCTGGTGAGGCCGTCGACCTCGTGCACCGGATAGTCGGCCGAGCCCAGCGCGGTCCACGAGGCGAGAAGCGCAACAGCTTTGCCACGCCGCGCTGAGCTCGTGACCCGCGCCACCAGGGCCATGACCTCGTGTCTGTCGTCGCGTTGCGCGAAGTGGAGGTTGTCGAAGACGAGCACGTGCCGGCCCTGGATGAGCGCGGCGGTCACGGCGATCACCGCGTCCGACTGGTCGTTGAGGAAGCCGTCGGCGAGGCAGGCCTGCAGCGGCTCGAAATCGCCGTCCTGGTGCAGTAGGTAAGCCGCCAGCCGACGCAGCAAATGGGCCGCGAACCGGTGTTCGTGCGGCTGGAAGTCGTACCAGAACATCGAGTCGACCCGGCCCTGTGCACGAAGGGCGTTCGCGGTTTCCAGCGCCAGTGCTGTCTTCCCACTGCCCGGTGGCCCATGTAGATACGCCACCGACTGCTCACCGTTGAGCAGCGGTGCCAGCACCTCCTGTGAAATCGGGCGGTTGGTGAGGTGGACGTCCGGAAGGCTGGGCGCGAACTGCTCGGTGCCGAGCACGCCGAACTCCGGATGTTCGGCGCACAGGTGTGTTGCCGCTCGCACGCGCCACTGCCGGGCGAGGTCCGCCAGGTCCACCCCTGCCGCTGACAGCGTCTCCTGATCGAGGGCGGCGACATCGGCCGTCAGCTGTTCGTCCTGGCGAAATCCGACGACGGAGCCAACGACTCCCTGCGTGCGAAGATCGATGACCGGTCCGCCGCTCTGGCCTCGGCTACGAACAGAGAAGGCGACGTGAAAGCGGCGACGGTCCGGCACCGGGCGCAAATACTCGCCGGACAACGCGCCCAGCGCGGGCGTTCCGCGCTCGAGGCTTGTGAAGCCGAAGACCCGAACCGCGGCACACAGCGGGTCGCCCGTTCGATCGAGAGCGTGGGGTGGACTCACCGGTAGGAACGCCTTCGGCGTGGTGTCGACACGGAGCACGGCCCAGTCTGCGATGGGGTCACACCATCCGACCTCGCATCGTGCGGTCGTGTCGACGATGTGCGGGGGCATGGCATCGCCCGAGCCGGCCACGCCGATGTCCGACTCCAGCCTCAGGTCGAATTCACACGGCAGGTCGAACGCATGCGCCTTGACCGCATGGAATGCCGTGACCAGGTGCCCTTCGGGGCTGATGAAGAAACCCGTGAACAGTGACCGCTCCGCATCGGTGCGGTCACGGATTCGGACGACCGCGTGGCGCGTCTGCGCCACGAGGAAGTTGGTGAGAAGGGCCTGGGCGCGGCCGTCGGTCATGTCTCGTAGCCGTCGCAGAGCCGGTCGAGTTTGTGCCTACCCACAAGGATCGTGGCGGTCAGCAGCGGGTCGACAGCCTCAGGTAATGGCGATGAGGCGAGTATCGACGAGACGACAGCTATAACGGCGATCTCCCCAGTTGTGCGTTTCCCGCTGGACAATGATCCGTAACCCAGTCGGCCGCAGAGCAGTACGCGAAGCAAATTGCGGCGGCGGTCGAACCATCGGTCGAATATTTCCCTGATCCGGTCTGGTGGTGGCGACTCACCGCCGGCGAGTATGAGTTCCGAATCCTCCTCGGACAGAAACCGTTCGTACCACCGCTGGAGGGTTTCGTCGCTGTTGTCGAGCAGCCTGGCGATGTCCTCGTCATTGGCCTGCAACGGTTCGCCTCTCCTTCGGTTGATGTCGACTCCATGTTAGAGGCCGCATCAGGGCTCATGTGCCGTACCGAACGAAGTTCCGGTGATCTGGTGCTCGCCCATGGCAGGAGGGAGAGCCGGTACGCTTCGGCGTCATGTCCAAGGAAGTCATCGTCATCGGCCTGATCGCGGTCGCCGGGTTTCTCGTCGGCGGCGTCTACTCGACGTACAGGACGGCAAAGGGCCTGGCCATGATCCTGGGCATCTGCGCGGTCGTCGCGGTCGGCGGCGCCGTCGTGTGGATGGTCTCCTAGGCGGGCCGAACCGTTCGGGCATCATGGAGGCATGACCGAACGGAAACCGCCGGCCATGCCTGTCGAGGACTGGGTCGAGCGTCAGATCCGCACCGCGCAGGAGCGCGGCGAGCTGGACAACCTGCCCGGCGCCGGGAAACCGTTGCCGAATCGGCCGGGCGGCACGATGGAGTGGGTCGCGCAGAAGCTGCGCGAGGAGAACCACGACACCTCGGTGCTGCTGCCGCCGTCGCTCGCGCTGCCGAAAGAGGTGGCCGCGCTACCGGAGCGACTGCAGAAGGTCAGGACCGAACGCGAGGTCCGCCGCATCGTCGCGGACCTCAACGACCGCATCGCCGCCGTGCACCGCGGTCCGCAGGTGGGCCCGCCGCTGCGCATCGGCCCGGTGGACGTCGACGAGGTGGTCCACAGGTGGCGCGGCTAGCCGACCGCCCGTTCAGATCCCGCCCTCGCTCGCGGCCTTCAACCTTGGCGCGCCCGGCCCGAACGTCGCCATCAGGTCGTCCTTGTTGATCAGGTGGCACGACTTCAGCGACAGGCACCCGCACCCGATGCACGCGGTCAGCCGGTCCCGCAGCCGCTGCATCGCGTCGATCCGCGCGTCCAGCTCGCCCCGCCACACGTGTGACAGCCGTGCCCAGTCCGCCTTCGTCGGCGTGCGTTCCTCCGGCAGGGTCCCGAGCGCGTCGCGGATCTCCTCGAGGCTCAGCCCCACCCGCTGCGCGGTCCGGATGAACGCCAGCCGCCGCAGCACCGCTCTCGCGTATTTCCGCTGGTTGCCGGCGGTGCGTTCGGACGCGATCAGCCCGCGCTCCTCGTAGAACCGCAGCGCGGTGTGTGGCACGCCACTCCGCCGGGAGACCTCGCCAATGGTCAGATGGTCGGGCAGTTTCGGCACAACCCCGACCCTACCGTCAACCTCGACCAAGGTCGAAGAATTCGCCTTGACCTCCACCACGCTCGAAGTTGCATGGTCGTGACATGACACCGACGACCGCCACCCCCGACCTCGCCGCGCTGTTCGGGCGCATGGCCGGCGACGAGAAACATGAATGGGCCGCCGCGTCCACATTGGACGTTCTCTGGGTCCTCTACGACCGCGTGCTGGCCGTCTCGCCGGACACCGCCGCCGACCCGGACCGGGACCGGTTCCTGCTGTCCAAGGGGCACGGCCCGATGGCGTTCTACGCCGTCCTCGCGGCCAAGGGCTTCCTCGATCCGTCCACTTTGGACGACTGGACCACGTTCGGCTCGCCGCTCGGCCAGCACCCGGACCGGAACCTGGTGCCCGGCGTCGAGATCGGCAGCGGCTCGCTCGGCCACGGGCTCGGCCTCGCCGTCGGCACCGCACTCGGCCTGCGTGCCCAGAACCGCCACAAGCCAAGGGTTTTCGTGCTGGTCGGCGACGGCGAGCTCGACGAGGGCAGCAACCACGAGGCCATCGCGCTCGCGGGCCGGCTCGGGCTGGACCGGCTCACCGCGATCGCCGTCGACAACGGCTCGGCGAGCCACGGCTGGCCCGGTGGCGTCGCCAGCCGGTTCACCGTCGAGGGCTGGCACGCCACCACGGTGGACGGGCGCGACCACGGCGCGCTGCACGCCGCGCTCACCGCGCGGCACGACGGCCCGAACGCGGTTGTCGCCACCATCCGGAACGAGGGCTGAGCAATGCGAGAGACCTTTGTGGACACGGTGACCGCGACGCTGGACGCGGACCCCCGGCTCGCCGTCGTCACGGCCGACATCTCCCGGGACGCCTTCCGCGAGGCGCGCGACCGGCACCCGCACCGGGTGATCAACGTCGGCATCCGCGAGCAGGCCATGGTCGGCGTCGCCGGGGGACTGGCGCTCACCGGCCTGCGCCCGGTCGTGCACAGCTACACGCCGTTCCTGGTCGAGCGGCCCTTCGAACAGATCAAGCTCGACCTCGGCCACCAGGACGTCGGCGCCGTCCTCGTGAGCATCGGCGCCTCCTACGACGACCCGGTCTGGGGCCGTACCCACCAGGGCCCCGGCGACGTCGCCCTGCTCGACACCCTGCCCGGCTGGACCGTCCACGTGCCGGGCCATCCCGACGAGGTCGAGCCGCTCCTGCGCGACGCGCTCGCCGGCGACGGCCGCGTCTACCTGCGGCTGTCGAGCAGGGAGAACGCGCGTGCGCAGCCCGCGACCGGCCGGTTCTCCGTGCTGCGCAACGGAACCCGTGGCACGGTCGTCGCGGTCGGGCCCACGCTCGACAACGTCCTGGCGGCCACGGCGGACCTGGACGTCACGGTCCTGTACGCGAGCACTGTCCGCCCGTTCGACCACCGGGGGCTGCGTGCCGCCGGGCACACGGACGTCGTCCTCGTCGAGCCGTACCTCGCCGGCACGTCCGCGCACGAGGTCGCGACGGCGTTCGACGACGTCGCGCACCGCCTCCGCGCGGTCGGCGTCCGCCGGGACATCGAGGTCCGCGCCTACGGCACCGCGGCGGAGCACGACGCGGTCCACGGCCTGGACACGGCGGGTATCGCGGCCACGGTGCGCGAATTCCTCCGATGAATCGGATACGTGGTCTAGACCAGGAGGTGACCTTCCCGTACCGTGGTCGAGTGACCACGGTTAGTTAACCTGCCTTCCTGATCGGGGTGCATCCATGCAGCGTCGTCTACTCGCGAGCATCGCGGCGGCCGCCGCGCTCCTGCTCGCCGCGGCCCCGTCCGCGACCGCCGAGGTGGAGCCCGGCGGCTGGACCTCGTACTCGCCCGGCTTCAGCGTCCAGGAGCGCGGCTGCGGCGACGTCAACGACCTCACGTTCACCCTGACCTGCTCGACCGCGAGCGGGGACCAGCGCGCCGAGCGCCGGTACACGACCTACACCGGCGGCTCCCGGCAGTTCGAGGGGTACTTCCGGATCACGAGCCAGACCGGCAGCCGGATCAGTCTCAAGCAGACGTTCCACGAGACCGGCAGCGGCGCGTACTTCATGCTCGCGGTCGAGCGCGGCGGTCGGCTCTACGCCGTCCACGGCGGCACCACGCTGGCCACCGGCGCGACCGTCGGCACCACGGTCCGGGTGAACACGGTCCACGACGTCGGCGGCACACATCGGACCTATATCAACGGCTCGCTGAAGCACACGGTCAGCAGCGGCACCGGCGGCTTCTACGACAAGTTCGGCAGCTACCGCACCGACAGCGGCGCCGGCCCGATCTCGGTGGTGTGGAGTGGCATTCGCTTCTGGCGCAAGTAGAGCGGCCGCGGGACTGGCGGTGGCGGTGCTCGCGTCGGTCGGTTGCGCACCGGCCGACGCGAACGCGCCGGGCATCCACCTGTCCGCGGCGCTCACCGGCGACGACGTCACCCTCACGTGGGACGGCCACCGTGGTGGCGTCGTCGTCGAGTTCGCCACCGAGCCCGACGGCCGGTACACGATCCTCGACTTCCCGCCGGCCGACCGGAGCACGTTCGAGCACCCGGACCTCATGCCGGCCACCACGTTCTACTACCGCGTGCGCCCGGTCACCGGCCCGACGTCGGCGCCGGCGACGCCCGTTCCGATCGACGTGGCCCCGGCGGACGAGGACTGGATCGTGCCTCGCACGGTGCCCGACCCGGCCGCGAAACCGGCGCCCGGCGGGGCGCCGACGAACCTGCTGGCACGGACCGTCGCGCCGGACGGCCTGCTCCTCACGTGGCGCGACAACGCGACCGACGAGGCCGGTTACCTCGTAGAGGCCGAGGTCGGCGGCGATTTCCAGGTCGTCTACGTCGTCGACCGGGACGTCAACTCCGCGGGCATCATCACCCAGGAGAGCGAACGCGCCGCCACCTATCGGGTGCGGGCCTACCGGTTCGGCGCGCAGTCGAACGTGGTGCACGAACAAACCCCTGGCTGACATCTCGTAGCCTGGTGTGGTGGCACGAGTCGTCGTACTGGACTACGGATCAGGCAACCTGAGGTCGGCCGAGCGCGCGCTGCGCAGGGTCGGCGCCGACGTCGAGGTGACGAGCGACCGCCATGCCGCGCTCGAGTGCGACGGGCTCGTCGTGCCCGGCGTCGGGGCGTTCGCCGCCTGCATGGCCGGTCTGCGCGAGGTCGCGGGCGACCGGATCATCGGCCAGCGCCTCGCCGGCGGCCGGCCGGTGCTCGGTGTGTGCGTCGGCATGCAGATCCTGTTCGACCTCGGCATCGAGCACGGCGTGCGCACCGAGGGCTGCGGCGAGTGGCCCGGCACGGTCGAGCGGCTCGAGGCCGACATCGTGCCGCACATGGGCTGGAACACCGTCCGCGCGCCGGCCGGGTCGGTGCTGTTCGACGGCCTCGACGCCGACACCCGGTTCTACTTCGTGCACTCCTACGCCGTGCGGACCTGGGAGTTGGCGCCGCAGCCGCCGATGCCGCCGCCGCTCGTGACGTGGGCGACGCACGGCGGTGACTTCGTTGCCGCCGCGGAGAACGGGCCCCTCGTGGCGACCCAGTTCCACCCGGAGAAGTCCGGTGACGCGGGCGCCCACCTGCTCACGAACTGGGTGAAGAACCTCTAGCCGGGCCTCGCTACCCTGCCATCGTGACGTTCACGCTCCTCCCCGCAGTCGATGTCCGCGACGGCAAGGCCGTCCGCCTGGTCCAGGGCCGGTCCGGCACCGAGACCGGCTACGGCGACCCCTGGGAGGCGGCGCTGGCCTGGCAGGACGACGGCGCGGAGTGGATCCACCTGGTGGATCTCGACGCCGCGTTCGGCACCGGCGACAACCGCGCCAAACTGGCCGACATCGTGGGCAAGCTGGACGTCCGGGTGGAGCTGTCGGGCGGCATCCGCGACGATGCCTCGCTGGCCGCCGCGCTCGCCACCGGGTGCGCCCGCGTGAACCTCGGCACCGCGGCCATCGAGAACCCGGACTGGTGCACGAAGGTCATCGCGGAGCACGGCGAGCAGGTGGCCGTCGGCCTCGACGTGCGCGGCGACGGCGCGGGCGGCTACCGGCTCGCGGCCCGCGGCTGGACCCAGGACGGCGGCGACCTGTGGGCCGTCCTGGACCGGCTCGAGCGGGACGGCTGCGCGAGGTACGTGGTCACCGACGTGACGAAGGACGGCACGCTGAAGGGCCCGAACCTCGAACTGCTGCGCGAGGTGTGCGGCCGGGCGGCGGCGCCGGTCGTGGCGTCCGGCGGCGTGTCGAGCATCGCCGACCTGCTGGCGCTGGCCGAGCTGGCGCCCGTCGGTGTGGAGGGCTCGATCGTCGGCAAGGCGCTGTACGCGCAGGCGTTCACGCTGCCGGAGGCGCTCGCGGCGGTCAGTCGAGGCTGATCGCCAGGCACACGGTGCCGTCGCGGCCGCGGAAGAGCTTGCTCGCGCCGATCACGACGTGGCCCGAGATGCCGTACTTCTTCTTCAGCACGGCGCGGCCGCGATCGGTGCCCTCGGCGTCGAGGATCCGCGCGGTGCCCTTGACGGTCTCGCCGCGCGGCCGGCCCCGCAGGTCGCATTCCGCCAGCTCGACCGTCGGGTTGTTGCGCACGCGCTTCACCTTGCCGGCGGTGGCCTGTGTCCATACGAGCAGGCCGTCGCCGTCGCGGGCGACCCACACCGGGGTCGGCACCGGCGTGCCGTCCTTGCGGAACGTGGTGACGAGCAAGTAACTGCCGCGACTGAGCCGCTCTACCTCCGACATACCCGGAAGACTACCGACCGGTAACTGTGATCGCTCTCAGCGACGGTCACGGCGTCCGCCTGCGCAGCGTCGCGGCGCCCAGAATCAGTGCCAGAACGGCACTACCTGCGACGATTACAAGATCGCGCACCAACGTGCCGCCAAGTTCATTCGAACGTGTGGTCGACTCCAGTGCTTCCACCGCGTAAGAAAGAGGCATGACGTTCGACAGCCATTCCAACACCGGTGTCATCGACTCCCGAGGGGCGAACAGTCCACAGAGGAGCACCTGGGGCATCACGATCGCCGGCATGAACTGCACGGCCTGGAACTCGGTGCGTGCGAAGGCGCTTGCCAGGAGTCCGAGCGCGGTGCCGAGAAGGGCGTCGAGCACGGCGATCAGCACCAGCAGCCATATCGAGCCGTCGATCTCCAGGCCGAGCCAGGCCAGCGAGACGCCGACGGCGACCACCACCTGCGCCATGGCCACCAGACCGAACGCGATCGCGTACCCGAACAGCAGGTCGAGCTTGCCGATCGGCAGCGTCATCAGGCGCTCGAGGGTCGCGGTGGTGCGCTCCCGCAGCGTGGTGATCGACGTGACGATGAACATGATCGCGAAGGGGAAGACGGCGAGCAGCGCGGGGGCGGCCGCGCTGAACGCCTGCTCGGTGTTGAACACGAAGCGCAGCAACACCATCAGCAGCGTCGGCACCAGCACCATCATCGCCACGGTGCGGTGGTCGTGGCGCAGCTGGGTGAGGATGCGCCGGGCGGTGACCAGAGCGAAGGTGACGTTCATGCGAGGGCCTCCTGCTGCCGCACGAGTCGGAGGAACGCCTGCTCGAGGTCGTCCGCGCCGGTCATCGTGCGCAGCGTCGCAGGTGTGTCGTCGGCGAGGATCAGGCCGCCACGCATGAGCAGCAGGCGCTCGCAGCGGGCCGCCTCGTCCATGACGTGGCTGGACACGAGCAGGGTCACGCCGCGATCCGCGAGGCGCCGGAAGAGCGCCCACAGTTCCTCGCGAAGAACCGGGTCGAGTCCCACGGTGGGTTCGTCGAGCACCAACAACTCGGGCCGTCCGAGCAGCGCGACGGCCAGGCTCGCCCGGCTGAGCTGCCCACCGGACAGCTCTCCGACGATGTGGTCGGCATGCGTGCCGAGCCCGACCTCGTCGATCACCCGAGACACGTCGCCGGCAGGCGCTCGAAGGATGGAGGCGAAGTAACGCAGCGACTCGGCGACGGTGAGATCCGCGTAGACGGAAGGATTCTGGGTGGCATACCCGATCTTGTCGCGCAGTACGGCGCTGCCAGCGGGCTGGCCGAGCACGGTGACCGTGCCCGCCTCGACGATCTGCACCCCGACGACGGACCGCATCAGGGTCGTCTTGCCGCATCCGCTGGGCCCGAGCAGCCCGGTGATGGAACCTGGGGGTACGGAGAACCCGATGTCCCGCAACACAACCCGAGCCCCACGTCGAACGCGGAGCCCCTCAACCACAACGGCGTGGCCGGAGTAATTAGCCATGCGTTTAATTCTGCGCCGGTTGAGAACCAGAGTCAAGCCCCGGCCCGTGCGACATCCAGCCCGGCGAGCGGCGGCCACCGCTACCGAGTGAAGTAGTGCTGCAACACGGGCCCGACGAGTTCGACGACCTCGTCATCGCTGGCCGACGCCAGTGGTTCGGCGGCCACGACGTACCGCATGACAGCCAACCCCATCATCTGCGCCGCCGCGCCCGTCAAGCGCAGTAGCGGGATGTCGAGGACCGCGGCGACGCGGGCGAGGACGGTGTCTTCCATGAACTGACGGAGCAGGTTCGCCACCTTCGGGCTGCCCGCGACCGAGCGGACGAGGGCCAGGAACGTCTGCCGGGTGTCCGGCGCGCTCCACAACCCGAGGAACAGGCGCAGCACCCGCTCGCCGATCTCGTCGCGCGGACCCTGCGTGATCGTCTCGACGAGCATCGCCGGGTTGATCGGCATGTTCAGCGCGGCGACGAACATCTGCTCCTTCGACCCGAAGAAGTGGTGCACGAGCGCCGGGTTGACACCGGCCTCGGCGGCGATGCCGCGGATCGTCGCGCCGCCGTAGCCGCGTTCGCCGAACTGGTGGCGCGCCGCTGCGAGGATGTCCTCGCGCGTCTGCGTCTGTCCGGGGCGGCGGCCGGCCACGTTGGCTCCTTCGGTGTCGGTCACCATCAGTATCCTCGGTGCCATGGCAGTTGCTGTTCGGGTGATCCCGTGTCTCGACGTCGACGCCGGGCGGGTCGTGAAGGGCGTCAACTTCACCAACCTCGTCGACGCGGGCGATCCGGTCGAGCTCGCCCGCGTCTACGACGCGGAGGGCGCCGACGAGCTGACCTTCCTGGACGTCACGGCGTCCTCTTCGGACCGCGAGACCACGTTCGACGTCGTGCGGCGGACGGCCGAGCAGGTGTTCATCCCGCTGACCGTCGGCGGCGGGGTACGCGAGACGTCCGATGTGGACCGGCTGCTGCGCGCCGGCGCCGACAAGGTGTCGATCAACACCGCCGCGATCCTGCGGCCACAACTGCTTTCCGAGGCGTCGCAACGGTTCGGGGCGCAGTGCGTCGTCCTGTCGGTCGACGCGCGGCGGGCGGCGGGCACGCCGTCCGGCTTCGAGGTGACCACCCACGGCGGCCGCAAGGGCACCGGCATCGACGCGGTCGAGTGGGCGGCCCGCGGGCAGGAGCTGGGGGTCGGTGAGATCCTGCTGAACTCGATGGACGCCGACGGCACCAAGGCCGGCTTCGACCTCGAGCTCATCCGCAAGGTGCGGTCCGAAGTGGACGTTCCGCTGATCGCGTCCGGCGGCGCCGGTGACGTCGCGCACTTCGCGCCCGCGGTGTCCGCCGGCGCGGACGCGGTGCTCGCCGCCAGCGTCTTCCACTTCGGACAGTTGCGCATCGGCGAGGTCAAGGATGCCTTGCGGGACAACGGGGTGATCGTGCGATGACCACATTGGACCCGAAGATCGCGGCCCGGCTCAAGCGCAACGCCGACGGACTCGTGTGCGCGGTCGCGCAGCGCCGCGGCACCAACGAGGTGCTGATGGTCGCGTGGATGAACGACGAGGCGCTCGCGCTGACGCTGGCGACCCGCCGGGGCACGTACTTCTCCCGCAGCCGCGACCGCCTGTGGGTCAAGGGGGAGACGTCCGGGCACGTGCAGCAGGTGCACGAGGTCCGCCTCGACTGCGACGGCGACACCGTGCTCCTGGTGGTCGACCAGGAGGGCGCGGCATGCCACACGGGTGCCGCGACGTGCTTCGACGAGGACCGCTTGCTCTAGAGCCCCCGCCGAACACTAGGTGATCGTGCCGGTGATGTAGCGCTGGATCGTGGGTGCGATCGCGGCGGCCACGGTCTTGATGTCGGCGGAGGCCAGCGGCTCGAAGCGGGCGACGTAGCGCACCATCCCCATGCCGACCAGCTGAGTGGCCACGAGCGTGGCTCGAAGGTCCTGGTTGTCGGGCGCCATCTTGCCGATGACATGCTTGAACACGATCTTGAGGAAGAAGTCGCGCAGCATCGCGGCGGCCTCGTCGTGGCTGGTCACGCTGCGCATCAGCGCCGTGAAAACGCCCCCGCCCGTGGTGTCCCACCGGTTGAGGAACGTGTTGACGATCGTCTCGCCGATGTGGTCCGGATCCGACGCGAGCAGGACGTCCACGATCTCCTGCGGGTTGAACGGCAGCTTCGCCGAAGAGGCCCTCCTTGCTGCCGAACCAGTGGTTGACCATGGCCGCGTCGACCCCGGCCTTCGCCGCGATCGCGCGGACGGTCGCCCCGTCGTAGCCCTGCTCGATGAACACCTCGCGGGCCGCGGTGACCAGCGCCTCGCGGGTGTCCGTGCCGCCCGGCCGGCGCCCCCGCCGCCGCCCCGGACCTTGCGTCGTCTTCTCCGTCACCTCATCATCATGCGGGAGCCGGACCGAAATTTCAACAAAGCATGAATTTCTGGCCCGACTTGCTCCTCCCGCGGGGGGAGCCGTCAAGCTGGTCCCATGGACGGCGACAACCTCTGCTCGATCAGCGCCGCGGCGCGCCGAACCGGCCTGACGATCAAGGCGATCCGGTTCTACGCGGACCGCGGCATCGTGCCGCCGACCGACCGCGACCCAGCCGGCCGCCGCCGCTACGACGACGCGGCGATAGCGCGCCTTTCCCTGCTCAAAACCCTCCGCGACCTGGGCATCGACCTGCCGACCAGCCACCGGGTCGTCCAGCGGGAGCTCACGCTCCCCGAGGTGGCCGCGACACACGCGGAGGCGCTGGCGACACAGATCCGCACGCTACGCCTGAGAAGAGCCGTACTGACGGCGGTCGCCAAGCGCGGCGCCACCCCGGAGGAGATGACGCTGATGCACGATCTGGCCAAGCTTTCGGCAGCAGAGCGCGGAAACCTGATCGCGGACTTCCTGGCCGCCGCCTTCGCCGAGGTGGCCGCCGACCCGAGGTTCGATGGCGTCAAGCGCTCGCTGACCCCGGAGCTCCCCGACAACCCGACGACCGAGCAGGTGGCGGCGTGGGTGGAGCTGGCGGAGCTGACGCGGGACGAGGACTTCCGAGCGGCCATCGGCGAGATGGCGGCACACCAGGCCGGCGATCGACCGGGCATCCGGAAGGACCCGACGGCGATCGTCCTTGCCGAGGTGGCGCCGGCGCTGTCGGCCAACGTGCCCCCGACCGCCGCCGAAGCGACGAGGATCGTCACGGCGGTGGTGGCCGAGCACGCGCGGGCCACCGCCCACCCGGACGACGCGGCCACGCGCCGCCGGCTCCTCACTTGCCTGACCACGGCGAACGACCCGAGGCGGGAGCGCTACCTCGAACTGCTGGCAGTGATCAACGGGTGGTCGCCGCCACTGCCGCTGACACCGGCGCTCACCTGGTTCACGGCGGCACTGCGCACCCGAATCCCGGCCTGACGAGGCGACCAGACCGAGACGGTCGGGCAGGGTTTCCCCAAAGCATCGGGGGTCGACCGGAGCCCGACGGGCGACCGGCAGAATGGCGGGCATGGTCAGTGTGATCGATGCCCCGGTTCAGGCGGCCGGCCTCGGCGTCGTCAGTCCCACCCGCGAGGAGTTCCACCGGCTGGCGGCCGAGCGGCGGGTCGTTCCGGTCGTTCGGCGGGTGTTGGCCGACGCCGAGACGCCGGTGAGCGTGTACCGCAAGCTCGCGGCGGGACGGCCGGGGACGTTCCTCTTCGAGTCCGCCGAGAACGGGC
>Ga0193742_1000160_pt1 | contig 49164 bp, 46 predicted proteins | sample L2c1metaG_FD_165511 | JGI IMG/M metagenome (GOLD analysis project Ga0193742, IMG submission 165511) | Soil microbial communities from a riparian zone of the East river system, Colorado, United States - L2c1 | ecosystem: Environmental > Terrestrial > Soil > Riparian zone | place: USA: East River... | reverse complement strand
AGCTCGTCGCGCCGAACTCGCCGAGCGCCACCACGTACCCGAACGCGGCCGCGGTCAGCAGCGACCGCCCGGCCATCGGCACGTCCACCTCGCCCCACACCCGCCACGGGCTCGCGCCGAGCGACGCGGCCGCCTGCCGCAGCCGTTCGTCGATGGACCGCAGCACCGGCAGCATGATGCGGATGACCAGCGGGGTCACCACCAGCGCCTGCGCCAGCGGGACGAGCGCGGCAGACGTCCGCAGGTCGCCGGGCAGCAGGTCCAGCGTGATCAGGTAGCCGAAGCCGACGGTCACCGCGGACACGCCGAGCGGCAGCATGAACGCGGTGTCGATGACCTCGACGTACCGGACCCGGTTGCGTGCCAACGACACCAGCACGACGCTCGCCATCGTGCCGAGCGTGACCGCGAGGACCGTCGCGTCCGTCGCCGTCCGCAGCGAGTTCAGCGCGGCGTCCACCCCGGACACCTGCAGCGAGCCCGCGTGTCCGGTCCCGGCCAGCGCGCGGTAGCCGTCGAGCCCCCAACCGTCCGCTGTGGACAGTGAGCGCACGACCAGCGTCCCGATCGGCACCAGCAGCGCGGCGAGCACCGCGAGCGCCAGCGCGACCACACCCCACTCGCCACCCGTCGGCCGGCGCGCCGACTCGGCCTGCCCGCGCAGCCGCAGCGCGGTCTCGCGCCGGCGCCGGGCGATCGCCCCGATCGACAGCGCCGCGACGACCGCGCCGAGCTGCAGCAGCGACAGCGCGGCCGCGCCGGACAGGTCGAGCAGCTCGACCGTCCGCAGGTAGATCTCGGTCTCGAGAGTCCGCAGCCGCGCCCCGCCGAGGATCAGCACCACGCCGAAACTGGTGGCGCAGAACAGGAACACCACGGCCGCGGCCGACCCGATGGCCGGCGCGAGCGCGGGCAGCACCACCGACGTGAACGTCCGCAGCCGCGACGCGCCGAGCGCCCGCGCCGCGTCCTCCGCCCGCCGGTCGAGGTGCGCCCACAGCCCGGCGACCGTGCGCGCCACGACCGCGACGTTGAAGAACGCGTTGGCCAGCACGATCGCCCACACGCCGCCGTCGGGCAGCAGCGACTTGAACGCGAGCCCGACGACGACACTGGGCAGCACGAACGGCACCAGGATGACCACCCGCACGAAACCGAGGCCCCGCAAGGAGGTTCTGGCGAGCAGGAACGCCACCGGCAGGCCCGCGACCACCGCGACGGCCGTCGCGGCGGCCGCCTGCCCGACGGTGAACGCGACCAGCCGCCACACCTCCGCGCTGCCCAGGGTGGTCAGCACGCCGCCGTCGCGCAGGCCGAGCCGCAGGATCGCGACCACCGGCCACACGAAGAAGACCGCGAGGAAACCCAGCGGCACCAACGCGATCAGCGTCAGCCCGCGGGGCGAGCCGGTCAGCCCGCGACGATGCCGCGCCACTCGTCGATCCACCGCTCGCGGTTCTGCTGGATCTGTGCCGACGGCAGCTCCGCCGGCGCGGCCGGCAGCGGCGCCGCCTTCTGCCACGCCTCGGGCAGCGCCACGTCCGACCGCGCCGGGTACACGTACATCTGCTCGGGCACCTGCGACTGGAACTCCCGCGACAGCAGGAAGTCCATGACCTTCTTCGCGTCGGCGCCGTGCGCGGCGTTCTTCAGCACCCCGGCGTACTCGACCTGCCGGAAGCACGTGTCGAGCACGGCCTTCGTGCGCGGCGTGCCGTCCTCGGCCAGCTCGGCGGACGGCGACGACGCGTAGGACACGACGATCGGGCGCGGCCCCTTGCCCGACGAGCCGGAGAACTCCTGGGTGTAGGCCTCCTCCCAGCCGCTGACCACCTTGACGCCGTTGGCCTTCAACGCCTTCCAGTAGTCCGCCCAGCCGTCCCCGAGCTTCGCGATCGTGCCGAGCAGGTACGCGAGCCCCGGCGAGGACGTCGCCGGGTCCTCGACCACGAGCAGGTCCTTGTACGCGGGCTTGGCCAGGTCGGCGTAGGACGTCGGCTCCGGCACGCCCTTCGCGGCGAGCGCGGCCGGGTCGATGTTCAGGCACACGTCGCCGAGATCGACGGCGGTCAACCGAGACGTGTCGTCGAGCGCGTGGTCGGCCGGCCCGTCGACATCGACCTCGTACGGGACGAACACGTCCTCGTCGAGCGCGCGGGACGCGAACGTGGTGTCCACGCCGTACGCGACGTCGCCGATCGGGCTGCCCTTGGTGAGCACCAGCTGGTTCGTGAGCGCGCCGGCGTCGCCGATCTTGCGGACGTCGATCGTGATGCCGGAGGACTTCGTGAACGCGGCGAGCACCTCTTCGCTCATCGCGAACGAGTCGTGGGTGACGAGCACGACCTTCCGCGCACCGTCGCCGCCGTCGTCGCTGTCGGAGCCACCGACCAGCGAGCAGCCCGACAACGACGCGACCAGCGCGCCGGCGAGCAGGAACATGCGGACCTTCACCATGCCTCCTCCCTGCACCGGCATTACCCGGATCAGGTTCGAACGGTCGAGGGCTGCGAGCCCTCCTCTCAGCCCGGCGCTACACCGGACTCCCGTGTGATCTCGTCGAGCCTACCCGTGCGTCGTGATTGACGAGGCGTCACCATGTACAGATGCCCCAGCTCCTGAGTGACGAAGAAGTCGGCAAGGCCCTCGGTCGGTTGCAGAACTGGCGCCGCCGGGAGGGGGCGCTGGTCCGCGAGGTGGAGCTGGCGAGCTTCCCTGCGGCCATCCAGGTCGTGAACCGGGTCGCGGAGATCGCGGAGAACGACAACCACCACCCGGACATCGACATCCGCTGGCGCACGCTGACGTTCACCTGCAGCACGCACTCCGAGGGCGGCATCACGGCCTCGGACGTGTCGCTGGCACAGGAGATCGACGGCGTGATCGACGCCGTCGACCCTGCCGTCAGCTCCTGAACGGGCCGGTCACCTCGAAGGTCATGCCGTTCGCCGGGCTGCCGGCCGTGCCGCGCTGCGAGGAGAAGTAGAGCCGCGACCCGTCCGGGGAGAAGGCCGGCCCGGTGATCTCCGACTGGTCGTGCCCGAGCACCCGCACGAACGGCGCGACCACGCCGTCCGGGGTGATCAGGCAGATCTCCAGGTTGCCGCCGTCCTCGGCGACGAACAGGTCGCCGCTGGCCGCGCCGGTCACGTTGTCGACGCCGGACAGCGGGGTGTCGTCGTCGTAGGTCAGCGACAGCGTGCCGCCGACCGCGTCGTAGGCCCAGACGCGGTTGTCGCCCTTGGTGGTGAACCAGCAGGTGCCACCCGCGTAGTAGCAGCCCTCGCCGCCGTTGAACGGTTTCGCGTCCGCGACCTGGTGGCGGGTCGGCTCGGTCGCCGCGGACGGGTCCGGCACGGGCGCCCAGCCAACGCCGTCCGGGGTGTCGACCATGATCTCCAGCAGCCCGGTCGACAGGTCCGGCCAACCGGTCGGGGCGAAGCGGTAGAAGCCGCCGTCCGGCACGTCCTCGGTGAGGTAGACGACCTTGCGGTCGGGGTCGACCGCGCACGCCTCGTGCTTGAACACCCCCATCGCCGGGCGCACGACCGGCTCGTCGACGCCCCACGGGTCGGTCTCCCAGACCTGCCCCCGGTCGGCCTCCTCGCACGACAGCCAGGTGTGCCACGGCGTCGCGCCGCCCGCGCAGTTCACGTCGGTGCCCGACAGCGTGCGGTAGGCGTCGACGACGATCCCCGCGGCGTCGAACCGGATCGCGCCGACGCCGCCGACCAGCGGCACCTCGCTGTTGGACACGTAGATCCAGCCCGCGCCGTCGGCGAAGCAGGCGCCGCCGTCCGGCGCGGAGTGCCAGACATAGCCGGCGATGTCCTCGCCGGAGCGCGCGACGATCCGGCTGCAGAAACCCTGGGGCAGCATCAGCCCGTTCCCGTCCACCGGCTGCAACGGTCCGTACGGTCCGTCACCGGCGTCCGCGCCCGCGGACAACGCGTTCAACCAGGACGCTCCGCCGAAAGCGGCGGCCGCCGAGCCGACCACGGACAGCCGGAGAAAGCTGCGACGCTCCATTCGCCGAACGTAGCGTGATCAGCCGTGTCCGGATAGCCATCAGTGGTCTTGGGCCGAACAGCGCAATGCCGAGCCGTTCGGCCTAGTGATCACGGACGCCAGTTGTCGGCCTTTCAGCGCATCAGCAGGAGCGGGATCCCGAACCCCACCGCGACGAGCACGAGCATCAGCCACATGAGCCACCAGCCGGACGCCGGCGTCCGCCGCGGCGTCAGTCCGATCGCCCCGCGCGCGCCCTTGGTGCCGGGCGGCCGGTAGTAGACGGTGGTGACCTGACCGGGCGCCACGGTCACGTCCAGTGACGCCGGGCCGAGTCCACGCTTGCCCCACAGGGTCACCACGTCGACCCGGTGCGCGCCCGGCTGGACGGCCACCGCCCACTGTCCCCACTCGGCCTGCGACTGGATGCCGTCGAGGGTGATCGCCACCCACGTGTTCCGCAGTGTCCGCTCCCACCGCCCGTAGGAGCAGTCGACGACGAGACGTCCGGTCATGGCGCGATCATGACGTGGTCAGTGGCACGGTGTCGAGCGGTACCAGCGTGGGGTGCTCGCCACCGTCCGCGAGCTCCACCACCATCTCCGCCGCACGGCCCGAGGTGCGCAGCGTCGCCACCGCGTTGCCGAAGTACGGCCCGGAGATCTTGTCCCACTCGACCGGCATCGGCTCGATGTGCGGCGACCGGAACATCCACCAGCGGATCACCGCGGCCAGCGGCCGCCACCACGCGATCCGGAACACCGGCCGCAGCGGCGGCGGCACCTGGTTGTGCACCGGCGAGCACACCAGTTGGTACACCGACGCGCGGACCGGCACCGGGAACGTCGCCTTCGCGGCGTACACGTGGTGCACGTCCCCGGACAGCACGCAGATGGACGACGTGTCCGTCTGCGCGGCGCGCAGGATCAGCCGCGCGAGCCGGTCGGACGACGCGCGGAACGACGGCCAGTGCTCCAGGTCCCCGGCCTGCCGGATCCTCTCCGCGAGCCGGCCGCGCCAGCCGGGCCGCCGGCACGCGACCTCGTTGATCGACTGCAGGTGGCTGATCGAGTGCGGCATCAGCCACGGCAGCGACGACCCGATCAGCAGGTGGTCGAAGCTCCCGGTCGCGTGCTCCTCGATCCACTCGAACTCGCCGTCGCTCACCATCGACCGCGTGCCGCCGGACAGGATCCGCCCGGAGCGGGTGTCGATCACCAGGAGCCGCACGTTGCCGAAGTCGCGGCGGTAGCTCCACCGGGTGCCCTTGCGCCCGTTGACCTCCTGGCGCGCCCGGTCGGCGAAGTCGTGCAGCAGGTCGGCGGCGTCGCCGTCGCGACCGGTCGCGAGCACCCCGGCGTAGACCTCGTCGGCATCGAGGTCCGCCGGGCTGAGGTTGCCGATGTGCTGGTAGATCCAGTAGGTCGCGAGCGCGCCGCGTTCGCGGGTCGGCCACCACCCCGTCCGTTCCTGCTCGTCCCGCCAGGTCTGCGAGGTGTTCCAGTCGTCCCGCACGTCGTGGTCGTCGAAGATCATCGAGGTGGGCACGGTCGACATCAGCCAGCGCGTCAGCGGCGCGGTCCACGCCTCGTGGTAGAGCCGGGTGTACTCCTCGAAGTCGGCGACTTCGGCGCCGGGCGGCTCGTCGATGCCACGCCGCTTCGCGATCCACTCCCGCGTCGCGGCGGTCGTCTCGTCCGCGTAGACCTGGTCGCCGAGCAGCATGAGCGAGTCGGGCCACTCGCGCTCGTCCTGGTCCCGCATCCGGATTGCGTACGCGGCGAGCGCGTCGGTGCCGGTCTTCTTCTGCTCGTCGGGGTCGTTCGTCTCGGGCATCCGGCAGGAGCCGAACACCATGAGGAACTCCGGGTCGCCGTCCTCGGGGAAGGTGCGGATCCGGCTCGGCGGCAGGTCCGAGCCGGGCAGCGGCCACACCCGGTCGCCGTCGAGGGTCACCTCGTAGGGCGTGCTCGTGCCCGGCTCCAGGCCGGTGATCACCACGAGGGCGTAGTGGTGGCCCGCGACCGTGAAGGTGTGTGTGCTGGAACCGGCCACCCCGACCGTGCACGGCGCGTCGGTCTCGACCCACACCGTCGCCGACCGGGTGTCCACGTGACGTAACAGGGGACCGAGGAGCAGTCTGGTCATCGGTACATACAACACGGTGCTCGGCGCTGCGTTGAAACTTCCCGTAACGACCACCCCCCGTCGGGCGACCCCCCAGTCAGGACGCCGGACAGGAGGTCGCGCAAATGAGTGCGCAAGAGATCTGGGAAGTGCCGGTGGTCGACACGCTCGACCGCGAGCGCACCCTCGTGGTGACAGTGTCGGACGGTCGCGTTGCCGTGGTCCCGCCGCCGGGCGAGGGTTTCTACCTGCCCGCACAGTCGGTGTGGCAGCTGCACGAAGCCGTGCGTGCCGCGGCGATCGTCGCGATGAAGGCGAGCAACGGCCGAGCGGTGGTCTGACCGGCGGGTGCCGCCGGCTCGGGGGAACCGGCGACACCGCTGCACGTCCACCGCTACCGGATGCTCGGTTCGTTCGAGGAGGCCGGTCCGGTCTAATCTCGCACTAGAACTTTGTACACTGCGGGCGCGTAAAATCGCCTTGACCCGCCAGCGCCGGTCCCCGGAAGGTATTCAAGTATCTGCAGCTGCACCAACTGGTTGACTAACCCATTGGCACGGCCATAAGATACGCCCAATTCTCTTTCAACATGCCGTACGGTAAAAGACACATTCGCAACAGCGAAATCAACTAGTGCGTGAGCCGTGTCAGCTCTAAGTGCGGATTCGCGCACGGTATCTCGCATTGACTTCTGGACGTCTACCAGTGCGAGCATACGATCATGCGTGTCATGCGCTGATGCTTCCAGGCCGCTAGCAAAAAAGCGGATATACGCATCCCAGTCGCCTCTAGTGCTTACTGAAAGAAGTCGGTCGTAGTAGTCGCTTCTTCGTGCTTCAAACCAGGGTGACACAGTCAAGGTTGGTTCAAGAAGAACTCCTTGTTGTTGAAGATGGATGACAATCAAAAGGCGACCAATTCGACCATTTCCATCGTTGTATGGGTGAAGCGTTTCAAATTGATAGTGCGCGAGCGCAGCCCCTACAACGGGGTCGATCGCTCTGCGGGTCTCCACGCGGCCCATCCAGTCAAGGAGGTCATGGACGCTGGCTTGAAGATCGGGTCCGGGTGGCGGAGGGACAAAACGTGCTGCGTGGATAGGAAAGTCCGGTGAGCCAGCGCCCTCGCGTTGTCCGATGACAACCATGTGGTCTCGCACGGTGCCGGACGACGCGTTTTCGCTCCTGGTTCCACGAACAAGCATTTCCTGCAGTCCGCTTAGCATGCTTACGGTCAGAGGATTCCCCTCTTCAATCCACCTGAACGCGTTGCTGGCCACCGTCACATAGTTTAGGATCTCTCGCATGTCGAGGTTCTCAGGCTTTTCCCTGTCGGCAATCAGTACCTCGGCCAAAGGTGCGTAGGTTCCTTCTAGAGCCGAAGTACTCTGTGCCTCGGCTTGCAGTGATGGCTGGCGGAAAAGACGCGGGTTTGGCAAGCGTCGCGCAGTGCTGTCAAGTGCGGCCAGAGCTGCTCGGGCGTCGGCAACGACTCGATAAGTTGCCCCGGTCAAGTTGGGCGACTCGTTAGGCAGAGGGTGTGGAACAAACGCATAGTGTTCCCACTCTCCCCGGCGTGAGTCAGTGCCGCTGACGTGAACGAGCGATCCGGGCGAGTCATCCGTGAACGCCGCGAGGTCCATGGGTTGCACTGTAGTGCATGTTGTTAATCACTAGCCACTTGATTGACATCCTGCAACTCAGTGATACGTAGCCTGCTGACCAGTACTTTCTGGTCATGCGGCTCCGCCGTACTCAAGAATGATCTTGTTTCGCAACTGGCCTAGCGCGCCTTGTGTCACACAAGTGTCAGTTGACTGACATGGGTACTGTCCGCGTCAGAGACTGTCAGCTTTGCGTGGATGTCTGTCAACGGGGACTTCCTTGCGATGCTGCCTCGAACCGTGTCACTTTATGGAACCGGTCATGGCGAGCTTGTCACACAAGTGCCCGTTGACTGACATGGCCATCCCGGAGACCCTGAACACAACAGCTACGGCGGGCGCTGACCTGCGCGGACGGGCCCGATTCAGACGTTGAAGCGGAACTCCACCACGTCGCCGTCGGACATGAGGTAGTCCTTGCCCTCGATGCGGACCTTGCCGGCGGCCTTCGCGGCCGCCATCGAACCGGCCGCGACCAGGTCCTCGAACGACACGATCTCCGCCTTGATGAAGCCGCGCTCGAAGTCGGTGTGGATCACACCGGCGGCCTGTGGCGCGGTCCATCCCCGGTGGATGGTCCACGCCCGGGACTCCTTCGGGCCGGCGGTCAGGTACGTCTGCAGCCCGAGCGTCTCGAAACCCGCCCGCGCGAGCGCGTGCAGGCCGGGCTCCGGCTGACCGATCGACTCGAGAAGCTCGCGAACGGACTCCTCGTCGTCGAGCTCCAGCAGCTCCGACTCGACCTTGGCGTCCAGGAAGACGGCCGCGGCGGGGGCCACCAGTTCGGTGAGCGCCGCGCGCCGGGCAGAATCCGACAGCACCGACTCGTCCGCGTTGAACACATAGAGGAACGGCTTGACCGTCAGCAGGCTCAGCTCGCGCAGCAACGACACGTCCACTTCGGACTGCGCGGCGAACAGCGTCCGCCCGGAGTCAAGAATCGAAACGGCGAGCTTGGCGGCCTCGAGCAGCGGTCGCGTCTCCTTGCGGACGCGCGCCTCCTTCTCCAGCCGCGGCAGCGCCTTCTCCACGGTCTGCAGGTCGGCGAGGATCAGCTCGGTGTTGATCGTCTCGATGTCGGCGGACGGATCGACCTGTCCGTCCACATGCACCACGTTCGGGTCGTCGAACACCCGGATGACCTGGCAGATGGCGTCCGCCTCGCGGATGTTCGCGAGGAACTTGTTACCGCGCCCCTGTCCCTCCGACGCCCCGCGCACCAGCCCGGCAATGTCCACGAAGGACACCACGGCGGGCACGATCCGTGCGCTTTCGAACATTGTGGACAGCACGGAAAGCCGCGGTTCCGGCAGTGGGACGACACCGACATTCGGCTCGATCGTCGCGAACGGGTAGTTCGCCGCGAGCACGTTGTTGCTGGTCAGGGCGTTGAAGAGGGTGGACTTGCCGACGTTGGGCAGTCCGACGATCCCGAGGGTCAAACTCACTGGGGTCACTCTACGGCCCCCGGAACTGGCCCTCACGGACCCCACCGCCCGATCGGTAGCGAATGAGCTACGCGGAGCGACACAAACCACGGAGTGCTTGGTCTATAAGGAGGATTAGCCCGTTTGGACGCTAGTCAGTTCGGATTACCTCAACAACACTCCGTGAGCACCGCTGGACGTGTACGACCCTGCGCGCCTGCGCAGTCAGAGAAGAAGGACGTGGGATGACCCAACGTGAATGGCGCCGGCGTGGCCTCGGCGCGGCGTTCACGGCGGCCGTGGTCGGCATCTCGCTGACCGCCCTGCCGTCGATCGCCAGTGCCGCCGATCCGGCGGTGCCGCAGGTCCCTGACGTGGGGGAGCTCGGGAAGCAGGACCAGGAGCTGGTCGCGGCGGCGAAGAGCGCGGGCAAGCGCACCGTCGAGGTGCTCGTGCTCGCCAAGGACGGCAAGACCCAGGACAGCCTCGACCAGTTGCGGGCGGCGGGCGCGACGATCAAGTACCGGGCGGACGAGCTCGGCTACGCCCGCGCCGAGGTCCCGGTCGACGAGGTGTCGAAGTTCGCAGCGCTGCCGGCCGTCCTCGACCTGGACGTCGACCGCGAGTTCCGCTTCGACGAGCCGCGGCCAGAGGGCATCGGCGACCCGGCCCCGCAGCCGGCCCCCGGCGCGAACACCCCGGCCGTCAACCCGTACATGCCGACCGGCGACACGGGCGCCGCCCAGTTCGTCGAGCAGAACCCGAAGTTCGACGGCCGCGGCGTGACCGTCGGCATCATCGACTCCGGCGTGGACCTCGGTCACCCGTCGCTGAACACCACCAGCACCGGCGAGCGCAAGATCGTCGACTGGATCACGGCCACCGACTCGACGTTCAACGCCAACGGCGTCAACGCCGACAACGACCCGACGTGGCTCGACATGCGCAGCCCGGCCCCCGGGCAGCCGGCCACCTACCGGTACGGCCTGTTCAACGAGCGCGACGCGCGCCTCGGCGGCGAGGTCGGCAACGACGTCAACCGCGACGGCAACCCGGCGGGCAGCATCGGCACGTACGGCGTCCTCTGGGACACGGCCACCAACACGGTGTGGGTCGACACGAACCAGAACAAGAGCTTCGCCGACGAGAAGGCCATGACCGACTACAAGGTCAAGGCCGACCAGGACGAGTTCGGCACCGACGACCCGGCCACCCCGGTCCGCGAGTCGTTGCCGTTCGTCGTGCAGACCGACGCCGCGAACCAGGCCGTCAACATCGGCATCGTGTCCGGTGAGCACGGCTCGCACGTCGCGGGCATCGTCGCCGGCAACAAGCTGTTCGGCGGCAGCGTCAACGGCGCGGCGCCCGGCGCGAAGCTGGTCTCGGTCCGCGTCTGCCTGTTCGTCGCGGGCTGCACCCGGCACGCCATGGAAGAGGGCATGGCCTACGCCGCGCAGAACGGTGTGGACGTCCTCAACATGTCGGTCGGCGGCCTCGACCCGATCAACGACGGCGAGTCCGCGACCGAGACGCTGTACGACCGCCTCATCGAGGAGTACGGCGTCCAGATCTTCATCTCCGCCGGCAACGACGGCCCCGGCTCGAACACCGTGAGCCGCCCGTCGCTGGCCAGCCAGGTGATGAGCGTCGGCTCGTACATCTCCAAGGCGTCGTGGCGCGCCAACTACGGTTCGGACTCGAGCCAGGAGGACAACCTCCACCCGTTCTCCGGCCGCGGCCCGACCGAGCTCGGCGGGTTCAAGCCGAACATCGTCGCGCCGGGTTCCGCGATCTCCACGATCCCGACGTGGCAGGAGGGCGGTCCGGTCGCCGGCACCTACGAGCTGCCGCCGGGCTACGCGATGCTGCAGGGCACCTCGATGGCGTCCCCGGCCGCCGCGGGTGCCGCGGCGCTGCTGGTCAGCGCGGCCGTCCAGAAGGGCGTTTCGCACCAGCCGGCGCAGCTGCGGCAGGCGCTGAACTCGACCGCCCGCTACCTGCCGGCCTACCAGGCCTACGAGCAGGGCAACGGCCTGATCGACGTGAAGAAGGCGTGGAACGCGCTCAAGGCGAACATCTCGACCACCGACATCTCGTCCTCGGTCAAGATCAACACCGCGCTGTCGCCTGTTCTCACGAACACGCCGCCGAACCTCGGCATCGGCATCCACGACCGCGAGGGCGTGAAGTCGGGCGACAGCTTCGTCCGCGAGTACACGTTCAAGCGCACGACCGGCGCGGCCCACCCGCTCACGTACAAGGTGAACTGGGTCGGCAACGACGGCACGTTCAGCTCCGCGAACAACATCACGCTGCCGCTGAACAGCGCGGTGAAGTTCCGGGTGAACGTGAACGTGCGGAGCGCCGGCATCCACTCGGCGATCATCAACCTGGACGGCCCGATGACCACCGGCATCGAGTTCCAGACGCTCAACACGGTGATCGCGGCCGAGGACTTCACCGCGGGCAACGGTTTCCAGGTCAAGCACGGCGGCGAGGTCGGCCGCAACGACTGGGACAGCTACTTCGTCCGTGTCCCGGCGAACACGCCGGCGCTGAAGGTCGACCTGCAGGGCGGCGGCACCGCGGCCGGCGCGGGCCAGATCCGGTTCCTGCGGTTCCACCCGTACGGTGTGCCGCTGGAGGCCAGCTCGTCGCTGAACTGCTACAACCCGCCGGTCCCGCCGGGCAACAGCTGCAACGCCGGTCAGAGCCCGACGAGCCGCACCACCACGAACCCGACGCCGGGTGTGTGGGAGATCGTGGTCGAGGCACGCCGCACGTCCGACGCGGTGAAGGCCCCGTACACGGTGACCGTGTCGGTGCTCGGCGCGACCGTGGCGCCGAACCCGGACACGATCGCGACGGCGCAGCTCAACCAGCCGCTGGACCGGACGTACACGCTGAAGAACGAGTTCGGTCCGTTCACCGGCCGGGCCACCGGCACGAACCTGGGCAGCGGCAAGGTCGACAGGCCGACGATCGCGGACGGCGCGCAGACGCAGTCCCGTATCGACGTGACGGCCGGCGCGACGCAGCTGCGGGTCAAGATCGGCAAGGTCTCCGACCTGTCGGCCGACCTCGACCTGGTGCTGTACAACTGCACGACCGGGACCTGTGTGGTCGCGGCGAGCAGCGCGGACGGCGACTCGGAAGAGGCGGTCATGGTGAACAACCCGGCGGTGGGCCCGTGGATCGCGCTGGTCCAGGGGTACGCGGTGCCGTCGGGGTCCACGTCGTATGACTACGTGGACGTGTTCGGCGGCCCGTCGTTCGGCACGCTCGTGATCACCGACGCGAACGCGGCGCACGCCGGCGGCTCGTCGTGGACGGTGTCCGGTGTGGTCACGCCGAAGGCGACGCCCGCGGCCGGCCGGGTGCTGCTCGGCAACGTCGAGGTCCGCACGGACGTCAACGCGCTGGTCGGCACCAGTGACGTGATCGTCCAGGCGGTCACGCCGTAGTTCCTTCTCGCACACGGAAGGCCGTCCCGTCGCGGGGCGGCCTTCCGTGCGTTCATGGTCACGTCCGAATCCCGCGAGTCCGGGAGTGAAACCGCTGGCAGTATGGGTGTCGTGCTGATTGACGAGGAGCAGGGCTACCGGGCGTCGGCCTCGCGGGACGCGCGGTTCGACGGGCAGTTCATCCTGGCCGTGCGCACGACCGGCATCTACTGCCGGCCGTCGTGCCCGGCGATCATGCCGAAGCGCCGCAACGTGGTGTTCTTCGCGACGGCGGCGGCCGCGCAGCAGGCCGGGTTCCGCGCGTGCCGGCGCTGCCTGCCGGACTCGGTGCCCGGGTCGCCGGAGTGGAACCTGCGTGCCGACCTGGCCGGCCGCGCGATGCGGCTGATCTCCGACGGTGTGGTGGAGCGCGAGGGGGTGCCGGGGCTCGCCCGCCGCCTCGGCTACTCGGAGCGGCACCTGACCCGGGTGCTGACCGCGGAGCTCGGCGCCGGCCCGCTCGCGCTCGCCAGGGCGCACCGCGCGCACTCGGCGCGGCTGCTGATCGAGACGACCGCGCTGCCGCTGGCCGACGTCGCGTTCGCGGCGGGGTTCGCGAGCGTGCGGCAGTTCAACGACACGATCCGCACGGTGTTCGCGACGACGCCGAGCGGGTTGCGGGTGGCGGCGTCGCGTCGTGCGGCGCCCACCGCGCCGGGCAAGGTGGCGCTGCGGCTGCCCTACCGCGAGCCGCTCGACGCCGACGGGCTGCTGCACTTCCTCGCCGCACGGGCGATCCCGGGCGTCGAGTCCGTTGTGGACGGTCGGTACGGCAGGGCGATGCGGCTCGCGCACGGCGCCGGCACGGCCTGGCTCACGCCCGCGCACGGGCACATCGACTGCACGCTGTCGCTGACCGACATGCGCGACCTGGGCAGCGCGGTGTCCCGGCTGCGGCGGCTGCTCGACCTCGACGCCGACCCCGGCGCGGTCGCGGAGGTGCTCGGCGCGGACCCGCTGCTGGAGGCGTCCGTGCGGAAGAACCCCGGCCTGCGGCTGCCGGGCAGTGTCGACGGCGCCGAGATCGTGACCAGGGCGTTGATCGGGCAGCAGATCACGGTGTCCGCGGCCCGCACGGCGCTGGCCACGCTGACCGCCGCGCTCGGCGACCCACTGTCCACACCGGACGGTGCGCTGACGCTGCTGTTCCCGACGCCGGCCGCGATCGCCGAGCACGGCGCGTCCGTGCTCACCGGTCCGCGCCGCCGGATCGACACGATCCTGACGGTCAACGCCGCACTGGCCGCCGGCGACCTCGACGTGCACGTCGGCGCCGACCCGGACGAGCTTTCCCATACGCTGCAACAGTTCTCGGGCGTCGGTCCGTGGACGGCGGGCTACGTGCTGATGCGTGTGCTCGGCGCGCCGGACGTGCTGCTGACGGGCGACGTGGCGATGCGCAAGGGCGCGGCGAACCTGGGCCTACCGTCCACACCGGACGCACTGGAAGCCCACGGCAACGCGTGGCGCCCGTGGCGCTCGTACGCAGGCATGCACCTGTGGCAAGCCAACTGACCACAACCCTCCGCGAGTCGCCGTTTCAAACACCGCGAGTCGCAGTTTCAGGACCAGTGAGTTGACGGTTCGCGCTTATCGCCGATAGACGCGAAACGTCAACTCACCGTGTCTGAAACTGCGACTCGCGGGTCGCGAAACTGCGACTCGCGGGTCCTGAACCTGCGACTCGCGGGGTTACAGGCCGCAGCCGCAGGAGTTGCGGTGCATGAACGTCGTCTGCAGGCGGGCTGTAGTCGGTTTCCGGTCCGGGTCGGCGATGCGGGCCAGCAGCATCCGCACGGCCGTCTGACCCATCTCCGCGATCGGCTGCGCGATCGTCGTCACCGGCGGGTCGAGCAGGTCCGCCCACTCCACCTCGTCGTAGCCGACCACCGCGAGGTCCCGGCCCACCCGCAGCCGCCGCGTGCGGCACTCGTGCAGCACCCCCGACAGCATCGTGTTGTTCCCGGCCACGACGGCGGTCGGCGGATCCGGCAGCGTCAGCAGCCTGCCGAGCGCGGCGGCCGCGGGCGGCGCGGCCGACGAACCGGACGCGACCAGCTCCGGATCCCACGTGAGCCGCGCGCGACCGAGCCCCAACCGGTACCCGAGCACCCGCTCGGTGGTCGTCGCGAGCCCCTCGGCGCCGCTGATCATCCCGATCCGCCGGTGCCCGACCTCGGCGAGGTGCCGCACCAACCCGGACGTCGCGTAGATGTTCTCCGGACCGACCTGGTCGACGTCCTGCGCGGTCGTCAGCCGGTCCACCAGCACGACCGGCAGCCCGACCTGACGCAGCTCCGGCACCACCGTGCCGGCGGCCTTCGGCGTCGGCGTGAGGATCAGCCCGTCGACCCGCCGCGACCGCAACGTCCGCACCGCCGCCTGCTCCGCCGCGGGCTCGTCATGGGTGTCCGCGAGCACCAGCGTGTAACCGGATCGGGTGATCTCGTGCTCGATCGAGCGCAGCAGTTCGGCGAAGTACGGGTTCGCGACCAGGGAGATCGCCACGCCGAGGGTCCGGGTGCCGCCGGTGACCAGCGACCGCGCGATAGCGTCTCCGGTGTACCCCGTCTGCTCGACCGCGGCCAGCACGCGTGCCTTCGTCTCGGGCGCGACGGACCTGGTGGAGTTGACGACGTGTGACACGGTGGTGATGGACACGCCGGCTAGCTCGGCGACGTCCTTCATCGTGACCACGGGCAGCTCCTTGATCGAGGAAGGCGCAAGCGTTTGCGCAAACGGTTGCGTCACGGTACTTAGCGCAATAACTTCCCCGCAAACCAGCCCTTGCCACGGAGGTACTCATGGGACGCCGCGGTCCTGCTCTCCTAGCCGTTCTCACCGTCGCCGCGCTCGCGGTCGGCTGCACGAGCACGAAGTCCGGATCCGACGAGTCCACTGGGGACGGTAAGACCAAGATCGGCCTGGTGACCAAGACCGACAGCAACCCCTACTTCGTGGCGCTGCGGGACGCGGCCAAGGCCGAGGCCGACAAGAGCGGCGCGGAGCTGGTCGCGCTCGCCGGCAAGTTCGACGGCGACAACGACGGCCAGGTCGCCGCCATCGAGAACCTCGTGCAGCAGGGCGCGAAGACGATCCTGGTGACTCCCAACAACTCCACCGGCATCCTCGGCGCCATCAAGAAAGCACGCGACAAGGGCGTGCTGGTGATCGCGCTCGACACCGAGACCGACCCGCAGGACGCCGTCGACGCCACGATCGCGACCGACAACACCGAGGCGGGCCGCCTGCAGGGCCAGTACGTCAAGGCGGCACTCGCCGGCCAGCCCGCGCGGTCGATCCTCCTCGACGGCACGCCCGGCTCGACCGTCTCCGAGCAGCGGCACAACGGCTACGTCGAGGCCGCCGCGCCCGAGGTACTCGGCACCGAGGCGACCAACGGCGAGCAGAACAAGGCGCAGCAGGCGACGGAGAACCTGTTGCAGCGCGCCACGACCGTGAACTCGATCTACACGCTGAACGAGCCGGCGGCCCGCGGCGCGTACGTCGCGCTGAAGGCGAAGGGCCTCGCGGACAAGGTCGTCATCGGCTCGATCGACGGCTCCTGCGACGGCGTCAAGGCCGTGCAGAGCGGCGAGATCGCCGTGACCGTCATGCAGTTCCCGAAGAAGATGGCCGAGCAGGGCGTCCAAGCCGGCGTCGAGTTCGCGAAGTCCGGCAAGAAGCCGAGCGGGTTCGTCAAGACCGAGACCGCCGTGATCACCGACAAACCGCTCGCGGGCATCGACAGCGAGGACACCGCGTGGGGTCTCGAGAACTGCTGGGGCTGAGCGCATGACCACCCGCGTTTCCCCGAGCGAGTTCATCCTGCGCACCCCCGCGGTCGGCCCGGCGCTCGCGCTCGTGGCCGCCGTGGTGGTGTTCGGGCTCACCACCGACACGTTCTTCAACGTCGACAACCTGTCGCTGGTCGTCCAGCAGTCGCTGGTGATCGGCACGCTCGCGCTCGGCCAGACGCTCGTCATACTCACCGCGGGCATCGACCTCGCGAACGCGGCGATCGCGGTGTTCGCGACGCTGCTGATCGCGAAGCTGACGCTCACCGGCACCGCGGGCTCGGTGTCGCTCGTGGTCGGGATCCTCGCCGCGGGCGCGATCGGCGCGGTCACCGGTGGGCTCGTCACCGGGCTGCGGCTGCCGCCGTTCATCGTCACGCTCGGCCTGCTGACGATCGTGACCGCGGTCAGCCGGATCTACGCGCAGGGCCAGAGCTTCCCGGTCACCGACGAGACGCTCGGGTGGCTCGGCACCACGCAGTACCTGTTCGGTCAGGTGGAGGTCACCTACGGCATGGCGGTCCTGCTCGCCATGTTCGTCGGCCTCTGGTACGCGCTGACGAAAACCGCGTGGGGCAAGCATGTCTACGCGGTCGGAAACGACCAGGAGGCCGCGCGGCTGTCCGGCATCCACGTGCGCCGCACGGTTCTGTCGGTGTACCTGGTGGCCGGCCTGATCTACGGCGTCGCCGCGTGGCAGGCGCTCGGCCGGGTGCCCAACGCCGACCCGAACGCGTTCCAGCTCGGCAACCTCGACTCGATCACCGCGGTCGTCATCGGCGGCACCAGCCTGTTCGGCGGCCGCGGCAGCGTCCTCGGCACGCTCGTCGGCGCGCTGATCGTGGCGGTCCTGCGGTCCGGGCTGACGCAGGCGGGGATCGACAACCTGTACCAGGACGTGGATCCCGGCGCGCTCGTGATCGCCGCGGTCGCCGTCGACCGGTTCTCCCGGGGGAGGCAGCGATGAGTCGCGCCGACGTACTTTCTACCGCGGAGGCGCCATGAGTCCCGTGCTGGAGGCATACGGCCTGGTCAAGCGGTACGGCCGGGTGACGGCCATGGACGGCGCCGACTTCGAGCTGGAGGCCGGCGAGGTGCTCGCGGTCGTCGGCGACAACGGCGCCGGCAAGTCGACGCTCATCAAAGCGTTGTCCGGCGCGGTGGTCCCCGACTCCGGACAGATCCTTGTGGACGGTCGGCTGGTGCGGTTCCATGGCCCGCTCGACGCGCGCCGGCACGGCATCGAGACCGTGTACCAGGACCTGGCGCTCGCGCCGGCACTCGACATCGCGACGAACCTGTTTCTCGGCAGGGAAAGGCGGCGCAAGGGCCCGCTCGGCTCGGTGCTGCGGCGACTCGACTCGAAGGGCATGCGCACCGACGCGCGCCGCGTGCTCGACGAGCTGGGCATCGACGTGAAGTCCATGACCCAGCTGGTGGAGACGCTGTCCGGCGGGCAGCGGCAGGCCGTCGCGGTCGCGCGGGCGGCGGCGTTCGGGTCGCGCGTGGTGATCATGGACGAGCCGACGGCGGCGCTCGGCGTGCAGGAGTCCGGCAAGGTGCTCGAGCTGATCGACCGGATCCGGGAGCGGGGGCTGCCGGTCGTGCTGATCAGCCACAACATGCCGCACGTCTTCGAGATCGCCGACCGCGTCCACGTGCACCGGCTCGGCAAACGGGTGGCGGTGGTGTCGCCGAAGACGCACTCGATGAACGCGGTGGTCGGGCTGCTCACCGGCGCGCTGCGGATGGCGGAGGACGGGTCGATCGAGGAGGTCGGGCTGACGACCGGGCTCAGTCGGTGAGCGGAGCTTGCGAAGCGAACCAATGACACAGGGCGACCGCGAGCGGCTTCCCGGAGCCTGCGAGGGGGAGTCGTGAGTCTTGTTGTTGCGGTCGGGCTGTGCACGGTCGACCTGGTCCAGCGGGTGTCGGCGCTGCCGGCGCCGGGCGAGAAGGTGCAGTCCACGTCGGTGGAGGTGGCGGCCGGCGGTCCGGCGACGAACGCGGCGGTGGCCGTCGCCGCGCTCGGCGGCCGCGCCCGACTGTCCACTGTGCTCGGTGCGCATCCGTTGGCACGACTGGTGTCCGCGGACCTGTCGGCGTGCGGCGTGGAGCTGATGGACGCGCTGCCCGACCGTGCGGAGCCGCCCACGGTGAGCGCGGTGTCGGTGCGTGCCGGCGACGGGGAGCGGACCGTGGTGTCCCACAACGCGGCCGGGGTGTCCGCGCCGCCGGTGGTGGACCTCGCGGACGCGGACGTGCTGCTGCTCGACGGACACCACCCGTCGCTCGCGCTGTGCGCCGCCCGTGCGGCACGCGCGCGCGGCATCCCGGTGGTCCTGGACGCGGGCAGCTGGAAGCCGGTGCTCGCCGACCTACTGTCCTATGTGGACGTCTGCGCGTGCTCCGCGACGTTCACCTCGCCCGTGCCGCTGGACTGCCCGGTGGTGATCAGGACGAACGGCCCCGGGCCGGTGTGTTGGCAGGCCGGGGGCGTCTCCGGTGCGGTGCCGGTGCCGCCGGTGGCCGCGCGGGACACCGCGGGCGCGGGCGACGTCTGGCACGGCGCGGCGGCGCTGGCGGTCGCGCGGCTCGGTCGGATCCCGTCGGCCGAGGACGTGCCGGCGGTGATCGAGTACGCGAACCGGGCGGCGGCGGTGCGGATCCAGCACGAGGGGGCGAGGGCATGGGTGGAGCCGATGCTGGGCCTGATGCTGTGAGGTTCGCGGACCTCGTCGAACGGGTCCGCGCGCGGCCCGGCCGTGCGGTGGTGGGCATCTGCGGCGCGCCAGGCGCCGGGAAGTCGACGCTCGCGCAGCGACTCGTCACCGCGCTCGGCGACGAGGCCGTGTACCTCGGCATGGACGGCTACCACCTCGCCCAGGCCGAGCTGGTGCGCCTGGACCGGGCGGCGCGCAAGGGCGCGCCGGACACGTTCGACGCGGACGGCTACGTCAACCTGCTGCGCCGCATCCGGGACCAGGCCGGTGAAACGGTGTACGCGCCGGAGTTCCGCCGGGAGATCGAGGAGCCGATCGCGGGCGCGGTGCCGATCCGCCCGCACCACCGGTACGTCATCACCGAGGGCAACTACCTGCTGCTCGGTTCGCGGCCGTGGTCCCAGATCCGCGGCCTGCTCACCGAGGCGTGGTTCCTCGCGCCCGCCGAGTCGCTGCGCCGCGACCGGCTGATCGCGCGGCACCGGGCGTTCGGCAGGTCCCTCGGCGAGGCGCGGGAACGCACCCTCGGCTCGGACGAGCGCAACGCGGTGCTCATCAACGCAACCCGGCGCTCGGCCGACCTGGTGCTGCCCGCCGTGGAGTAGCGCCGGGGTGCGGCAGCCGCGCGGGCGGCCCGTCGGGGTGGTGCTCGAAGTGCCACCACTCGTTGTCGTAGGTGCGGTGGAGTCCGTGGCGCCAGCCGTGCGCCTCCAGCCATCGCGCCCCCGCGCGGGGCCGCACGTCCATGGCGGTGCCCCGGACGTGCGCCGACCGCTCCGGCGGCAGCACCGTGACCGGCGCGCCGGCGGTCCGCGCCACCTCCGCGACGTACATCCGGTGCTGCATGGCGGCGTCCCGGTGCCCGGAGGTGAGCCCGATGAGCTGGCCGTCGCGCCAGAACGCCTCGGTCCTGGCTGCCGTGAACGCCTCGCGGGCGGCCGGCGTGAGCCCGGCGAGGTTCTCGGCGGGGAAGCGGAGGCCGAGCGCCCACCGGCAGGCGAGCCGCCGGGCGTGGCGTGGCCCGCGCACGAACGCGACGGGCAGGAACAGCACGGCCAGGGCCCTGGTGATCGCGGCGAGCACCTCGTCTCGGTTCATGCGACCACGCTCGCCGCCGCAGGTCGACGGACTGCGACGGCCACTCGATGGCTCTGTAACAGTTCGCTACGGACGGCCCGTGCGCGGGCGAAACGGCTCGCGCGCTGCGATCGTGGGGGCATGCCCCGGGTGTTGTTGATCGAGGATGACGAGGCCGTGCGTGACGGTCTGACACTGGCGTTGACCAGGCAGGGCCACGCCGTGGCGGCGTCGGAGACGGGTGAGCAGGGCCTCGCGCGCCTGGCGGCGGCCGACGTCGTGGTGCTGGACCTGATGCTGCCCGGCATGGACGGCTTCGAGGTGTGCCGCCGGATCCGGGCGGCCGGCGACCTGCCGATCATCATGCTGACCGCGCGCAGCGACGACATGGACGTGGTGGCCGGGCTGGAGGCGGGCGCGGACGACTACATCGTGAAGCCGGTCCAGCCGAGGGTGCTCGAAGCCCGGATCCGGGCGGTGCTGCGCAGGTCGGGCGGCGAGGCGCGGGTCGCGGGCCCGGAACGGCACGGGGACCTGACCGTCGACCGCACCGCGCTGGTCGTCACGAAGGCCGGTGCGTCGGTCGGTCTCGCGCCGACGGAGCTGCGGCTGCTGCTGGAGCTGTCGTCGTCGCCCGGCCAGGTGCTGAGCCGCCAGCAGCTCCTGGAGTCGGTGTGGGAGCACGGTTACCTCGGCGACTCCCGCCTGGTCGACGCGTGTGTGCAGCGGTTGCGGGCGAAGATCGAGAAGGACCCGGCGGCGCCGGTGTACATCCAGACCGTGCGCGGGTTCGGCTACCGGTTCGGGCCGCTGTGACGCGCCGCTGGGGCTTGCGGACGCGGTTGCTGCTGGCGTTCGCGGTGCTGGTGGTGTTGACGGCGGTGGCCGTGGCCGGTGGCATGTACGTGCAGGCCAGGAGGGTGATCCTGCAGAAGGCGCAGGACGCGGCCGCGCTGTCGCTGACCGACCAGCTGGCGACCATGCCGCCGCTGTCGGTGCTGCCACCGACCCAGGCAGAGCTGGACCGCGTCGCCGGCGCGGTGTCGGACCGGATCGACGCGGGCATGGCCGTGTACGGCGACCGGTGGTCGACGAGCGCGGCGACGGGCGTCGTCTCGCCGGAGCTGCGGGCGGCGGTCCGGTCCGGCACCGTCGCGTGGCAGCGGGTGACGCCGGCCGCCGAGCCGATCCTGGTGGTCGGCGCCCGGATGCCGTACGCGGCCGGGTCGTCCACAGTGGAGGTCTACGCGTACCGCAGCCTGGCGCCGGAGGAGCGGAGCATTTCCCGCATGGCCACCCTGGCGTGGCTCACGGCCGGTGGCGCGCTGCTGGTGGCGGCGCTGCTGGCCATCGCCGCGGCGCGGGGTGTGCTGAAACCGGTGCGGGAGCTGGAGGAGGCCGCGGCCCGGCTCGGTGCCGGGGACCTGACGACCCGCCTGCGCGTGCAGGGTTCTGACGAGCTGGCGAGCGTGGCGGCGACGTTCAACAACACGGCCGCGGCGCTGGGCTCCCATGTGGACGAACTGCGGCGGATGGAGGCGGAGGCCAGACGTTTCGTCGCCGACGTGTCCCACGAGCTGCGCACCCCGCTGGCGGCGATGACGGCGGTGACGGATGTGCTGGACGAGGAGTCGGCGACACTGCCGCCCGACGCCGCCGAGGCGGCCAGACTGGTCAGTCAGGAGACGAAGAACCTGACGAGGCTGGTGAACGACCTGATAGAGATCACGAGGTTCGACTCGGGCACCGCGTCGCTCGTGTCCGACGAGATCGATGTGAAGGAGGCGGTGGCGGCCACGCTGAAGACCCGCGGCTGGTCCGGCTGGGTGACCGCGAACCTCCCGTCGGGCGTCACGGCCAGGCTGGATCCCCGCAGGCTGGACGTGATCGTGGCGAATCTGGTCGGCAACGCGCTGACCCACGGCGCGCAACCGGTGACGGTGAACCTGGCGGCGGACCCCGAGCGGCTGACGATAACGGTGCGCGACGAGGGCCCTGGCCTGCCGCCGAACGTGCGACCGAACGTGTTCCAGCGCTTCTACAAGGCGGACACGGCGCGGGCTCGCTCGAAAGGCAGCGGCCTTGGCCTGGCGATCGCGTGGGAGAACACCCAGTTGCACGGCGGCACGCTCACCGCGGAGAGTGGTTCGGAAGGCGGCGCGGTCTTCACGTTGACCCTGCCGAGGCAAGGGTCCGGGCGATGAGGAAGTCAATTGTGTTGCTGCTGCTGGCAATGGCGGTGTCAGCCTGTGGAGTGCGTCCGAGCGTGGTGATACAGGGCGGTCCGGCTCCATCGGCCCCGGACGTGCTCAACGCCGACACCCTGTTTCTCGTCAACGACGGGAAACTGGCGATGGTGCAGCGTTCGGCGACCGGTCTGTCCGGCGAGGTGCAGGCGCTGCGGCAGTTGACAGAAGGCCCGACCAGGCTGGAACGGGAACAAGGCCTGACGACGGAGCTCCCGTCCGAGGTCGGCCCGATAGAGCTGAACCCAGGTCAGGGCACGATGAGAATCTCGCTGGACGTGGACGTGAACACGCTTTCGGAAATGGCCGTGGACCAGGTGGTGTGCACGGCGGGCCTGGTGAAGGAGATAACGGTGACGCTGGCCGGCGGCGGGCATTCCCGCCTTGCGGAGCCATGCCCGTTCAAGGGTTGAGGACCCGCTCAGGCAATCAGTTCCACCCGGGATCCGTTCCGGGACTTGTGCACCCGCAACCGGGTGGGGATCCGCTGCCGCAGTTCCTCCACGTGCGACACCAGACCGACCACGCGCCCGCCGGCGCGTAGCTCGTCCAGCGTGTCCATCACCTCGTCGAGGGTGTCTGCGTCGAGCATGCCGAAGCCCTCGTCCACGAACAGCGTGTCCAGCAGCGCCCCGCCGGTCTCCGCGGCCACCACGTCCGCCAGGCCGAGCGCCAGCGCCAGCGACGCGAGGAACGTCTCGCCGCCGGACAGCGTCTTCGCCGACCGGACCTGTCCCGAGTAGTCGTCCAGCACGTCCACGCCGAGGCCGCCGCGTTTGCCGCGCGGGCCGGCGGCATCCGAGTGCACGAACGAGAACCGGCCGTCGCTCATCTTCCGCAGACGGGCGGTCGCCGCGACCGCGACCTCCTCCAGCCGGGCGGCCAGGACGTACGCGCGCAGCGACATCTTCCGCGCGTTCTGTCCCCGGCCGTTCACCACGTCCGTCAGCTCGGACAGCTCCGTGTACTCCGCCAGCGCGGGCGCCAGCTCCGCCCACGCCGCGCGCAGCCGGACCGCCAGCTCCTCGACGTCGTGCGCCCGCTGCCGCGCCAGCCGGGCCGCCGCGACCGCGCTCTCCATCTCGTGTCGCGCGGTCGTCACCGCGTCGGCCGCCCGGCCCAGCTCCACGACCCGCGTCGGGTCCACCTCGGACAGCTCGGGGTCCGCGAGCACCTGGCGCAGCCCGGCTTCGCGCGCTGCGGCGTCGGCCAGCCGGCGGTCCAGCGCCGCGTGGTCCTGGCGTGCGGCGGCGACCGCGGTCTCGGCCTCCGGAAACCCTGCAGCCACAAGGCATTCCGCCATCGCGGCCTGCTGCTCGGTCACCCGGTCCGCCGCCGCGTCCCGTGCCGTGACCGCCTCCGCCAGGGCGTCGAGCCGGCTCGCCGTCGACAGCAGGTGCGCACGTCGCATCGCCACGTCCGCGTGTTCGCCGCGCGCGGCCGCCAGCCGGGTAGCGCGCTCCGCCATCCGCGCCGTCACCGTCGCACGCTCGTGCGCGTGCCCGGCCGCCTCCTTCTCGGCGTCCCGTGCCCGCGCGAGCACCTGCTCGGACTCCGCCGCCAACGACTCGACCCGGTCCGACAGCTCGCGGTGCTCGCTCGCCAGCCGTGCCGCGTGCTCGTGCGCCTCGCTCGCGGCCGCGAGCGCCTCCTCGAGCTCCGCCGCGTCCCGGCCGCCCAAGCGGTCCGCGACCATCGCGAGCGTCTGCTGTGCCGTCGCCAGCTCGCGCGCGGCCCGCTGCCGAGCCTCGTCGGCCGCCTGCTCGTGTGCCACCGCCGCGCGCTCGTCGGCCGCCGTGACCTGCGACGCCTCGCCGCGCGCCGGCGCCGGATGGTCCGTCGCGCCGCAGACCGGACACTCCGCGTCGGCCGCCAACCCGGCCGCCAGCTCGGCCGCCATGCCGGCCAGTCGCTGCTCCCGAATGTCCAATGTGGACTCCCGGGCGGACTGGTGCGCGTCCGTCGCCGCCTGCGCCTGTTCCGTGCGCCGCCACACGACCCGCTGCGCCGCCGGCAGCCGCGCCGCGTCCCGCGCCAGCGCCGTCAGGTCCTCGCGGGCCGACACCAGCGCCGGCAGCTCCGCCACGGCCCGCGCGGCCTCGGCGAGCCGCGCCCGCGTCCGCTCGAGCTCGCGCGGCAGCACGGACAGCCGCTCGGTCAGTTCGCCGACCGCGCGGTCGGCCCGCGCCCCGAGCGCGGTGAGCTCGTCCACGCTGTCCTGGTCGGACTCCTGCCGCGCCGCCTCGGCGACCAGCCCGGCCAGCGCGCCGGCCTCCTCACGCAACCGACCGGCCAGCTCCCTCGGCTCGTCCCCGGACTCGGGCGGCTCCAGCAGTTCGGGCAGCTCCGGCAGCCCGGTCAGCTCCGAGCTGACCCGAGCCGACGCCGTGCGTTCCCGCGCCAGCGCCCGCTCCAGGTCGCGCGCCGCCACCACCACCGGCGCCGCGCGCCGCGCCGCGTCCAGCTCCGCACGCCACGACTCCCGCTGCGGCGCCTGCTCCTCGAGCTCGGCCAGCTCCGCCTGCGCGGTCGCCACCCGACGCACCCGACCGGCCAGCTCCCGCAGCGACGCCATCTCCGCGTCGGCCCGCTCCCGGGTCATCGCCGCCGCGATCTCCCCGGTGACGGACTCGGCCGCGGCCGTCGCCGTCTGCTCGACCAGCCCGGCCAGCCACGCCTCGTCGACCTTGTCGTCGGCGGGTGGCTCCTCGCCGACCGCCTGCGCGAGCCGGGCGACCAGCTGCACGCACCGCAGCCGCCCCGTCTCCAGCACCCGCCCCCGCTCGGTGCGCCGGTCCCGGAACCACTGCTCGACCAACGCGAAATGCTGCGTGCCGAACAACTTCTCCAGCAGCTTCTCGCGTTCCGCGGTCTCCGCGCACAGGAACCTCGCGAACTCGCCCTGCGGCAGCAACACCACCTGGAAGAACTGGTCCTTGCTCATCCCGAGCAGCCGCTCGACCGTGCGGCCGACCTCGTCGATCCTGGTCAGCCCGTCTGGCGCGTGCCCGCTCGGCGCCGTGCCGACCCAGGTCAGCGACGCCTTCGCGTGCTGTTTCGTCGTGCCACCACCTCGTTTCTTCTCGCGTAGGTACTCCGGACTCCGCACCAGCCGCAGCCGGTGCCCCCGCACGCTCAGCTCGAGCCGCACCTGCGTCACCACGTGCGGCTCCGCGTAGTCGCACCGCAGCCGCTTCGCCTGGTCCCGCATGCCGGGCACCGCACCGAACAACGCGAACGCCACCGCGTCCAGCAGCGTCGTCTTGCCCGCGCCCGTGTCGCCGTGCAGCAGGAACAGCCCGTCCGAGCCGAGCCGGTCGAAGTCCACCACCTCGTGACCGGGGTAGGGCCCGAACGCGGCCAGCTCCAGCCGGTGCAGCCTCACCGTGTCTCCGCGCTCAAGCGGCCTCCCGACTCCCACGCTGCCGTGCGAGCTCGGCCCGCTCGTCGCCGGCCACCGCCGCCAGCGCCTCGCGTAACAACGCCTGCTCGCCGCCCGACGGCTCCGCACCGCGGCAGTCGGCCACGAACGCGCACGCCACGTCGTGGTCGGACCGGTCGCGCACGGTCGTGCCGTACCGCAGCGCGGCCGCCGCCGCGCTGTCGGCCGGCCGCCAGTCGACGTGCACGGCGTGCGGGAACCTGGTCTGCAGCCTGCGTAACGCGTCCGTCGGCCGCACCCGGTCGGTCAGCTCCACCGACAGGTACGCGTCGACCAGCCGCTCGTGCGCGGGCTCGGCGAGCAGCTCGTCGAGACTCCCGGTGACCGTGGCGAGCGCGCGCGGCACCGGCAGCTCGCGGCGCTCCACCCCGGCGAGCCCGCCCGCGTCCAGCTCCACGAGCCACACCGACTTGCGGTGCCGCGCCTCGGAGAACGAGTACGCGAGAGGACTGCCGGAATAACGTAAGTGCTCGGCCAGCCGCTGCGGCCCGTGCAGGTGGCCGAGCGCCACGTAGTCGACGCCGTCGAACACCGAGCTCGACACCTGCTCGACGCCGCCGACCGAGATCGTCCGCTCCGACGCGCTCGGCGCCCCGCCCGTGACGAACGCGTGCGCCAGCACCACCGACCGCACGCCCGACCCGCGGGCGGCCAGGTCGGCCCGCACCCGCCGCATCGCCTCGGTCAGCACCCCGGCGTGCCCTGCCGCGTCGATGCCAAGCGTGTGCCGCGCCGGCTCCGGCTCCAGGTACGGGATCCCGTACAGCGCAACGGGTCCGTGCTCGTCGGAGAGCAGCACCGGCCGGTTGAGCTCGGCGACCCGCGTGCGCAGGTGCAGGCCGCCGGCCGCCGCGAACTCGGCGAACGCGCCGAGCCGCGGCGCCGAGTCGTGGTTCCCCGGCGTGATCACCAGCTGCGCCCCGGCGCCGCGCAGCCGGTCCAGCACCCTGGTGCACACCGACACCGCCTCGCCGGAGGGCACCGCGCGGTCGTAGAGGTCGCCGGACACCACGACCACGTCGATCCGCTCGTCGGCCACCAGGTCGGCCAACCCGCCCAGGACGGACTCCTGGTCGGTGAGCAGATCGCGGCCGTGGAACATTCGTCCCACGTGCCAGTCGGAGGTGTGCAGCACTCGCATGGCAGCAAAGCTAGGGCCGGGCACCGACAAAACGCGGGAGGCACGCCACTCGAACGAGTGATGGGCCCAGGAAAATCGTCAGAAAATTTGTTGATGGACCGGTCGGAAAACAGGGTCGCCGCGAGTTGGGCAGCTCGCCACGACCGTCCTCCCCGAAATTGTCGGTGCTCTCGTTCATGATGCATTCCACTCGACCCGACCCACGGAAAGGAGACGTCTGGTGGCCGCAGTGTTCGGCGCCGTCGCACTTGTGTTGTTGCTCCTGATCGCCGGCGGAGCGGCACTGTTCCGGCGGCTGTACAACGACAGCCAGCGCCGGCTGGACGACGCCGTGTCAGCCGTGCGCGAGGAACGCGACCGGTCCGAGGCGAACTCCGCGGCGCTGCGCCGCTACGAGGTGCTGTTCGCGTCGATCAGCGGTCGCGGCGAGCTGGGCGAGCAGGTGCTCGTCGAGACGGCACGCTCACTCGGCTTACGCGAGGGCCTGCACTTCACGCTGCAGGCCGATGTCGCTGGCGGCGGTTCGGTGCGGCCGGACATGCTTCTGGTGGTCGGCGACGGCCGGCTCGTCCCGGTCGACGCGAAGATGACGATCGCGTGCTGGATCGAGGCGGTCGAGACCGAGGACCCGGAGGAGCGGGCCGACGCGTTGCGGGTGCACGTGCGCAACATCCGTTCGCGGGCCGCGGAGCTGGCCGGCAAGGGCTATCAACGCTGGGCGGACGCGATCTACGGGACGATCATGTTCGTGCCGTCGGACGCCGCCGTCGTCGCCGCGCTCGACACCGACCCGACCCTGCTGCGCTGGCTACTGGACCGGCGGGTGTTCGTGTGCGGGCCGACGGGGTTCGCGGTGATCGCGTCGGCGGCGATGCTCGCGGCGAGCGAGCGGGTGCTGGCCGCCGACATCGACGCACTGCGCGGGCAGGCGCTCGCGGCGCACCGGGCGGCGGAGAGCGCCGTGGACGCGGTGAACGTGTCGAGCACGCACCTGCAGCGGTTCCTGCAGGCGCGGCGGCGCGAGCTGGACGCGCTGAGCCAGTTCGCGGGCGCCGTCGGCCCGCTGACCGACGCGGCGGCGAGCCCGACACCGCTCCCCGCCGTGCGCCGAGCGGACGACGTGGTCGTCAATGCCTCGCCTACTCCGCGTGACGTGCCGGCAGTCGAGTCGTACGGCGAATTGTCCGATGTGGAGGTGCCGATGGACCGTTAACCACACACAACTCAACAGCGACGTGGTTTCGCCGCTGGCAGCGGACAGTAGGCGAGTGTGGCCTGGTTCACATCATGGGGTGTCGTCGGGCGTGCCGTTTGCAGAACGCCGACCGGCAACGCTTGCGGACCCACTAACGTGTGCACCCGTGACCGCGACCCGCGATCGCAGGAGCGATCCTGAACTAGACGCCGAACTGGCGTGGGATGAACGTCCGATCATCGGGCAGTTCCGTGGACTGCCGTGGTGGGGCGCCGTCCTGCTGACGTTCGGCCTGACGGCGATCGCCGCGTTCGTCGACATGCAGCGGCAGGACTCGCTCGGGCGGATCTACCAGGGCGCATTCATCGTGGGCTGCGTTGCGGCGGTCTGCCTGGTGCGTCGCAGGAGTCTGTTCGGGCCGATGGTGCAGCCGCCGCTCGTGTTCGCGATCACCGCGATCGGTGCGGTCGCGTTCCTCGGGCAGGCGTCCTCCGGCGATGGCCTCAAGCATCTGCTGCTCAAGGTGGCGCTGCCGCTGACCAGCAACTTCCCGACCATGGGCATCACGACCGCCGTCGTGGTGGGCATCGGGTTGTTCCGGTTGTGGTGGCAGCGCGACCCGGATCCGGAGGTGCGTCCGAACCGGCCGCCGAAGGACCGGGGCTCCGACGACGACTTCGGCGACGCACCTGGGCCGGGCACGGGCCGGGGCGCGCGGGAGCGGCCGAGCAAGGACCGCATCGCGCCGCCGCCGCGCCGTGGCCGCGAGCCGGACCCGGACGCGCCGGCGGAGGAGCGATCCGGTCGCCGGCTGCCAGGTCGGACGCCACGCCCGTCGCGTGAGCCGGCCGGTCGTGAGCCGGCCGGCCGCGAGCAGGCGCCCCGCGAGCCGAGGCCGAGCCGCCGAGACGCGGCCGCGCCGCGCGGTGAGCGGGCCGAGCGCGCGGGCCGGGCCGAGCCACCGCCGGACGCGGAGCGCCGGGGCCGCGGCAGAAGCCGCGACCAAGCCGCCGAGCCACCCCCACGCCGCCGCGAGCCGGGCTCCGAAGGCACCCGCTCCCGCGGCGACGACCGAGGCACCCCCCGCCGGGACGGCCCCACCCGCGACGGCGGCGCCCGCGACGGCCGTGGCACGCCCCCGAGCCGCCAGCCCCGCCGCCGACCGCCGGAAAGCAACCGCTGACCGACGCACGCCGCACCGGCCGACGTTGGGCCGGACTGCTGCCCGTCGATCGACGCACGGCGCGGTGGCCGGCGTGGCCGCGTTGACCGGGCGGGCCACCGAGCGCGGTGGTGGGCCGGCCGGGTGGGCCCCACCTGGTTAGCGCGGCCGGGCCGACCGGGAACCTCCCGATTTGGCCGTGGCGCACCAAAGGGCGCCGCCCACGGCGACGCCCTCATGTCCGACGGTTGCTAGTGGACGCCGTCCTTCAGTGCCTTGCGCAGCTCGCGCGGGAGGGCGAACGCGACCTTCTCGTTGGCGGTCGTGACCTCCTGGACCTCGCCCCAGCCGCGCTCGGACAGCCACGCCAGCAGATCCATCACCAGGATGTCCGGGACGGACGCGCCGCTGGTCACGCCGACGGTGGTGACGCCGTCGAGCCAGGCCTCGTCGACCTCGCGGGCGTAGTCGATCAGGTACGAGGCCCGGGCGCCGGCCTGGAGCGCCACCTCGACGAGGCGCTTCGAGTTCGACGAGTTCGTCGAGCCGACGACGAGGACCAGGTCGCACTCCGGGGCCATGGCCTTCACGGCGACCTGGCGGTTCTGTGTGGCGTAACAGATGTCGTCGCTCGGCGGATCCTGCAGGTCGGGGAACCGGGAGCGGAGCTGGTTGACGCGCACCATGGTCTCGTCGACCGACAGGGTGGTCTGCGACAGCCACACGACCTTGGACGGGTCGCGCACGGCGACCTTGTCGACGTCCTCGGCGGTGTCGACCAGCTGGACGTGCGCCGGCGCCTCACCGGCGGTGCCCTCGACCTCCTCGTGGCCCTCGTGGCCGATGAGCAGGATGTCGTAGTCGTCGCGGGCGAAGCGCTTCGCCTCCTGGTGGACCTTCGTCACCAGCGGGCAGGTCGCGTCGATGGTGCGCAGCTCCCGCGACGCCGCCTGTTCGTGGACCGCGGGGGAAACCCCGTGCGCGGAGAACACCACGAGCGCGCCCTCGGGCACCTCGTCGGCCTCGTCGACGAAGATCGCGCCGCGTTCGGTCAGCGTCTCGACCACGTGCTTGTTGTGGACGATCTCCTTGCGAACGTAGACCGGCGCGCCATAGGTCTCGAGCGCCTTCTCGACGGTCACCACGGCACGGTCGACCCCAGCGCAGTAGCCGCGCGGCTTGGCCAGCAGAACTCGCTTGGTCATACGACCCAGCGTACGTACCGGACTCGTCAGTAGGCAGATCGGCTGGACTGAGGCAGGCTAGACGCATGAAGTCACTCCCGCTCCCCGTCCGGGTTGCGGCCGGCCTCGCCGTCACCGCCGTGGAACAGGCCCGCACGCTGCCCGCCAAGATCGCCGGACTGCCGGTCACCGTGGCGAGCCAGGCCCTTCAGGTCTCCATGCGCGTGCAGCAGCAGGTCACCGAGCTGGCGATACGCGGTGACGAGGTGCTTTCCGGGCTGCGCCCGGTCGAGGAGACGCCCGAATGGGCCACCTTCGACGAGGACGTCGAGGACGACCGTTTCGACCTGAGCCGCCCGGCGCCGTTCGACTCCGCGTTCGACCGCGTCGAGGCCGAGCCGGCGCAGCGCAACGGCCACCACCCGGCGGCCGTCGAGACGTTCGCCACACCGGCCGACGACACCGCACCGGGCACCGCCGACGCCGACGTGCCGGATCCCTGGACACAGGAGGAGCGCGCGCTCGCCGAGCACATCGGCGCCGACGACCGCCCGCTCCCGGAGTCCGCCGGCTACGACGACCTGTCGCTGCCGCAGCTGCGTGCGCGGCTGCGCCGCTATTCCGCCGACGAGCTGGCCGAGTTACTCGACTACGAACGCGCGAACGGCAACCGCCCGTCGTTCGTCGGCATGCTGACCCGGCGGATCGCCACCGTCCGCGATCAGCAGTGAGCGAGCTTGCGAGCGAATCAATGTCACAGGGCGACCGCGAGCGGCGGCACCGAGCCTGCGAGGGGGCGTCGTGAGTGCTCCGGAGCCGTCGACGAGTCCGGAGAAGCCGTGGCCGGTCCGGACGGTGGCCCGCAAGGTCGCCGAGTGGATCAACCGCCTCGGTGACGTGTGGGTCGAGGGCCAGGTCACGCAGATCTCCAACCGGCCGGGCACCGGCACGGCGTTCCTGACGTTGCGCGACCCCGCGGCGGACGTCTCGATGACCGTCACGTGCCCGACCGGCATGCTGCGCGAGCACCAGCCGCCGCTGTCCGACGGCACCCGCGTCATCCTGCACGCGCGGCCCGCGTACTTCATCGGCCGGGGCACGCTGAGCCTGCGCGCCGACGAGATCCGTGCGGTCGGCATCGGCGAGCTGCTCGCCAGGATCGAACGGCTGCGCAAACTCCTTGCCGCGGAAGGCATCTTCGACCCGCGCAGGAAGAAGCGGCCGCCGTTCCTGCCGCACACGGTCGGTCTGATCACCGGCCGCGCGTCGGCCGCGGAGCGCGACGTGCTCGTGAACGCCCAGGCCCGCTGGCCGTCCGTCCGGTTCCGCGTCGAGAACGTCGCGGTGCAGGGCGCGCTCGCCGTGCCGCAGATCGTCGACGCGCTCGGCGCGCTCGACCGGGACAAGAACGTCCAGGTCATCGTGATCGCGCGCGGTGGCGGCAGCGTCGAGGACCTGCTGCCGTTCTCCGACGAGACGCTGCTGCGCGCGGTGTCCGACGCCCGTACCCCGGTGCTGAGCGCGATCGGGCACGAACAGGACACGCCGCTGCTCGACCATGTCGCCGACCTCCGGTGCTCCACGCCGACCGACGCCGGCAAGCGGGTCGTGCCGGACATCGCCGAGGAGACCGCGCGGGTCCGCCAGCTCCGGGACCGGGCGCGACGGGCGTTGCACGGTTGGGTGGATCGTGAGCGCCGCTTGCTCGACCAGCTGCGCAGCCGGCCGGTCCTCGCGGACCCGGTCACTCCGATCGAGCAGCGGAGTGCGCAGGTCAGCACGCTTGCCGAGCGATCAAGGCGGGCGGTGGTCGCGCTGGTGGCGACCGAGCGGGCGGCGTTGGACCACACAAGAGCACGCTTGACGACGTTGGGACCAGCAGCCACGCTTGCCCGCGGATACGCGGTTGTGCAGTGGGTCGACGAACAGGGAGACCCGCGAGTGCTCCGCTCGACGGCACAGGCGCCCGGCGGGACCCCGCTGCGTGTTCGTGTCTCGGACGGGGCGGTGCACGCGACTGTGTCCCGTGGCGACGAGCGCGAGCAGAGCGTGAGTGGAGGTAACGGTGCCGAGACGTGAACCGACCTTCCTGCCGCTGACGATCGACGCGACTCATACGGTCGCGCGCGCCATGGTGCGTGAGCCCGCGCTGCGCGCCCCGGCCGACGTGGTGTCCCGCCGCGCGAAGGAGGCCGACGCGGCCGCCGCGGAGTGCTGGACGGCGCTGCTCGCCGGCTGCGACGCGCCGGGCTGTCGGACCCTGCCGGTACGGTTGCGCGCACTGTCCGAGGCGACGTCCGACTACGCCGGGATGCGGTGGTGGCTCGGCCGCGGCTCGCAGCACCGTCAGCGGGTCGGTCGCGCGCTCGAACGCATCGAGGAGGCGGTCGCCGAGCGCGACGGGGCCGACTTCGCGGAGGCGTTCGTCGGATACGACCAGGCGGTGGCCGCCGCGCTGGTGAACGCGCACAGCCGATTGGAGACCCCCGCCCAGTGAGTGCTGATCCCGACCTCGACTACGAGCAGGCCCGAGACGAGCTGGCCGAGGTCGTGGCCAAGCTGGAGGCCGGCGGTCTGTCCCTCGAGGACTCGCTGGCGCTGTGGGAACGCGGCGAGGCGCTGGCCAAGCTCTGCGACCGGCACCTCGCGGGCGCGAAGGAACGCATCGAGTCGGCACTGGCCGCCGCCGAGTCGGACAACTAGACGCTACCGCCGTTGTCGGGCACGTTGTCCACAACCCCGCGGTTGTCCACAGGCAAGATCCACAACTGCTGGTCTGTCGGTAGGCACCGATAGACTGGACCAGGGCCGCCCCCGGGACGGGTGGGGGCTGGGCATCGCGCGCGAGGCGTTGCGGCGCGGTTCGCTGGATAGGTCGTGACAGCATGGCTCTGCCGTGGCCCTTCTGGCCGACAGGGCAAGGACGTGGCGTCGTCGGCTCCAGGAGTGCGGCCGTGCGAAAAGCAAGAAAGCCGGCCGGTGCCACCGCGGCGGGTGGCCGGCGTTCGCTCAGTTTCCCGTGAAGGTCGGTGTTCGTTTCGTCACGAAGGCGTCCACGGCCTCGCGGTGGTCCTTGGTCGTGCCGAGGACGTTCTGGCCCGCGCCCTCTGTCGCCAGAGCGTGCTCCAGGTCCGCGCCGGCCGCCGCGAGCAGCGCCTCCTTGATCTTGCCGTAGCCGGTGGTCGGCCCGGCGGCCATGCGGGCGGCCAACTCCTGCGCTTCTGCCAGCGCGGCGCCGTCGTCGACGACCTCGGTGATCATGCCGATCGACAGCGCCTGCTCGGCGGTCACGGGCTTCGCGAGCAGCATCAGCTCCATCGCGCGGCCGTAGCCGATGAGTCGCGGCAGCGTCCAGGAGGCGCCGGAGTCCGCGGTGAGGCCGATCGTCGCGAAGGCCATCAGGAACTTCGCCGAGCGGGCGGCGATCCGCAGGTCGCACGCGTACGCGAACGACGCGCCCGCGCCGGCCGCCATGCCGTTGACCGCCGCGATCACCGGCTTCGGCATGCCGGTGAGGGCCCGCACGATCGGGTTGTAGTGCTCCTCGACGGTCCGGAACGGCGTCGGGTCGTCCGCGCGCAGCGCCGCGACGTGCTCCTTGAGATCCTGCCCCGCGCAGAACGCCTTGCCGGCGCCGGTCAGCACCACCGCGCGCACCGCCGGGTCGCCCGCCGCGTCGGCGAGCACGTCGCGCAGCGACTCCTTCAGCGCGACCGTCAGCGAGTTGAACGCCTCCGGTCGGTTCAGGGTCAGCGTGCGCACACCCTCCCGGTCGTCGACCAGCAGCGGCGATTCGGTGCCCAAGACGTTCTACCTCCAGCTGTCGCTACGCGCTCGACTTCGTGCGCGTGCCTCGGGTGAGGCATTCGGAAAGGAAAGTCTCCGCGGCCGGCGCGAGCCGCGCGGTGTGCTCGTCGAAGAACGCGGCCGCCGCGGTGCCCGGCCAGTCGCGCGGCAGCACCTGCTCCGGCAGCCCCGGGTCGCGGAACAGGAACTTCCGCCACGCGTGCAGCAGTTGCTGCGACGCCGCGAACGCCTCGGCCGGTGTCGAACCGTCCACAACAGACACTGTGGGTAGCCACTCGGTTACGAAATCGGCATAGTCGGCACCCAGGGTGTCCAGGTCCCACGCCCGCGCGGCGAGGTCCGCGTCGGCGCCGTCGTGCTCGCCGTGGAACAGGCGGCCGGCGAGGCGCTCGGTCGCCAGGATGTCGGCCAGCTCCGTGGACGGCCGGGGCGCGACCCACGTCGTCGGCCCGAGCGGACCGTAACCGATCAGTCGCAGTGAGGAGTCCAGCCGCTCGCGCGCACCCCGCGTCGGGAGCTCCTCCAGCACCAGCACGTGCCAGCGACCGTCCCAAGTGGAGGGATGGGTCCGGTAGATCCGCGCGGCGGCCTCGTCGAGCCTGCGTTCCGCGCGCCTGGTGAGCGCGTAGCCGGGGCCGTCGGCGAGCCGCACGGGCCGCAGCCAGTCCTGTCGCACCATTCTGGACACGGCGGTCCGGATGGCCGGCGCCTCGAAGCCGAGCGGCTCAAGCAACCGCACCAACGCGGCGATCGCGGCCGAGCCACCTCGCGCTCTGAGGTAGCTGCCGTAGACGTCGAATAGCGCGGACCGGGCTCGCACGATTTTCGAGTCTGTCAGCCGGGACCCGCTATGCGCCAGTGCGATTCGCCTGTCTTGGCCGGTCATCGACACGCAAGTGATCGGTTCGATTTCACCGGCGAGATGCCATAGGGGAGAATGTCATGGTCTTGGGCCGGTGAGTCCGGCCAGGGTGGCAGGCTATGACGGAGGGAGCACGCTATGGCGGCCATGAAGCCCCGGACCGGTGACGGTCCTCTCGAGGTGACCAAGGAGGGTCGGGGCATCGTGATGCGCGTCCCACTTGAGGGTGGTGGGCGCCTCGTTGTCGAGATGTCGGCAGAGGAGGCCAGCAACCTCGGCGACGCGTTGAAGGCCGCGGCAGGCTGATCCGTCCGGTCCGGAGTGGAGGACCTGGACAGGAATCCGTCGAGTATGGAGGTCCGTTGCACACCTCGGTGCCCGCGTTACCGACCGCGCTTCCCGACGTTGAGGTGATCACCACGGCGAAGCGGGCGACCCCGCTCGCCGTGGTGTGCCGAACCGGGGAGCCGGCGCCACTCTCGATGTCGGCTCGGGGGGCGGAGCTGACCGGCGAGTGGATGAGCGCCGTTGCGCTGACCGGAAAGGCCGGCGAGGTTCAACCGGGCCCGGCCGGTTCGTCGGTGCGGTGGGTCGCCGGCGTCGGCGACGGAGCGCCGGGCCAGTGGCGCACCGCGGGCGCCGCGCTCACCAGAGCGTTGAACGCGCGGATCGAGAAGGACACCGACGCCGGCCGGCCGGCCGAGCGGACGCTGCAGGTCGAGCTGCCCGCGGACGCCGGCCCGGCCGAGGTCGCGGAGCTCGTGTGCGGGCTGCGGCTCGGTGGCTACCAGTTCGCGATCACGGCCGAGGAGCCGAAGCCGCGCGTTCGCACGATCCGGCTCGTCGCGTCGGCCGCCCTCGACGAGCCCGTGCGGCGTGCCGCCGTGCTCGCGCAGGCCACTGCGCTCGCGCGGGACCTCGCGAACGCGCCGTCCAACGTCAAGGACCCGGCGTGGCTCGCCAGGATGGCGACGCGAACCGCCGGCAAGGTGGCCGGTGTCGACGTCGACGTGCGCGACGAGCGGTGGCTCGCCGCGCAGGGCTTCGGCGGCGTGCTCGCCGTCGGCGGCGGCTCGGCCAGCCCGCCGCGGTTCGTCGAGCTGACGTGGCGGCCGCGTGCCGGCGGGCCGCACATCGTGCTGGTCGGCAAGGGCATCACGTTCGACACGGGTGGCATCTCGGTGAAGCCGGCCGACGGGATGCACCTGATGCGCACCGACATGTCCGGCGGCGCCGCGGTGATCGCGGCCGTCGAGGCGATCGCGCGGCTGCGGCTGCCGGTGCGGGTCACCGGGCTGGTGCCGTGCGCGGAGAACCACCTGTCCGGGTCCGGCTACCGGCCGGGGGATGTCGTGCGGCACTACGGCGGCCGGACCACCGAGGTGACGAACACCGACGCCGAGGGGCGGATGGTGATGGCGGACGCGCTGGCGTACGCGGCAGCCCGGCTGCGGCCCGATCTGGTCGTGGACGTCGCGACCCTCACCGGCGCGATGAAGATCTCGCTCGGGGTGCGGACCGGTGGGCTATTCGCGTCGACCGACGCGGTCGCGGCACAGGTGCTCGCCGCCGGCGCGGCCGCGGGCGAGCGGTGGTGGCGGATGCCGCTGGGCTCCGACGCCGGCTCGGTCGCCGACGAGTTCGAGTCGGCCGTGCGGAGCGACATCGCCGACGTGCGGCAGTGCCCGCCGGGACCGGGTGGGATCGCGGCGGCGATGTTCCTGCGGGAGTTCGCCGGCGGGCTGCCCTGGGCGCATCTCGACATCGCCGGGCCCGCGCGCGCCGACCGGACCTATGACGAGGTCGCCGCCGGGGCGACCGGGTTCGCCACCCGGACTCTGGTGGAACTGGTCGCCGCGCACGTTTGAGCCGGGTTGTCCACAGTTCTCGAGTTGTCCACAGGCAAGATCCACATCCCCAGAATTGTCATACCCCGCCGGTAGACTGGGCACTGGGCCGCCCCCGGGATCGGGTGGGGGTTGCATCGCGCGCGGGGCGTTGGGTTTCGTTCGCTCGGCGTGGTCAGTTGGCCGTGGTCGCCATCGCGGGTGTGCGGTCCGCTTGGGACCGGTACTCGCGTAGTGCCCGGTTCGCGAAGACGCGATCGAAGACGGCGAACTTGGCCAGGAAGACCGGGCCGCTCGCGGCCAGGTAGCTCAGCGTCAGCGCGACCGCCTGCCAACCGCCGGAGGGAAGCAGCGGCAGGACGAACTTCTCGGCCGCCGTGGTCAGCGCGATGGAGGCCACGCCGCCGATGAGGGTCACCGTCAGGTACGCCGTCAGCTGGTTGCGCAGCCGGCCGGGGTCGGTGTCCTGCCAGGCCCAGTAGCGGACCATCAGGAAGTGCGGCGCCGAACCGGCCAGGAACGCGATCGTGCTCGCGGTCGTGGCATCGAGGGTCGTCCAGCCGTACACGGCCACCAACACGACCTGGCTGATCGCGGTGGCGATGGCGGACGCCACCGAGAACCGGGCCAGTCGGATGCGTGGAGGTGCCATGCACAGAAGCTATTCGGCGCAGGCTGAACCAGGTCTCAGGAACCACCCTGAGCTTTCCCTGATCAACCCCGGTCAGGGGTGCGCCGGTTTCTCACATCACCGACTCGTACACCGCCACCGTCTGCTCCGCCACCGACGTCCACGAGAACTCCCGCAGCGCCCGCTCACGACCCGCCGCGCCCATCTCCGCCGCGCGGTCCGGCGCCGCCAGCACCTCGTTCACGGCGTCCGCGAGCTCCATCCGGAACGCCGACTCGTCCGCCGCGTCGTAGTGCACCAGCCGGCCCGTCTTGCCGTCGTCGACGACCTCCGGGATGCCGCCGACATCGGAGGCGACCACGGCCGTGCCGCACGCCATGGCTTCCAGGTTCACGATCCCCAGCGGCTCGTACACCGACGGGCACACGAACACCGTCGCGTGGCTAAGGAACTGCCGCACCTCGGCCGGCTGCAGCATCTTCTGGATCCAGAACACACCCTCGCGCGCCGCCGCCAGCTCCGACACCGCCGCGCGGGTCTCCTCCGCGATCTCCGGTGTGTCCGGCGCGCCAGCACACAGGACCAGCTGCGCGCCGGGATCGATCTGGTGCGCGGCCGCGACCAGGTGCCCGACGCCTTTCTGCCGCGTGATCCGGCCGACGAACACCACGATCGGTCGGTCCGGGTCGACGCCGTAGTGCCGCACCGCGTCGTCCTCGGTGACCGGGTGATAGGCCGACGCGTCGATGCCGTTGCGCACCACCCGCACCCGCGCGGGATCGAGGCTCGGGTAGCAGGACAGCACGTCGGCGCGCATGCCCTCGCTCACGGCGATGACCGCGTCCGCCGACTCGTACGCCGTCCGCTCCACCCACGACGACAGGCGGTAGCCGCCGCCGAGCTGCTCGGCCTTCCACGGCCTGCGCGGCTCCAGCGAGTGCGCGGTGACCACGTGCGGCACGTCGTAGAGGATCTTCGCGAGGTGGCCGGCGTGGTTCGCGTACCAGGTGTGCGAGTGCACGAGCTCGACGCCGTCGACGGCCGCCGCGATCGACAGGTCCGCGGACAGCGTCCGCAACGCCTGGTTCGCGCGCTCGAGCCCCGGCGCGGTGTCGTGCGAGTGGACCCCCTCCCCGGAGCGGGGGCCGCCGAAGCAGTGGACGTCGACCTCGATGAGCTCGCGCAACCTCGGCACGAGGAACTCGACGTGAACGCCGGCGCCGCCGTAGACCTCCGGCGGCCATTCGCGGGTGAGGAGGCCGATGTGCACGCCTGTCACGGTAGCCCTGCCCGGCGTCGCGCGGTTAGGGTCAGCACGTGAAGGGGCAGCCGCACGTTCTCGCAATCGTGCTCGCCGGCGGTGAGGGGAAACGGCTGTGGCCGCTGACCGCGGACCGGGCCAAGCCCGCCGTGCCGTTCGGCGGCAACTACCGGCTGATCGACTTCGTCCTGTCGAACCTCGTGAACGCCGGGTTCCATCGCCTGTGCGTGCTCACGCAGTACAAGTCGCACTCGCTGGACAAGCACATCTCGACGACGTGGCGCCTCTCCAGCGTGCTCGGGCAGTACATCACCCCGGTGCCGGCGCAGCAGCGCCTCGGGCCGAGGTGGTACACGGGCAGCGCCGACGCGATCTTCCAGTCGCTCAACCTCGTGTACGACGAGAAGCCCGACCACATCGTCGTGTTCGGCGCCGACCACGTGTACCGGATGGACCCGTCGCAGATGGTCTCCCAGCACGTCGACGCGGGCGCCGGCGTGACCGTCGCCGGCATCCGGGTGCCGCGCACCGAGGCGAAGGCGTTCGGCTGCATCGACTCCGACGCCACCGGCAAGATCACCCGCTTCCTCGAGAAGCCGGCCGAGCCGCCGCACGTCCCGGACGACCCGGACGTCACGTTCGCGTCGATGGGCAACTACGTCTTCCGCACCGAGGTGCTGCTCGACGCGCTGCGCGCGGACGCGGCGGACCCCGAGTCGATGCACGACATGGGCGGCGACATCATCCCGATGCTGGTCGGGCAGGGCGCCGCGCAGGTGTACGACTTCGACGACAACGAGGTGCCGGGCGCGACGGAGCGCGACAAGGGGTACTGGCGCGACGTCGGGACGCTCGACGCCTACTACGACTCGCACCTCGACCTGGTGTCCGTGCACCCGGTGTTCAACCTGTACAACCACCGCTGGCCCATCCGGACCGCGACGCCGCCGCTGCCGCCCGCGAAGTTCGTGAACTCGGGCAGCGCCGTCGAGTCGATGATCGGCCCGGGCTCGATCGTGTCCGGCGCGGCCGTGCGCGACTCGGTGATCGGCGCGGACGTGATGATCGAGGACGGGGCAGTGGTCGAGGGCAGCGTGCTGCTGCCCGGCGTGCGCATCGCCAAGGGCGCGGTCGTGCGGCGCGCCATCCTCGACAAGAACGTGCAGGTCGCGGAGGGCGCCGAGATCGGGTTGGACCTCACGGCCGACCGGCAGCGGTGGACCGTGTCCGCCGGCGGGGTCGTCGTGCTCGGCAAGGGCGAACGCGTCGGGTGATTTTCGGTCCCGTCCTGGCCGGCGGCGCCTAGTCTTGACACATGCAGCCGCAGCCACCGCCGGAGGACCCGTACCGGGCGGTGTGGCAGATGTCGTCGGTCGGCGACGCCGGCAAGCACGGCGACCGCAGCATCCGGTGGGTGGCCGGGATCGTCGGCACCCTCGTCGGCCTCTTCCCGTTCGCCGTGGTCGTGAGCGCCGTGTGGGGGCTGTTCGGCGACTCGCCGGAGGTCACGTCCGGCGGGGTCGCGATCCTGGTCGTCGGGTTGGCCCTGTCCCTGTGCCTCGGCGGCTGGCTCGCCACCCACCGGGAGTGACCAGCGGTTTCGGCGGGTTGTCCACACCCTGTCCACAGGGCGGGTCAGTCCGCCTTCGCCGCCAGCAGCAGTCCGTCGCTCAGCGGCAGCAGCACCGGGACCAGCCGGTCGTCCTCGCGGACGGCTCGAGCCACCTCGCGCAGCGCGACCGTCTCCGCGTCCCTGCGGGCCGGGTTCGCGACGTGGCCGGACCACAGGACGCTGCCGAAGGCGATGACCCCGCCCGGCCGCAGCAGCCGCACGCCCTGCTCGTGGTAGCCCGGGTACTCCGACCGCGCGGCGTCGACGAACAACAGGTCGTACGCCCCCTCGGTCAGCCGGGGCAGCACGTCGAGCGCGCGGCCCATGATGAGCCGGGTCCGGCCCGGACCCACGCCGGCGTCGGCGAAGGCCCGCTTGGCGGCGCTCTGGTGCTCCGGATCGACGTCTATCGAGGTCAGGACGCCGTCGGACGCCATGCCCCGGAGTAAGTAGAGGCCACTGACACCGGCGCCGGTGCCGACCTCCACCACGGCTTTGGCCCGCAGCGCGGTCGCGAGGAACCGCAGTGCCGCCCCGCCGCCAGCCGAGATCGGCGCGCAGCCGAGCTCGACGCCCCGCGCCCGCGCGGAGGCCAGCATGTCGTCCTCGGAGAGGTAGCCCTCGACGTACGCGTTGAGCCCGTCCGAGTCGATCGTCGGCGTATCGGATGCCACGAAGTGTGAGATTAGCGTTGTCCGACCCCGATCCGGGTGATGTGGGCTCCATCCGGGCGCGGCCGATTCTCAGGCGCTTCTCAGTCGACTCTCACTACCTTCATATCGAGGCCCGAAATGATGCAGGTTGACGGTGGAGTCGAGGCCGGGGGATGGGGAACAGGATGAGCAAGGTCGACGTTGTCAAGGGCAGTGGGTTCACCGACCATGCGGAGGAGGCAACCCGCCCGATGCCTACGCAGACCGCCGACGCCGCCACCGTGGCCCTCGACGAGCAGGCCGCGTGGACGCCGCCGTCGTGGGACGAGGTCGTGCGTGAGCACGCCGACCGTGTCTACCGGCTCGCCTACCGCCTGACCGGCAACGCGCACGACGCGGAGGACCTCACCCAGGAGACGTTCATCCGGGTGTTCCGCTCGCTCGCGAACTACAAGCCAGGCACCTTCGAGGGCTGGCTGCACCGCATCACCACGAACCTCTTCCTCGACATGGCCCGCCGCCGCTCGCGGCTGCGCATGGAGGGCCTCCCGGAGGACACCGACCGGCTCGCCGGCGACGACCCGAGCCCGGAACAGGTCTATGTCGAGACCCATCTGGACCCCGACCTGCAGGCCGCGCTGGACGAGCTCCCGCCGGAGTTCCGCGCCGCGGTCGTGCTGTGTGACGTGGAAGGGCTCTCCTACGAGGAGATCGGCGCCACCCTCGGGGTCAAGTTGGGTACTGTTCGCAGCAGGATCCACCGTGGGCGGCAGGCTCTGCGCGCGTCGCTGGAGCGCAGCCGTGAACTGGTTCGGGAGGGTAGGTCGTGACCGACGAGCGCGGTTGGGGTCTGTCCGAACAGCACCTTCTTCCGGACGCGGTGGTCGCGTTCGTCGACGGGGAACTCTCCGCGACGGCGTACGACCGGGCGTCCTCGCACATGGCCAGATGCCGGCTCTGCGCGGCGGACATCGCCGCACAGCGTCAGGCCGCGTCGGCCGTCCAGTCCGCCAACGCGTTCTCCGCGCCGGCCGGGCTGCTCGCCAACCTGCGGGCCATCCCCGACAACGTCGAGATGCCCGCGACGCCCGACGGGCTCGCGGTCACCCAGGACGGACAGCTGGTCGCCGTGCAGCGGCCGGAGCGGGTCCCGTTCGCGGCCGGCCCGCCGCTCGGGTCGTCCGCGAAGCTCGGTGAGGGCGACGCCGTCCTCGGTCGGCGTCCCGGCCGGCGTGCCGCGCAGGGCGCCGGCGTCGTCGTGTCCGGTCTCGTGCTCGGCGCGCTCGCGCTCGTGAACTCCAGCAGCGGCGCCGAGTCGCCACCGCGTGTCCCGGCGGCCGACCGGTCGGCCGTGGTCGGTGGCGGCCACGGCGTGCAGCAGGCCGGGTTCGCGACGCTCCAGGCCACCGGCCGCTGACCAACGCTGACTTCACTGTCGATCCGGCAGTCTGGCGACGATGAGCAACCAGTGGAACTCCGAGCCGGTCCCGCCGCCGAACGGCAGCGCCGTTCCCGGCCGTGACGAACGCCCCCGGCTCGGGCCACGCCCGCTGCAGCGACCGCCCGTCGACCCCGGCGCGGCGTCCGTGTTCGGCCGCCCGGCCGGCGTGTCGGGCGCGTTCTCCCCGCAGGCTCCCGGCCGGCCCCCGTTCGGCGAGCTGAAGACCGCGCCGCCCGCGCCGGAGTCGCTGGCGTCCGCCTTCGGCCGGCCCGAGGGCAACGTGGAGCTGCTCCAGCGGCCGCCGGAGGACGAGAACGGCGCGAACGGCGTCGACCCGTGGGACCCCGACGCGGCGCACGACCCGTGGCGCGACCCGTCGGCGGGCGCAGTCATCGGACCGCCCGCCGTCGGCCCCGGCGACCGGGAGGACGACGCGGCGGACAAGGCCGCCCGCAAGCCAGCCGGGCAGCTGCTGAGCCTGCCCGAGGTGCTGTTCGGGCGGCGCGTGAAGGTCAGCGCGCTCGTCTTCCTCGCGGTGTTCGCGCTGGTCATCGGCGCTGCCGGCGGCGTGGTCGCGTACTTCGTCGCGACCAGGGGCGACCAGCTGACCAGCGACGCGACGCTCGCCGAGGTCCAGCCCGGCAAGGAGCGGCCGCCGGGTTCGGTCGCCGACATCGCCAAGCGGGTGCGGCCCGCGGTCGTGACCATCGAGGTCCGCACCGACCAGGGCACCGGCACCGGGTCCGGCGCGGTGATCGACAGCGCCGGCTACATCCTCACCAACGACCACGTCGTGTCGCTCGGCGGCGCGGTGAAGCAGGGCCAGGACATCTCCGTCGTGTTCAACGACGGCCAGCGCGCCAAGGCGGACCTCGTCGGGTCCGACCCGAAGACCGACCTCGCGGTGATCAAGGTGCAGGCCGACGTCAGCACCGTCATCCAGCTCGGCAGCTCCGCCGACCTCGCGGTCGGCGACACGGTGCTCGCCATCGGCTCGCCCCTCGGCGAGACCGACACGGTCACCCTGGGCATCGTCAGCGCGCTCAACCGGCCGATCGTGGCCGGCGGGGAGGACGGCGAGCCCGCGGCCTACGACGCGATCCAGACCGACGCGGCCATCAACCACGGCAACTCCGGCGGCCCGCTCGTCGACTCGACCGGCGGCCTCGTCGGCATCAACACGTCGATCATCTCCACGTCGGCGGAGGGCGGCAGCATCGGTCTCGGCTACGCCATCCCCATCGACGACGCGCGGCCGATCGCCGAGTCGCTGATCCAGACCGGCAAGGTGAACCACGCCGACCTCGGCGTCAACGCCGCGTCGGTGTCGGCCGACACCGCGGACGGCGCGCGGGTGCAGAACGTGCGTGACGGCGCCGCCGCGTCGAAGGCCGGCATCCAGCAGAACGACGTGATCCGCAAGGTCGGCGACCGGGTCATCGGCAACGCGGCGGAGCTGATCGTCGCGGTGCGGCACCACAAGATCGGCGAGACCGTGCCGGTGGTGCTGGCGCGTGCCGGGCGAGAGCTGACGGTTCAGGTGACGTTGCAGTCCGATTGACCGGCTACGCTGGACAGCGGCGTCGGGGTTCCGTGCGGAGGTAGGCCACAGTGTTCGACAGCATCGGCTGGGCCGAGATCCTCATACTCGTCGTCGCCGGGTTGTTCATCCTCGGGCCGGAGCGACTGCCCTCCGCGGCGGCGTGGCTGGGTCGCAACGTGCGCAAGGTGCGGGAGTACGCCACCGGCGCGCGCGAACAGCTCCGCAACGAGATGGGCGACGACTTCGAGGAGCTGCGCAAGCCGTTGCAGGACCTGCAGCAGCTGCGGAACTTCGATCCTCGGCGGGCCGTCACCCGGCACCTCTTCGACGACGTGGAAGCCGACAACGGCGGCACGAAGCCGAACGGCCACACCCCGCCGCCGACCACCCCGGCCCCAAAACGCGAAGAGCCGACCCCGCCAACCGCAGGCGAGAAAACCCCGGTCGACCCAGACGCCACCTAACCCCGCGAGTCGCAGTTTCAGAACCCGCGAGTCGCAGTTTCAGAACGCGCGAGTCGCAGTTTCAGAACGCGCGAGTTGCCGTTTCAGACACCGCGAGTCCCCCGTTAGACACCGCGAGTCCCCCTTTCGGGACCCGCGAGTCGCGGTTTCGTGTCTATCGCCGATAGACGCGAAACGGCAACTCACTGGTCCTGAAAGGGGGACTCGCGGGTCTTGAAACTGCGACTCGCGGGTTCTGAGGCCGCGACTCGCGGGTTCGGTTGTTTGGGGTTAGGCCGGGGTGACGGACAGCATGCGGCCGGCCAGGCCTCGGGCCCGTGTCGACAGCTTCGTCGCGATCCTGGTCAGCTCGACCGCCGCGTCGCAGTCCGGCACGGACGTGACCAGGGGTTCGCCGCTGTCGCCGGACTCGCGCAGCCTCGGGTCCAGCGGGACCTGACCCAGCAGCGGCACGTTCGCGCCGACGGTCCTGGTCAGCGACTCCGCCACCGTCGCGCCGCCGCCGGAGCCGAAGGGCTCGATGCGGGAGCCGTCCGGCAGGTCCATCCACGACATGTTCTCGATGACGCCCGCGATGCGCTGCCGCGTCTGCATCGCGATGGCACCGGCGCGCTCGGCGACCTCGGCGGCCGCCTGCTGGGGGGTGGTCACGACCAGCAGTTCGGCGTTCGGGAGGAGCTGGGCCACCGAGATGGCGATGTCGCCGGTGCCCGGGGGCAGGTCGAGGAGCAACACGTCGAGGTCGCCCCAGAACACGTCCGCCAGGAACTGCTGCAGCGCGCGGTGCAGCATCGGCCCGCGCCACACGACCGGGGTGTTGCCCGGCGTGAACATGGCGATGGAGATGACCTTCACGCCGTTGGCCGACGGCGGGAGGATCATCTTCTCCACGCGGGTCGGCTTGCCGTGGGCGCCCAGCATGCGGGGGACGGAGTGCCCGTAGATGTCCGCGTCGACGATGCCGACCGACAGACCGCGGGCGGCCATCGCGACCGCCAGGTTGACCGTCAGGCTCGACTTGCCGACGCCGCCCTTGCCGGACGCCACGCAGTACACCCTGGTCATCGACCCCGGTTCGGCGAACGGGATCTTCGGTTCCTCCGACGTGCCGCGCAGCTTCTGCCGCAGCTCGGTGCGCTGCTGGTCGCTCATCACGTCCATCTCGACGGTCACGTGCCGCACCCCGTCGACCGTGGCGACCGCCGAGGTGACGTCATCGGTGATCTTCTGCCGCAGCGGGCAGCCCGACACCGTGAGGAAGATCTCCACGTGCACAGTGCCGTTCTCGCCGATGGACACGTTCTTGACCATGCCCAGGTCGGTGATCGGCTTGTGGATTTCCGGATCCTGAACGTTGGCCAGCGCGGCACGCACGGCCTCGACATCGGGAGTGGTCACGCAACCATGCTACGGGCCCGTTCCGTAACATCGTCTTCGTGCCGGAGCCAGCGGTGACCCGGTTGCCCACCGGGAAAGAGCTCGACGCGTGGCGCTCGTTCCTGCGAGCCCACGCGCGGCTGGTGCGCGTCCTCGAAACGGAGCTGGTCGCCGAGCACCCGATCTCCCTCGGCGCCTACGACGTGCTCGTGCAGCTCGCCGAGGCCCCCGAGCGCCGGCTGCGGATGGCGGAGCTCGCCGACGCGGTCCTGCTCTCCCGTTCCGGCGTGACCCGGTTGGTCGACCGGCTCGAGGTCGCGGGCATGGTCACCAGGGAGCGGTTCGACGGTGACGGGCGCGGCATCGTGGCCGTGCTCACCACCAAGGGCGTCGACACGCTGCGGTCCGCGGCGCGCACCCACCTCGCCGGCGTGGTCCGGCACTTCGTGGACCACATGGACGCCAATGAGCTGGCCACCTTCGGCGAGATGTGCGGCCGGCTAGCCGTCGATCCAGTTGTCCGCCCCTGACCTGGCCTTGCGCGGTTTCGCGTTGAGGTCCGCGCGCAGCCGGTCCAGCTCGCCGCGCAGGTAGTCGCGGGTCGCGACCTCGCCGACCGCCAGCCGCAGCGCCGCGAGCTCCCGCGCGAGGAACTCGGTGTCCTCCTTGGTGCGGGCGGCCCGCGAGCGGTCCTCCTCGAGCGACACGCGGTCCCGGTTGTCCTGCCGGTTCTGCGCCAGCAGGATCAGCGGCGCGGCGTACGCGGCCTGGGTGGAGAAAGCCAGGTTCAGCAGGATGAACGGGTACGGGTCCCACTGGAGCGACAGCGCGGTCAGGTTCAGCGTGATCCACACCAGCACGAGCAGCGTCTGCCAGAACAGGAACTTGCCCGTGCCGAGGAACCTGGCCAGCCGCTCGGACAGCCGCCCGAACATCTCCGGGTCGATCGACAGCCGCAGCCGGCCGGGCCTGCGCGGCTGGTCGAGCCGCCTGCGGGACAGAAGCTCAGGCATCGGCGGGCTCCTCGCTGCCGGACTCCCGCCACCCGGTGGGCAGCAGGTGGTCGAGCACGTCGTCGACCGTGACCGCGCCCAACAGGTGCTCCGTGTCATCCACGACCGGCGCGCACACCAGGTCGTACGCGGCGAAGTACCTGGTCACCTCGTTGAGCGTCGCGTGCGGTGGCAGCCGCGCCAGCTCGGTGTCCAGGACGCTCGCGACCAGCTCGCCCGGCGGTTCCCGCAGCAGCCGCTGCAGGTGGACACAGCCGAGGTAGCGGCCGGTGGGCGTCGCGGAGGGCGGCCGGCACACGAACACCATGCTCGCGAGCGCGGGCGTGATGTCGGGGTTGCGCACCATGGCGAGTGCCTGGGCGACCGGCGCGTCCGGCATCAGGACGATCGGCTCCGGCGTCATCAGGCCACCGGCCGTGTCCGACGAGTACGCGAGCAGCCGCCGGACCGGGTCGGACTCCTGCGACTCCATCAGCTCCAGCAGCCGGTTCTGGTCCAGCACGGACAGCTCGGCGAGCAGGTCGGCCGCGTCGTCGGGGTCCATCGCCTCCAGGATGTCCGCCGCGCGTTCCTCGTCGAGGTGCGACAGAAGGTCCTTCTGGTCCTCCTCCGGCAGCTCCTCGAACACGTCGGCGAGCCGTTCGTCGTCGAGGCCGTCCGCCACCTCGTACCGGCGCTTCGCCGGCAGCTCCCGCAGCGCGGCCGCGACGTCGGCGGCCCGCATCGACTCGAACACCGCGAGCAGCTGGGCCGCGCCCTGCGGCGCGGACGCGAGGTCGGTGACGCCCGGCCCGCGGATCTCGTCCCAGTGCAATACCTGGATCGGGCCGCGGCGGGACAGCCGGCCGGTGCGTTCGCGGATCGCGACGCGGCCGAGCACCCAGTCGCGGGTGCGGGTCGGCTCCATGGCGGCGTCGACGAGCACCGCGCTTCGGTCGGTCTCGACGACCGTGACGCGCGCGTCGAGCAGCTGCCCGACCACCAGCACCTCGTTGGGACGCTGGTTGAAGCGCCGCAGGTTGACCTGGCCGGTGGCGAGCGTGACCGCGTTCGCGTCGATCGAGGTCACCCGCAGCATCGGCACGAAGATCCGCCGTCGCGTCGCGAGCTCCACGACCGTGCCCAGCACCCGCGGCGCCTGCCGGTCGGTGCGCAGGACGACCACCACGTCCCGGATCTTGCCGATCGACTCGCCGTCCGGGCCGAACACGGGCAGCCCGATCAGCTGCGCGACGAACACCCTGCTCACGGCACCCACGATTCGTAGGCTATCCGCACCGCGAGCCGATCACCCAGTGGTGAGCCCGCGGACCAGCTCCGGGTCGAGGATCTCGGCGAGATCGGGGTACGGGATCGCCACCGTCTGGATGCCGCACGCGTTCGCCCGGCCGAGCAGGGGCAGCACGACGCTGAACTCGGCGTGGTCGCGGGTGAAGGCGACCAGCACCTCCTTGCCGAGGTTCTCCTGCGTCAGGTCGAGCGCGGGGTAGCCGGAGATGAGGTCGTCGCACAGGCCGCCCTCCGAGTGCGCCAGCAGCGAGTCGGCGAGCGCGGCCACGGTGTCCGGCCGGTAGATCTGCTGGTTGGTGAGGGCCTTGCCGGTGCGCAGGTCCACGGTGACCGTGTCATAGCTCTGCCAGGAGCTGTTGGTGATCAGGCTCGTGTCCGGCTCGTTGTCGTAGCGCACGGACAGGTAGTTGGCGTTGCGCAACAGGATCGACGCGGTCACGGTGATCGTCGCGGGATCGTCCCAGCGGTCGTCGCCCGTCTCCCGCATGCCGGAGCGGACCCCGTCGATGCCGTCGCGCAGGTCGCGGATCCGCGTGTCGACCGGCGCGCGCAGCGCCTCGTTCAGCGCCGTCGCGTGCTGCGACCCGGACACCTGCACGACCTGTGCCGACATGTCGACATTCACCGGGTAGCTCGCCGTCTCGGTGCGGGTGTCCACCGCGAAGGCC
>Ga0193742_1000159_pt1 | contig 49193 bp, 75 predicted proteins | sample L2c1metaG_FD_165511 | JGI IMG/M metagenome (GOLD analysis project Ga0193742, IMG submission 165511) | Soil microbial communities from a riparian zone of the East river system, Colorado, United States - L2c1 | ecosystem: Environmental > Terrestrial > Soil > Riparian zone | place: USA: East River... | reverse complement strand
TGGCGCTAAACGTTTTGACAGGTTTAGTCCGGTTTTGTCACATATCGTGTCATACGGGACACACCAAGATCCAGATCGCTGTGACCAGCAGTGTTAGCAACTACGTAACCTGACCATGGACCCGCACGGGCCGGTCAGCCGCCCGCACGGGAGGAAATGGACATGGGAAGCCGCGGACCGCTCGGAAATGACCCCAGTCGGCAGACTCGATTCCGTCGTGACCAGACGCCGATGCGCCTGGTGGTGGCCCAGCGGGCATCACAACCGGAATTACCTGAGTTTGACTTCCAGGTCAAGATCGACGGCGTCTTCGTGACCCAGGAGTGGTTCTGGCCGGAGCGGACCCGGAACTGGTGGCGGACGTGGGCGGACAGCCCGCTGGCGCCCGACTTCACGGAGTCCGACTGGGAGTTCCTCCTGGACACCGCGCTCATCCATGCCCAGTTCTGGAACGGCGACATGAAGGTCGCCTCCGAGCTCCGGCAGCGGGTCGGCAAGTTCGGCGCCACCCCCGAGGACCGCGCCCGGCTCAAGGTCCAGTTCGCCGACGCCGACGACGCCACCGACCGGCGCGAGCGCAAGAAGGACATGTCGGAGTCCCGCAAGCGTCGTGGCCCCCTCACCGAGGCGGGTTGATGCCGTGGAAGCCCAGCGCACCAGGTGAGGTCCCCACCCTCGGCTACTACGTCATCGACTGGATGACGGACATGCTCGCGGCCCCCGGCCGCGCCGAGTACGAGCCGTTTCGCCCGTACCGCGAGCAGGAGGACTTCCTGCTGCGCTTCTACGAGATCAACCCCGACACGGGCCGCTTCCGCTACGACCGTGGCCTCCTGGGCCGCCCCCGTGGCTGGGGCAAGTCGCCCATGCTGGCCGCCCTCGCGTGCGTGGAGGCCCTCGGGGACGTCCTCTTCGACGGCTGGGACACCAAGGGCCAGCCGGTGGGCCGGCCGTGGCGCACGGTGCGGACCCCGATCGTCCACATCGCCGCCGTGTCGGAGATGCAGACCCGCAACACGTGGCAGCCGCTGCTGGAGATGATCCGCGAGGGTCCCATCCTCGACGAGTTCCCGGATCTCGACCCGATGGACTCATTCGTGGCGCTGCCGAAGAAGGGCCGCATCCAGCAGATCACGGCGTCCGCCAGGTCCGTCAAGGGCGCTCCTGCGGTGTTTTCGACCCTCGACCAGACCGAAGAGTGGGTCCCCTCGAACAACGGGCCCATGCTCGCGCAGAACCTGCGCACCAACTCCTCGAAGAACGGTGGCCGGACGGTCGAGGCGCCCAACGCCTTCATCCCCGGCGACGAGTCCGTCGCCGAGGAGACCGCCAGCTGGATGGCCGCCATCGACGAGGGCCGCGCCCGCGCACTCGGGCTGCTGTACGACCACCGCGAGGCGCCCGCCGACACCGACATGACCGACCACGACTCGCTGATCCGTGGTCTGCGCCACGTCTACGGCGACTCGTCCGGCCACGCCGACGGGTGCGTCCTGCACGAGCCCGCCTGCCCGCCCGGACACGTGGACCTCGAATCCCAGATCAACCGCATCTGGGACCCCGCCACCGACGTCCAGGTGGCCCGTTCGGACTATCTGAACCAGATCACCCACGCCAGCGACCAGTGGTGCCCCGCGGTGCAGTGGAACGCCCGCGACGCCACCAACCCGCTGTTGCTGGAGTCCCTCGGTGTCATCCCGGAGATCGCCGCCGGCGAGCAGATCACGATGGGCTTCGACGGCTCCCGCGGACGCGAGCACGGCCGCGCCGATGCCACCGCGCTCATCGGCTGCCGCATCCGCGACGGCCACGTCTTCACCATCGGCATCTGGGAACCCCCGGAGGTGGTGCGCAAGCGCGGCACCGAGGCGTGGGAGCCGCCCACGACCGAGGTCGACGCGATGGTCCGGTGGGCCTTCAAGACGTACAAGGTGGTCGGCTTCCTCGCCGACCCGCACGGCTGGACGGGCCATGTCGCCGCCTGGGAGGCCCAGTTCGGCGCCCGGCTGCGCGTCAACGGCCAGCACCAGCACCCCATCCAGGCGTGGCCGCGTGGCCGCGACGTCCGGATGGTCGAGTGGGTGCGGCGCACTCACGACGCCATCGCTAACGGCGAGATGACGCACGACGGCCACCCGGTGCTCATGCGCCACGTGCTGAACGCCCGCAAGCGCACGGTCCCGCAGGGCTACCTGCTCTACAAGTCCTACCCGGACTCGCCGAACAAGATCGACGCGGCCTACGCGATGGTCCTGGCCTGGCAGGGCCGACTCCAGGCCATCGCCATGGGCATCGGCCGGGGCACCAAGCGCAAGTCCAACAAGGTCGTCGTCCTGAGCTGATCGGAGTGGTCGTGGCCCTAGTCCCCGCGCTCATCAGCCCTCAGCTCCACGACGACGAGCAGCGCCTGCGCAACGAACTGCGCAACCAGCTGCAAGAGAAGGAGAAGCGCAACGCGCTCCGGTCCGCCTACTACGACGGCAAGCGTCGCCTGGAGAAGTTCGGCATCTCCATCCCGGAGGAACTTCGCGACGTCGAGACCGTCATCGGGTGGCCCGCGAAGACCGTGGACGTCCTCGAACAGCGTCTCAACTTCGAGGACTACGTCATGCCGGAGGAGTCGAGCCTGCTCGACGACCTCGCCGAGATCGACGCGATGAACAACATGGGTTTGGAGCGCTCGCAGGCACACGTCAGCGCGCTCATCCACGGCACCGCGTTCGTCTTCGTCACCGCTGGCGACGAGGCGGCGGGCGAGCCGGAGATCGTCTACTCGATCCGCTCCGCCCGGCAGGCCACCGCCCTCTACAACCGCCGCGCTCGCCGCCTCGACGCGGCGCTAGAGGTCGTGTCCGGTCGTGGTTCGGAACTCACCGAGATCCTGTACATGCCCGACCGCGTGCTCGTGATGGAACGCGACCAGAACGGCACGTGGACGGTGGATCGCCGTCCGAACCCGACCGGGCGCGTCCTGTGCGTCCCGTTGATCCACCGCCCTTTCATCGAGCGGAAGTTCGGCATGTCCCGCATTACCCGCCCGGTGATGTCGTGGACGGACATGGGCGTGCGCACGGTGATGCGCACCGAGGTGTCCGCGGAGTTCTACTCCAGCCCGCAGCGCTACGCCATCGGTGTCGACGAGGGAGCCTTCGCCGACAAGGACGGCAACATCAAGACCGGCTGGGAGACCGTCCTCGGTCGCATCTGGGCGGTCCCGCACGGCGAGTACGACGAGGACTCCGGCACCACGCCGCACCCGACCGCCGTCGGCCAGTTCCCGCAGATGACGATGCAGCCCAACATCGAGCACCTGCGCGAGATCGCCACCATGTTCGCCGGCGAGACCTCCATCCCGGTGTCGTACCTGGGCATCATCCACGACAACCCGGCGTCGGCCGACGCCATCAACGCCGGCGAAGCGGACCTCAACAAGGTCGCCGAGCGCGACCACGTGTCCTTCGGCTCCGGCTGGGTGAGCCTCGCCCAGCTCTCGATCATGCTGCGCGACGAGACCGACGAGCTGCCCGAGGAACTGCGGCTGCTCAAGTCGCGGTGGGGCAACCCGGCCACTCCGACCCGCCAGGCTGCCGCCCAGTCCGTCATGTCGCTGGTCTCCACCGGCGTGTACCTGCCCCGCTCGGAGATCACCTGGGAGCAGATCGGGCTCGACCAGGCCACCATCGACCGGCTCAAGCTGGAGGAGAAGGCTGAGCAGGCCCGCATCAAGCGGGAGATGCTCGTCCAGGCCGCCGCCGCCGCGTCCCCGCGGGCGCAGGAGCTCGGTGGCCGGCAGCAGCAGTTGCAGGGCGGCCAGCCGCCCGCCGGTAACCCGCGGGCCATCGGGCCCGCCGCCGGCCGATGACAGCCATCGACGACCTCCAGGACGAACTGGCCACCTACCGGCTGCTCGCGATCGACATGGTGCTGGCGGCCGTCAACCGACTGACGGACGCCCAGCTCCGCGACCCGCAGGCGGCCTACCGGGCGCTCCAGGAAGCGTTCCTGGAGATCGTCATCAGCTTCGGCGAGCAGGCCGCCCAGTCCGCCGTCGACTACCTCGCCTTCGACCGGGCCAACGCCCGGCAGCTCGACACGCCACCGCTCATCCCCGACGGTCTGATGCTCCCCGACCAGATCGAGGGGGCTCTTCAGTGGGCGCTCCGGCCACTGGCCGAAGGGGATCTCGAGCGCGTTGAGTCGCAGTTGTCCGGCGCCACGCAGCGCCTCGTGTGGCAGGCCGGTCGCGACACCATCGCCGACAACATCGCCCGCGCCGGCACCCGCTTCGCGCGCGTGCCCCAAGCCGACGCCTGCGCCTTCTGCCTGATGCTCGGCTCCCGCGGCGCCGTCTACATCACCGAGCAGACCGCCCGGTTCACCACCGGGCGGTCCACCGCATCGAGCGGGCGCCCGGCGGGTGAGCGGTACCACGACAACTGCCGGTGCCTGCCGCGGGAGATTCGCGACGACAACGAGGACGAGCTGCCCGACATCACGACCCGGCTGGAGACCGTCTGGGGCGACTCCCGGGCCTCCAACCTCACCCAATTTGCCGCGTACCTCCGCGAGAACCCCTTCGCCGAGGGCGTCCGCTACTGACTCCCGGCCGCACGGCCGACACCTCACAACTTTCCCGCACGGGAGGAATCTCCATGACCCCGCTCCGCACTCACCCGCGCCACGGCGTCCCCGCTTACCTGAGTCATCTCGGCTTCGAGACGACTGAGGGCGGCGGTGGCGGTGCCCCGAACGCTTCGGCGGACAACCCGCCGAAGGAGACGGGCAAGGCCGACGACTCCAAGACCCCGCAGGGGGACAAGGAGACCGACTGGAAGGCCGAAGCGCGCAAGTGGGAGGGCCGGGCCAAGGAGAACTCGAAGGCTGCCGACGAAGCGAAGGTCCTCAAGGACCGGCTGGACAAGCTCACTCCGCTGGAGAAGCTGGCCGCCGCCCTCGGGGCTGACCCGGCCGCCGGCCCGAACGACGTCGACAAGCTCACCGAGAAGGTCACGACGTTCGAGAAGCGCCTGGCCGAGGAGCAGACCGCACGGTACCGCGCCGAGGTCGCCAACGAGAAGAAGCTGACTGCCGACCAGGCCAAGTGGCTGACCGGCTCGACACGGGACGAGATGACCGCCAGCGCTGACGCGCTGATCGCGGCGTTCCCCACGCCGGAGCAGAAGCCCGGTGGGAACCCGCTGCACATCCCCCAGTCCGGCACCGGTGACAGCGCCCCCAAGCCGGGCTCCGTCAACGCCGGGCGGGACATGTACCGCGCCGAGCGCGACCAGCACAAGCCGAACCAGTCGCAGCAGCTGCAAGGCCAGAACTGACCCTCCCCTGAAAGGGAATACCCATGCCCCGTTACCAGACGGAGAGCTGGGGCGCCGGTGACATGTCCTGGCTCGGTTCCACCCACGGCATTTACAACTGCCGAACGGTGGCGCCGGACCCTGCCATGTTCACCGCGGTGGCGTACCCGGACGGCGTGCCCTCGGGCACGCCGCTGGGCCTCATCACCGCTACCGGGCTTTACGGCCCGTACACCGGCGACTCCAGCGACGAAGTCCAGACCATCACTGAGGGCGGCTCGGGTCTCACGAGTTTCACCCTCACCTACGCCGGCCAGACCACCACCTCCCTGCTCGCGGCGGCCACGTCCGCCCAGGTGCAGGCCGCGCTGGAGGCACTGTCCAACATCGCGGTCGGCGACGTCACCGTCACCGGCGACGCGGGTGGCGTCTACACCGTCACGTTCGGCGGCAACCTCGCCAACACGAACGTGGCGCAGATGACGTCCACCCCGACCGGTGGCACCGGCACCGTCACCGTCGCCACCTCCACCGCTGGTGGCGCGGACGTCGGATCGGACGGCCGCCAGATCCTGGCTGGCTTCCTCTACACCGACCAGAAGGCGCCCGCCGAGGGCGGCTGGCCGATGCTCGACCACGGCCGCGTTCGCACCAGCCTCCTCCCCGTCGCGGGCTTCCTGCCGACTGGCCACAACACCAGCGGCACGTTCGTGTTCATTGAGGGGAGTGCGGCCTGATGCTGTGGACCGACCTCATCGACCCGGCCACGCTCACCGGTTACGCCCGCGAGTCCCTCGCGGACTACGAGGCCCGGCAGGGCTCGCTCAACCGGTGGCTCCCCAACCGACCCGTTCCGGACGTGGTGGTCCGGTTCATCAAGGGCCGCACCGGCCTCGTCGACACCGCGAAGTTCCGCGCGTACGACGCTGAGCCGGAGATCGGCAAGCGGCTCACCCAGCAGCGCGTCAGCATCGAGCTGCCGGCGCTGGGCGAGAACCGCCCCGTCACCGAGTACGAGCAGCTCCGTGCCCGCGGTGGCAACCTCACCGCCGAAGAGGCACTGCTGACCATCCAGGGGGAGACCCGCTGGGCGGTCCGCTCGGTGTCCGACGCGATGGAGTACATGCGTGGCGTCGTCATCGCCACGGGTGTCGCCACCATCGACCAGGACAACTTCGAGTCGACGGACGACTTCGGTCGCCCCGCCGGCAACGAGACGTCCGTCAACGTCGACTGGGACGAGGCCAACGCCGACGGCCTGGAAGACCTGCAAGAGGCCATCGACGCCTACGAGACGTCCGCGAGCACCCTGCCGGGTGCCCTGCTCATGTCCCGCCGGGCGTTCCGCTCCCTGGCCGGGCACGACGTGTTCCGCACCACCCTCATCGGTGGCGCTGAGCGTCGGGCCTCGGACTCGCAGGTGCGCGACATCGTCTCCGGTGCCGGTCTCCCGCCGATCTACCTGTACGACCGCAAGATCATGCTGGCGGGTTCCCTGACGCGGGTCCTCCCGGACCACACCGTCTACCTGATGCCGAACCCGGTCGGGTCGGACGACTGGCAGGGCACCGACCTCGGTGCCACCTTCTGGGGCCGCACCCTCACCTCCACGGTGAGCGACTGGGGCATCCAGCCGTCGGAGCAGCCGGGCATCGTCGCTGGCGTGTGGCGCAACGACAAGCCCCCGATGGGCGTGGAGGTCATCTCCGACGCCATCGGACTGCCGGTGCTCGCCAACGCGGAGCTGAGCTTCGCCCTCCAGGTGCTGGACAACGCCTGATGACCCGCCGCCTGCGACGGAACGTGCTCCTGCGCAATGGCACCTACACCGAGGTGCTGTTGAAGGGGAGCGCGGTCCCCGAGTGGGCGGAGGGTCGCCTGAGCGATCGCCACATCACGGAGGGGGACGACGAGTCCCCCTCCGCGGTGGACGGCGAGGTTCAGCCGCCCCCGCTCAAAGGCCCCGGCTCCAGCCGGGCCGCCTGGGCCGCGTACGCCGAATCCCAGGGCGTCACGGTCACCCCCGACATGACCAAGGCCGACATCCAGCACGAGCTCGACTGACAAAAACGCCCCCGGCGAACCGGGGGCGTCTTCGGAACTCCTCGCCAGAGGGATCCCCAGCGTAAGCGCCTTCGACTGAATCTGCCAAGCCCGCCTTCGTAGGTCTTACCGGTTGTGCCTACTGGCGGTGTCTCGGGAGACCTCGGTCTCCGGTGAGACGGTGCGTTCGGCCAAATGCGGCGCCTCTGGGGGCTTGGCAGGTCGTGACCATATCGCGCGGACCACAGAACCACAACCCCCGGAGGCGGCCATGGCCTACACGCCCACCAGCGCCGTCACCGACCGGTGGATCGGCGAGGGCACGGTGCCCGCAGACGACGTCATCGCGACCATCATCGACGACGCCGAAGACACCATCCTCGCCGCCATCCCCGACCTCCAGGCCCGCCTTGACGATGGCCGGATCCCGCTCGCGCGACTCCAGAAGGTCGTCGCCCGGATGGTGATCCGGCACTTCAAGAACCCCGAGGGCTACCGGCAGATGCAGGAGACCACCGGCCCCTTCACCCGTGGCTTCACCCACGGTGGCGACGAGCCCGGCTCGGTCTTCCTCACCTCCGCCGAGCGCCGCGAGCTGCTCGGTGGCCGGGAGGGTCGCGCCTTCCAGATCGACACCGTGCCCGCAGGTGCGCCGTTCCGCCGAACGTGGGACTCGGAGTTCATCCCATGACTTTCCCGCCCGTGATGGGGCCGGTGACGGTCCGGCGGATGGGACGCACCGTCTTCGGTGACCCCGAGGCTGTGACAACGCACGTTGTCGAGGGCTGCGCGTGGGGTCCTCGGAACGAGTTCGAGGACAACGACCTGCGCGAGACGGTCGTCACCCAGTACTGGCTGTTCGCGCCCTACGGCGCCGACATCCACCCGCCGGACGAGGTCATCATTCCCAAGATCGTCGACGACGAGGGCACCTCGGTCGTCTGGCAGGTCCGAGGCGAGCCTGCCCGCTGGGAGTCCCCCTGGACCCGCATCGAGGTCGGCCTGGCGCTGATGTTGGAGCGCGCCGCCGGTTGACCCCACAACTGAACCGAGGTGACCCGTGGCTGCTCGCTACAAGCCAGATCACCAGGGCACCGGCCGGCTGCTGCTGAGCCCCGGCATGTTCGACCTCGTCAACGCCTACGCCGATGCGGGCATGCGCTACGCGCAGCAGATCTCGCCCGCCCGCACGGGTGACTACAAGGACTCCTTCCGTGTGGAGGAGAACCACGAGATCACCATGACGTCGAAGGACGGGCACCGTACCCGCCGGGCGGCAGCGCGCATCGTCAACGACTCGCCTCACGCCCCCGAGGTCGAATGGCAGTGGGGCCACCACATCCTCGGTCGGACCATCGACTTCGTCGAGCGGGTGAAGACCCAGTGACCACCATCGAGATCCCGAAGCGGTGGATCGGCGGCCGGTATCGGATGACGCGGCACTGGACCAGGTTCCTGCCGATCCACCTGAGCCGCCTGTGGATCGGCCCATGTCGCTGGCGTGACATCCGTGGCCTCGGTCTCGGATTCGGCCCGTTCGTCTTCTACGTCGGCCGGTGGTGATCCGTGGCTGACCTGTCTCCCTGGCCGGACCCGCACGTGATCCTCATGGCTCTGCTGGAGGACTTCACCACCTCCCCGGTGGTCGGTCCCCGGCTGCACCTCGACTTCCAGCGGGACATGCCGCTCATCCACGTTCGCAAGGTCGGCGGCACCAACGACAAGATCACCGACTTCGCCCGGATGTCGGTCGACGTCTACTGCCGCACCTACCCGGAGGCCAGCGCACTCGCCGAGGGCATCCGGCAGCGCCTCATGGCCTACCCGTACATCCTCCCCGGTGCCGGGCGCCTCGACCGCTGCGAGGTCGAGTCGTCCCCCTTCGAGGTGCCGTGGTCTGACGACACGTTGCGCTACCTCACCGCGACGTACCTCATCACCACCCGCCGCTAAACGCCCCCCACACCCATCCGCCCCGCCCTCAGCGGGGCTTCATCGCCCCGTCAGAAGGGACACGTCGTCATGCCGCTTTTCGACGACATCAACGTCAGGAACAACGACCTGGTCCGTAAGGGCATGGCGGGTGCGGTTTTCGTCGCCACCATGGCCACCGCGGCACCGACCGCCATCACCGACACCGGCGGCGCCCTCGTCGCCATCCCCGTGAACTTCACCCCGTTCGGGTGGATCTCCGAGGACGGCGTGTCGTGGGCTCGCGAGACTGAGGTCTCCGAGATCTACGGCTGGGGTGGTTCGGAGCCCATCCGTTCCGACATCCGGCGAGCCACCAAGCGGATGACCGTCACCGCCTTCGAGACCAACCGGACCGTGCTGGAGGAGTACCTGGGGCAGAGCCTGTCCGCGGTCGACACCAGCACCGGTGGGGAGTCCTCGTTCGACGAGGCGCCGCTGCCGCCGTACCCGTTCCGCCGCCTCCTGGTGATCGCACGCGACACCGCCGGCGCCGGCGAGTACTACCGGGGCCAGCTGTTCCTGCGGGCCAAGGTCACCGAGGTCACTGAGCAGGTGTGGGCCGACGCTGACACGCCGGTGGCATACCAGCTCACCTACACCGCCTTCCAGGACAACGACGCCGGTACGGCCGTCCGCCACTTCTTCGGCGGCCCCGGCCGTGTGCCCGAGGACGAAGGCTTCCCGGCCGCCGGCCAGTCCGGCTCCTGACAGACGCGCGAATCGGCCCCGTTTCTTGTGGGGGGACGGGGCCGGTTCGCGCCCTGCACACCACCCCCACATCTTGGAGATCACATGCACGAGCGCACCTTCACCCGCGGCGAGGTCACCGTCACCACCAAGACGCCAGCCCGCGCCACCCAGCTCGTCGCCGAAGGCTGGACGGAGATCCACGACTGGCCCACCGAGCGGCCGGAGCCCGGCCACCGCTTCGAGACCGAGCGGGGCCAGATCATCGGCACCGTCACGGCGTCGGACAACGCCACCGGCCCGCACGTCGCCGTCGAGTCCAAGTCCGTCGGCCGTCGCAGGCGCGCCGAGACCAGCGAGACGCCCCCCACCGACACCACCGAGTAAGGCAGGACCCCCACATGCCGCCTCGCAAGACTGCCGCCCCGTCCGACCACAAGGCCAAGGGCGGCGCCCGCCGCGCCACCGCCGCGTTCGACCTCGACGCCCTGGAGCGCGAGGGCGAAGACATCAAGCCGCCGTTCAAGTTCAAGCACGGTGGCAAGGTCTTCACCCTCTCCGACCCCGCCGAGATCGACCTGTCCGAGATCGTCGAGATCGGCACCAACCCCTCCGGCGAGGCCGGGCTGTTGGCGAACCTCATGGGCGACCAGTACGAGGACATCGTCAATGCCGGGAAGCTGCCCCAGTGGAAGCTCGGGCCGATGCTCCAGGCCTGGTACGACCACTACGGGCTCGAACCGGGAAAATCGCGCGGCTGAGGGCGTTGCTGGTCCGCTACTGGGACCACATTGAGGCGGACCTGGCTTTCAGCCCCGGCGCGTGGGACCTCGGCACCCTCTTCCGCGAGTGGCGCACCCGGTGGCGGTTCCTGCTCAACCTCATCGACCATCTGCCCCGCACGTCGTTCTTCGCCGACGCGATGGCGCAGGACGACGACCTTGTCGAGCAGAGCCGCGACCGCCTCGGTGGCCACAGCGCGTGGCGCCCCAGCGTGTCCGAGTGGGGCCTGCTCGAAGAACTCGTGGCCAGCGTCTCCGACGAGGTGAGACGGCTCAACAACAACTTCGTCACCGTCAACAGCAAGAAGGGCAAGCGGCCCAAGCCGCCGAAGCCACACCCACGCCCCGAGACCGCGATCGAGCGGGCCAAGAAGCGGTGGGGCGCTGAGGACGTGCTGTCCATCGTGGCGGCCGTCACGCCCGACGCTGCTGGCCGGGTGGGGCGCGCCCTCGGCATCACCGACGAGTAACCAGATGGGGGTGGCGGCGTGGCGTACCGCGTCGGTCAGGCGTTCATCGACGTCGCCCCCTCCCTGCGAGGCTTCCAGAAGGCCATCAACAAGGAGATCCAGAACCAGTTCAAGAACGGGCTCAAGGTCCCCGTCACGCCGCAGATCAGCCAGTCCACCCGGCAGCAGGCGCAGCGTGCTGGGGCGGACGCCGGCGGCGCCTACGCGCGCGAGTTCAAGAAGCGGGTTGAGGCAGCTCTCCAGACCCTCCCCACCATCGAGGTCAACGCCGATACCACTGAGGCCGAGGCCGAGGTCGAGAGCCTCCGGCGCCACCTTGAGCGGCTGCGCGACATGAAGGTCGGCGTCGACATCGACGCCTGGGACGCCATCCGGGAGATCCGCGGCATCCACCGCAGTCTTGAGCGGCTGTCCACCGACAGCGCCGAGATCCAGGTCGAGGCCGACGCCGGTGCGGCTGCCGCCCATCTCGCTGCCATCAGCCAGCAGGCCGACGCCCTCGACGGCAAGACCGTCAACATCGACGTCGACGTCGACAAGTCCGGCCAGGCCATCGGGTCGCTGCGGTTCCTGTCCGGCTCCATCAACTCCGTCCTCGTCACTGGCGCCCTGCTCGGGCCGGCGCTCATCCCTGGCCTCGCTGGGGCTGCCGCTGCCGCCATCGGACTCGGTTCCGCGCTGTCCGGTGTCGGCATCGGCCTGGGTGGCCTGATCGCTGCCGCGCTCCCGGCCATCTCCCGCGTCACCGAGGCCGTGCAGGCGCAGGAGGCTGCGGAGAAGTCTGCCTTCACCAGCAGCTCCGGCAACGCCATGCAGCGGGTGTCGGACGCCTACGCCGTCGCTGCCGCCGCGGAGCGGGTCGAGGACGCCCAGCGCCAGGCCGACCGTGCTGCCGTGGACGGTGCCCGTGCCGTCGAGAACGCCGTCGAGAACGTCGCGCGCGCGCGCGAGCGCGCGGCCGACATGGTCGAGCAGGCTGAGGAGAACCTGGCCGACGCCTCGCAGGACGTCATCGACGCCCAAGAGGCCCAGACCGAGGCGCAGCTGGAGCTGAACCAGGCCCGCGAAGACGCGCTCGAAACGCTCTACGAGATGAAGGAGCTGGTCGACGACCTGGCGCTCGGTGAGCAGCAGGCCGCACTGGCGCTGGAGCAGGCGCAGAACGATCTCGCCGAGATCATGAACGAGTCCGGCGGCACCGCCGTCGAGGCTGGCCAGCAGAACCTCGCCAACGCGCAGGCGGAGCTCAACGCCCTCCAGGACTCCGGCATCGCCACGCAGCTCCAGCTGGCCCAGGCACAGCTCGCCGTCACGCAGGCCCAGGAGGCCCTCAACGCGGCCATGCTGGAGCAGGAGCAGTTGGCCCTGGACCAGCAGCAGGCGGCGCTCGACGTCGCTGAGGCTGAGGACCACCTGAGCGACATCCTGCACGACCAGCAGAACGCGCAGGAGGCGCTCGCCGAGGCCAACCAGCAGGGCATCGACGGCATGCCCGCCGTGGTGTCCGCGCAGGAGGCCTTGGCCGACGCCAGTCAGAGTGTCGCTGACGCCGTCGCCGCCCAGGCTGACGCCCAGGAGAACCTCGCCGACGTCCAGGTCGAGGCGGCACGACTGGTCTCCGACGCCCAGGAGCAGGCCGCCGTGGCCAGCGAGAACGCTGCCAGGGCGCAAGCGGACGCCGCGCGAGCCGTGTCGCAGGCCCTGACGGCTCAGTCGCAGCAGGCCCAGATGGCGGCCATGCAGGTGGACCAGGGCTCCGAGGCGACCCGGAACCTCGCGTACGCGATGGGTCAGCTGACTCCGATGCAGCGGCAGCTGATGGCTGGCTGGCTCTCCCTCAAGGACGCCTTCACGTCGTGGGCGGAGGAGCTGGAGCCCGCGGTCCTTCCGCTGTTCATCCAGGGCATGCAGATGATCGAGGACATGCTGCCCCATTTGACGCCGATCGTTCTTTCGGCGGCGAATGCCATCGGCTACCTTCTCGACCTTGCTGGTGAGACCTTCAAGGACCCGGTGTGGCAGGAATTCTTCGCCATGATCGCGGCCACCGCTGGTCCGAATATCGCCATGTTCGGCGAGATCTTGCTGAACCTGGGCACCGCATTCGCTGCCATCCTGACGGCATTCGCACCGTTCGCCAGCCAGTTCCTCGCTGGCCTGGTGGAGATGACCGAGAAGTTCGCCGCATGGGCCAGCAGCACCGAGGGCCAGAACGCCATCCAGGGCTTCATCGACTACGTCCTGGATATGTGGCCGCAGGTCAAGGAGACCCTGAATTCCCTCTGGGATGTCCTGGTCTCGATCGTCGAGGCACTCACGCCGCTGGCCGGTCCGGTGCTGGCCACGCTGGAAGGCTTCTTCGGCACGATTTCGAGCCTCCCGCCTGGGGTTCTGGCCGCGCTGGCTGGTGGATTCCTGACCATCGCGCTGGGCATCAAGGCTGCCTCGATTGCGCAGGCTGCATTGAACCTTGGCCTCAAGGGAATGGCCACAATCGGCATCATCGGGCTTTTGATCGCCATCGCCGCTTACATCGTACATTTGTGGCAGACCTCGGAGACGTTCCGCACGGTGGTCACTGCAGTGTTCGACGCCGTCTGGGGCGCGATCAAGTTCGTCTGGGAATGGATCAAGGACAACTGGAAGCTCCTGCTCATTATCCTGAGTGGGCCGTTCGCGCCTTTCGTCGCCCTTTTCATCAAGCACTTCGACACCATCAAGAACACCGTGATGGGCGTCATCAACTGGGTGAGGGACAATTGGCGCGGAATCGTTGACTTCTTCCTCGATCCGATCCTCTGGGTCATTGACCAAGTGTCCATTCACTCGGATACGATCAAGGGCATTTTCTGGGCATTGGTCAACGGAATCATCGGCTTCTTCTCGGGAATGTTCGACGTCCTTGGCGACATTTTCGGTGGGCTGCTCGACCTGATCACCGACCCGGTCGGAACGATCATCCGCTGGATCAACAAGCACCTGATCGGCAACCTGAACAAGATCACCAAGCTGTTCGGGTTCGAGATCCCCACCATCGACTTCGGTGGGGGCTCCAGCGCCGGACCGCCGCAGACCGGCCACGGCAACGGTGACGTCATCGCCATGAACTCCGGCGGCCTCGTTCCCGGCGGTGGCCCGGACCGCGACTCCGTCCACACGTTCCTGACGCCCGGCGAGGGTGTCATCAGCCGTGGCCGGATGAGCGAGATCGCCGCCGAGATGGGCACCAACCCGGCCACGGCGGCGGCCCGCATCAACGCCGGTTCTGGTGGTCCGTTCGACTTCATCGGCGACATTGCGAGTGGTGCCTGGGGTGCCATCTCCTCGATCGGTTCCCAGATCGGGGACTGGCTCAAGGAGGGCGCCGCCTACGCCGCGGACAAGCTGATGACGCCCCTCGTGGACAACGTCGCGCACGTCGTGCCTGGCCCCGAGTTCGTCCAGACGTTCTTCCGGGGCGCGCTTGGCAAGGCCAAGGAAGTCATCGTCGACTGGGCGGAGGGCAAGGACTCCGAGGAAGACAAGACGCCCGCCGGCTTCGACGCCAACGGCAAGTTCGGCTTCCCGCTCCCGCGGGGCGCCTACACCGTGGGTCGCGGTCCCAAGGGCCACGGGTACAACGCCTGGGACTTCCCGGCGGTCACCGGCACGCCGGTGTTCGCCCCCATGGCGGGCACGCTCAAGCAGGTCAACGTGGTGGGCAGCTACGGCCGGCACATCTACGTGCAGGCCGGGAAGCTCGCGTTCCTGGTCGCCCACCTGTCGAAGCAGGTCGGCGCGAACATGCGCCAGGTGGCCCGCGGCGACCTGGTCGGCCGGGTCGGTTCGACCGGTAACTCCACCGGGCCTCACGCACACGTGGAGGTCCGACTGGGTGGCTCGCGCCAGGACCCGGCGAACTACCTGACGTTCGACAGCGGCGGGATGCTCATGCCCGGTCTGACCTTGGCCTACAACGGCACCGGCCGCCCCGAACGCATCCTCGACGCCAGCGAGAGCTACCAGTACGACCGGGGCTCCAGCGGCGGCGGGACGGTGTTCCAGATCTACGGCACCCCGTCCGGCCTGGTCCATCAGGTCGCGTTCGACATCGAATCCAAGCGGAGGGCCCGGCGGCCCCTGATGACGGGATAGCCGATGCCTCTTCGCCCGCTACTCGCCCCACCGCCGGAACCGCCGGTCGTCGTCCCCCCGTTCCCCACTCCCGCGCCACCACCCCCGGCGCGCGAGTACATCGAGTGGACGCCGGCCGGCGGCCCGACCTTGATCCTCTCCGAGCACAACTACGAGGGGATCATGCTCGGCGGCGGCGAGGCGTACCCGCCCATCATCGGGCTGGACATGCCTCCGCAGGAGGAGTTCGACACCCTGCTCATCGGTGGCGGTGAACTGTTCAACGGCCGCCGGTGGGCGGCACGGCTCATCTCCCTGCCGGTCGTCATCCACGCTGACAGCCTCGACCAGCTCCGCCTGTACCGCCGCCAGCTGATGGGCTCCTTCAACCCCGCCCTCGGCGACGGCGTGCTCACCATCGCCTACCCGGACGGCGTCCGCCGCCACATCAGCGCCCGCTACTCCAGCGGGCTCGACATCGCCGAGATCGGCCGGATCGGCTACCCGTACACGGACGTCTTCAGCATCACCCTGAAGGCGCGTGACCCGTTCCCGTACGGCGACCTCGCCGTCATCGCGTTCGACCCGCCGCAGAGTTACCAGTTCTTCGCCCCGCCAGGCGACACCGTCAACGTCTTCTACATCTCCAGCGCCAACACCACCGGCGACGCCGACGTCATCATCGACGGCGAGGTCGAGACGTGGCCGGAGTTCGTTCTCGGTGGCCCGATGACCACGGCCGCGCTGCGCAACCGTGACAGCAACAAGCTCCTGTCGTTGACGCCGAACCTCACCGTCAACCAGACGCTCACCGTCCGCATGGACCCGCAGACGTCGCCGACGCGGAAGTTCACCCGCGAGACCGGCGCCAGCGTGTGGGCAGGTGTGGCGGGCCAGTTCCCCGTCATGTGGTCGCTGCGGCCGGGGCTCAACCGCGTCACCGTCAACCTCGCCGGGACCGTGCCGGGCCAGTCGTTCGGCGAGCTCCGCTACCGCCCGCGGTACCTCAGCGCATGACAAAGGCCCCGCATACAGAGCGGGGCCTTCGTAAGTCCACTTAAGGACCGCCTCCCACCGTACACCGATCGGAGGCCGCCCCGGTGACCGATCTCCCCATCCAGGTCTACGTCCGCGACAGCAACCGCCAGACCTTCGCCGAACTGACCACCTGGTCGACGGTGACGGTCATCGGCCGGTTCAACGACGTCGGCCAGTGGACGCTCATCACCGAGAACCCGCTGGAGGCGCAGGCCCTCACGCCGCCCACGAACTCCCTCGGGCAGATCACCGCCCGCCGCGGGCTGATCTTCCGCAGGGAGGACACGGCCGGCACCCCGCAGACCTTCATGTCCGGCTGGCTGTCGAAGGAGCCGGACGTCGAGTCGTCGGAAGGTCAGACGCAGTGGACCTTCAACGGTTACAACGACACCAACCTGTTGCGCAACGCGCTGTGCTGGCCACGCCCGACGGCGGCGGCCACCGCGCAGACGGACTCCCACGACATCCGCATCGGCCCGATCAGTAACCGGATCCGGGACTACTTCATCGCCAACGTCGTCACCCGCCAAGGCGTGGCCGGCGCCACCGGCGGCAGTCAGGTGAACCTCGGCGCCTCCGGCATCACCAAGGCACGCTTCAAGGGCCTGCTCGAGCTCGCGCAAGAGCTGTGCGGCCGGGCCATCAACTTCGAGATCCGCCAGCGCGACTCCGACCAGGCGCTGTTCCTCTACTTCTGGCTGCCCGAGGACAAGCGCCTGTCGGTGCAGTTCTCGCCCTCGCTCGGCACCGTCCAGGCGTGGTCTCGCTCGTCCTCGGAGACCACCTGCAACCGCGTCATCCTCGGCGCCGGTGGCGAGATGGAGCTCCGGGTGTTCCGCCAGTTCCAGGACGCCGAAGACATCAGCGACTGGGGTCCCATCGAGGTCTTCAAGGACCGCCGCGACCTCTCGCCCGAGGACCCCACGCTTGAGGACGAGCTGACCGTGGACGGCCTCACGTTCCTCGACGAGAGCAAGGGCCGCTCCACCTTCACCATCGACGTCAGCGGCGCCCCCGGCTCGCTGCCGTGGGTGCACTTCCGCCCCGGCGACCGCGTGCGCGCCTACATCGACACCGACGACAACGGCCAGCCCGTGGGGCTCGTCGACGACCTCGTCTGGCAGGTCGACGCCGAATGGTCCGCCGAGGGCGAGAGCGGGACCGTCCAGATCGGCAACCCCGAGGACGTCCCCGACGAGACCACCGCCCGAACCATCCGCAAGACCATCCGCCGCGTCAACGACTTGGAGACTCGCCAATGACTCTCGTTGCCGCCGGATTCCCCGGCTCCGTCAACGACATCCAGTGGTCGCAGTATGCCGACCTGCTAGGCCACGACGGCACCGATGGCATGAACGTCAGCGTCGCCTCCGGCGACCGGACCGTGCAGATCGGCGCCGGCATCTCCAACGTCTGCGGGATCCTCGCCGTTAACGACGCCGCCATCACCGTCGGGCCACTCCCGGCCAACGCCGGCAGCCAGACCCGCATCGACCGGATCATCCTGCGGGCCAACTGGTCGAACAAGACCCTCATCGCCACCTACCGGCAGGGTTCGCCGTCGGCCTCCCCGAACCCGCCCACCCTGACCAAGAACCGTGGCGCCCTCTACGAGGTCCGCCTCGCCCAGGTGGTCGTTGCGCCTGGCACCGGCAACCTGTCCTCGGGCGACCTGCTCTCAGAGCGGGTCCCACCGGTGGCCGGGTTCTACAACTCCACCAGCTTCCGCGGCTTCCCCGACGCCGAGAACGGCTCCCTGGTCTGGTACAGCGCCGCCAACTCGCTGCGCATCCCGATCGACGGCGAGTACGTCGAGATCGCCCACGCCCGCAGCGACATGCTCGCCACCCACGCGTCGCAGTCCGGCACTCAGACCTTGAACATCGGCAACCAGACCTACGCCGCCGGCTCGCCCCAGTGCGGCCTGACCTTCGTGGCTCCGCCCAGCGGTCGGGTGATCATCACGGTCACGGGATCCCTGGAGTCGAGCCAGAACGGAAGTGCGACGTTCCTGTCGTTCCGGGTGGGAACCGGCTCCGTACTCGGTGGCGGCAGCCCCATCTTCGGCCCCAGCGACGAGTACGCGCTGACCGCTGGCCGGGCCGTCAACTCAAGCGCGCCCAGCCGGACGAGCGGGTCCGTGCGGCGCTTGATCACCGGCCTCTCGCCGGGTGTGACGCACAACGTCCGGACCGTGCAGCGCGTCGATCAAGGGTCCGTGGGCGGCGCCAGTGGCGCCATCTACAACCGCTACGTGCTCGTCGAATACGTCTGAGGCGGAGGCTCCCATGTGGTACCCGAAGGCCATCCGGAAGAACATCCCCCCAGGCAAGAGCGACCCGAAGATCATCCCGGTGGGGCTGGTCTACCACGTGCGCGACGGCGTCGGCGACAGCCTCTATCCGTATTTCTCCGGCCCGTCCGGCGGCGTCGAGTCGCACTGGTACATCCGCTACGACGGCACCGTCGAGCAGTACCGCGACACCGTGTACGAAGCTGACGCCAACGGCAAGGGCAACAGCTGGATCTCCGGCGGCAAGCGCTACGGCCTCCACTCCGTGGAGACGGAGGGCCGCGAGCGCGGCGTGTGGACCGAAGCCCAGATCTACGCACTCAAGGAACTGACCGTCTGGGACGCCAAGTACCACGGCTGGCCACTGCAGATCTGCCCCGACTGGAACGGCCCCGGCGTCGGTTACCACGTCATGTTCGGCGCCCCCGGCCCGTGGACGAAGGTCGCCAAGACCTGCCCCGGCCCGGAGCGGGTCGAGCAGTGGAACCAGGTGTTCGCGCCCTGGCTGCGGCAGGGGCCCACACCGACCACACCCCCCGTGCAGGAGGAGGACGACATGCCCACGGCAATCGAGGTCGCCAAGGCGGTGGCCAGCTACCGCAACGACGAGATCGAGAAGGGCGACCTGTACGGCCTGATCGTCGAGGCGTACCGGCGCGCCGGCCGCGCTGAGGCCCGCGCCGACTATGCCACCAAGCAACTCAGCTCGATCGCCGCCGGCGTGTCCGCCATCGCGAAGGCGCTGATGGACGGCGAGGTCGACGTCGCCGAGCTCAAGCGGGTCAACGACGGTCTCGCGGGCAAGGCGCCGGGCCTGAGCCGGGCCGACGGGGACGAGTAACCGACCCCTCGGAACCCCAGGGAGGGGTGAGCGTGTGGCCGAGCCTGAGAAGACGGTGTCGGAGTTCGAGCGCGGCAAGGAGGCTGGACGCGTCGCGGCCATCCTCGCCGACCACACCACCCACCTGGCGAAGATCAACGGGTCGATCGCGGACAGCGCGGTCGCGCTCAGCGAGCTGGCCTCGGAGGTCCGCTCGCTGCGCGAGGAAGCCACGCTGCGCCAGGTCCGGATCGATGGGTCACTGTCGACCCTCGCCGCAGAGACCGAGCGTCGCGCCAAGACGCTCGCGCAGACCGTGAAGACCGGCGAGGCCAGGTTCTCCCGCCGTGGCCGGTTCACGGCGTGGGGCTTGGCGCTGGCCGTGCTGCTGGCGCTGGTGGCGGTCATGTTCATGGCCCTCTCACTCGCCCAGTGACCCCAAGACGAGAGGCAGAGCCGTGTGGAGTTCCTCTCTGACCTGCCAGCCCTGGTCCCGTCAGTCGGCGTGCTGGGCCTGCTCGCCTGGCTGCTGATCCACGTGATGCGGCAGGCATCAGGCGACCGCGGCGGATACAACTCCGCCGTGTCCGCCTTGCGCGAGCAGCACGCCACCGAGATCCGCGAGATGACCGCCCGCCACGACGCACAGATCGCCGACCTGCGCCAGCAGGTCACCGCCTTGCGTGGCGAGGTGCACGACCTGCGGGTCCGGCTGGAGGACGAACGGCAATCCCGGTGGGCCGCGGAGGACGCCGTCGCCCGGTATCGGCGACTGACCGGGAGGGACGTCGATGAGCCGGCGCCGTGACAACCTCGCCCTGCCACCACTGGCAGTGGTCCTGCTCGTCGGGATCATGGCCGGGGTCGCGTGGATCGGCTGGCAGCTCGCCACAGCCCGCCAAGACGTCCGGCTGGCCACCGACAACGCGGCGACCATCGCCCAAGGCGTCGTCGCCGAATGCGAGGCCGGCGGCACCGTCGCGGACCTGCTCGGCGACCTCTGCCGCCAGGCCGAAGAGGTTGAGGCCGGTCCGACCGAAACCATCCCCGGCCCCCGCGGCGCGCAGGGTGAGCCCGGTGAAGACGGTGCGGACTCGACCGTTCCCGGCCCGCGCGGCTTCCAAGGCCTGATGGGTCCGCCCGGCTCACCCGGCCCGGTAGGGCCGGAATCGACCGTCCCCGGGCCAGCTGGCCCGCCAGGTGACGACTCCACCGTCCCCGGCCCACAGGGTCCACCCGGCGCCGAGGGGCCGCCTGGCGCCGATGGTGCGGACTCCACCGTCCCTGGGCCGCAGGGCCCGGTCGGGCCACCGGGTGCGGACTCGACCGTCCCCGGACCCGCAGGCCCTTCCGGGCCGGAAGGGCCGCCCGGCACCGACGGGGAGGACTCCACCGTCCCCGGCCCGCCCGGCACCGACGGAGAGCCCCCGTTGTCGTGGACCTTCTCCTACCTCGGCATCGACTACGCGTGCTCGCGCACCGAGCCGTTCGACTCCGCCGAGCCCACGTACGTCTGCGAGCCGGTGATGCCCTGATGCCGATCCGCGCCAATTTCCGCCAGCCCATCGAGGAGCCCCCGACCATGACCGCCTTCGTTCGCGCCGCCCTCATCCGGGCGGCGCGCACCGCCGCACAGACGGCCATCGCCGCCATCGGCGCCGCCACCGTCCTCACCGATATCGACTGGGTCCTGGCCGGGTCGACCATCGCCGTCGCCACGATCCTCTCCGTCCTCAACAGCGTTGTGACCGGCCTCCCCGAGGCACCCCCGGCAGCACCCGAGAGCTGACCACCTCACCGCCCACAACTGCATAGGGAGGCCCCATGGCCAACCGCGTCTACGCGGGCACGCCCGCGGACTTCGCCATCGGCCTTGGGGCGGAGACGGCGCTGCTCGACGAGGACGGCGACCCGATCGGTTCCCTCGTCGGGTGGCAGGTGCTCATCCCGCAGCTGCCGACGGAGTTCGACGTTTACGACGCTGACTCGACCCAATACACCGACCTGGTCGACGCCGGCGGCAGCGACGTCGACACCATCTCGTCCTCGGGCGTGTGGGACACCGCAGGTCAGATCCTGCTGTTCACCGTCAACGACGCCCCCGAGGGCGACGTCTACCTCGTCTCCACCGGTGGCTCGCCGTTCGAGGACCCCACGTTCCGGCTGTCCCCGGCCACCGACGAGATCTTCACCCGGCTGGCCGCCGTCGAGGGGCTGGCCACCACCGGGCTCGCGGACTGGTCGCCGACGGCACCCACCGACAGCCAGGTGCCCGTCTTCAACACCGGCACCGGCCTCTGGACCCCCGGTAACGCCGGCGCGGGTGACGTCTCCACCGTGGCCGGGGTCAGCCCGGTCACCGGCGACGTGCCCGGCGTGGACCTCAAGACGGCCCTCAACGCCGCCGACGCCACCACCCTGGCCAGCTTCATGACCGTCGTGCAGCAGCGCACCTACGCGCTGTGCAAGGAGTCCGGCGGCGCCTACGAGTCCAAGCCGTCCGGCTGGACCAACGCCATCCGCGCTGGCGCGACGCAGCCCACGTCGCAGCTCACTGAATACGACATCTGGCTCCAGCCCGCATCGGAGGCGTGATGGCGAACACGTACCTGTACGACGGGACGGCGTTCGTTCAGCTCGGCAACCTCGGGCCACCCGTCATCGACCCTGGCACCCCACCTGCCGGCGGGCCGATCGCGAAGCCTGACGCCTCGAACACTGGCCCGCGGACCACCGTCACCGGCTCCACCCTGTCCAGCGGCGCCGCCAAGTCGCTGGCCGCTGCGAACGGCGGGATCGTGCAGGGCCGCCGGATCGCCAACCTCACCCTCAGCGCGCCAACCGACTGGCAGTTCCAATGGGTCGACTGCGAGATCGAGGGCGCCTACTACGGCGTCGATGCCTGGTTCGGACAGGGTGTCGTGCCCAGCAACCCGTCCAACCGTGCCGTCTTCCAGAACTGCCTCTTCGACCGCGCTGACGCTGCGCTCATCGCAGGTACCAACTACGTCCTGCGCAACTGCGAAATGCGGCGCGGCGTCGACCTCGCCAAGTCCTTTGGCAACACCGAGATCTTCGGCTGCTACATGCACTCGCTGTGGGATCCGGGCGGTGCGCACGGCGACGTCTTCCAGGCCCAGAACGGCAACGACATCGTTCTGCACTGGAACACGATCTCGTGCATCAACGCGGCCGACTCCCCGTCCAGGGCTGGTGAGCATGGGTCCGGCGGGACGCAGTTCGGCATCCCGTTCGGGAACCTGACCAACGTCAAGGTCTGGGACAACTGGGCCAACGGCGGCGCCTACACGCTGCGAGGCGGGGAGACCTGGCTCGGCGCGGGCGGCGTGCCATTCCAGCTCAGCCTCTCCTTCCGCCGCAACAAGCACGGCAGGGGCTGGATCTACGGACCCTTCACCGGCATGGGCAGCTTCGACAGCGGGCGCGCCATCTCGGACTACGACTCCTCGAACGTCTTCGAGGACACCGGCCTGCCCGTCCAGGGCTGATCACGACAGGGAGACTTCATGCCCGCGACCTTCCGCGCCGGTGAGACCACTGTCAACAACGGTGGCACGGTCACCAAGACGACGGACGTGCCGACCGGCACCGTCGACGAGGACATTCTCATCTTCCTGTCGTACATGCACGACAGCAGCGCCACCGTCATCGAGTGGCCGGCCGGAGTCACCGAACTCGACCAGGACACCGTCTCGTCCACCGACTTCACCGGCGGCTCCGCCTACCGGGTGGCCGACTCCGAGCCCGCCGACTACACGGTCGAGAACGGCAACGGGAACAGCGGCACGGACCAGTTCTTTGCCATCGCCGCCGTGCAGGATGCCGACACGGGAAGTCCGATCGCCGACTCGGCGATCGTGTTCTACGACGAGGGTCAGGGCACCCCCGACGTGCACGCGCCGTCAGTGAACGGCGTCACCGGTGGCCTACTCATCTGCGCCTGGTTCCAGCGCTATGACACCCCCGGCGTCGGATCGATCACCCCGCCGGGCGGCATGACCCTCGGTGGCCAGGGCCAGACGTCACTCTCCTCCGACGGCTACTCGATGGCCGCCTGGGCGTGGGAGGAACTCGACGCCGACGGCGCCACCGGCCTGCGGACTGGCACCACCAGCAAGGTCCTCGGCGACTACAACCAGTTCGGCGTCTCCATCGTCATCGCCCCTGCTGGGGCCGTACTTCCCACCGCCGACGCCGGTCCCAACCAGACCGTGGCCGCAGGTCAGCAGGACGTCCAGCTTGCTGGAACCCCCTCCGGTGGCGCGGGCGCGCCCTACACCTACACGTGGCGGATCATCACCGACACCACCGGCGGTGCGGTCCTGTCCTCGACCAGCGTCGAGGACCCCACGCTCGATGTCGGCGGCGCCGGCGGCAGCGTCGTCCTCGGGTTCAAGGTGGCCGATGACGATGACGTCGAGTCCGCCGAGGACACCGTCACCATCACGGCCATCGGCGCCGGCGGTGTCGCCGTCCCCGTCGCGGACGTCACCATCACCGGCTGGACCGGCGTCCCCTCGGGCACCCCGCTGTACCCGAAGCTCGCCGACACCACCGACGCCACCTACGCCGTCTACGTCGACCCCGAGGACGCCGTCGTCGGAGAGTGGCGGCTGAGTGAGTGGACGCCAACACCGGGCCTCGGTGCGAAGCTCACCATCCGGCCATCCATGATCGGCACGTCCGCCAGCATCGACGTGCAGCTGCGCGAAGGCGCATCGACGGTCATCGCCAGCTGGAACGACCAGGAATGGACGGCCGCCACCCTCGTGCAGGGCATCGAGCTGACCGTCACTTCCACCCAGGTCGCCTCGATCGTCGACTTCGACGACCTACGGGTGCGGATCACCGGTGAGGTGACCGTGTGAGCGAGCTGCGGGTCCACGGCGTCGCCCTCACCGCCGGGCCACCGCAGCTGCGCGTGCACGCCATGACCCTGGCTGCCGACGTCGACGCCGTGATCCCCGAACTGCGCATCCACCTGATCGCCCTCACCTCCGGCGTCGTCCCCGGCGTCGGCGAGGGCGGCATCTGGCTGTGGCGCAGCGGCACCCACGTGCGGCACATCGCCAGGTTCTGGATCGGTGGGGAGTGGGTGTGAGCGAGCTTCGACTGCACGACATCGAGCTGACCGCCGAGGAGCGCCGGTCGGGTGTGCGCATCACCGTCCTCCCGGATAGGCGCGAACGCCTGGTCGACGCTGAGCCGAACACGTTCAGCATCGCCCGCGATGGCCGGACGTTGGAGGTCCGATGAGCGAGGTTAAGGACCCGAACGCCGTCCTGCCCTTCGTGTGGGACTGGACGGCGTGGCTAGCCGATCAGGGCGACGACACCATCACCGCCCACGAGATCCTCACCGACGGCACCATCACCGTGGACAGCACCGCCAACAGCGCCACCACGGTGACCGCGTGGCTGTCCGGCGGCACCGCCGGGGACAACATCCTGGTCAACTGCCGCATCACCACCGCCGGTGGCCGGACGGATGACAGGTCGATCACCATCATGGTCCGCGACCGCTGATCCGCGCGTTTCACTTGCAGCACGCCGGCTGCATCCCTACCATCCAAATGTTCGCCCGCTCGGTCTTCCGCGCTGCTGGGGAATCTCCCGGACTCACCACGGCGACCGACGAGACCGGGCGGGCGAGCACCACGGCGACCGGCCGGTCGCTGGCGCAGGAGCCGTTCACCTCTGTGAGCGCCGACCCGATTCGGATGCCCCCCATCCAGCGTCAGCACCGGCCGGTCTTCTGTCTGGTACCGTCATCACGCGGCCATATGAGCCTTAGTCCCGCTCGTGGTGGCGCAAAGAAGCCCCCTCCCGTCCTTGCGACGGGAGGGGGCCATTTTTGCGTTCAGTGGGCCGTCTGGACCCCCGCGACGATCATGTACGCGACCAGCGTGGCGAAGATCAGTGCCGCGTAGAACGCGCCATCGCGGATGTTGTCCGGCCTTCGTCGAGACGACATTGTCAGTCCCTCGTGTGGCGCTCGGTGTTGCGGAGCTGGCTCTGGAGCCAGTCACGTCCCTTGGCGTCGAGATGAACCAGCTCGTCGCCGAGCTGCACTTCGACGACCTGCCGGTCGTGGTGGTCCATCCGGATCCGGATGGACAGCGGGATCTTGTCCCCATTCTGGCGGTGGACCATCCTGGAGCCGATCTCGCGCGAGCAGGCGCCGTAGTGGCCGGGTTGCTCGTCGCACCAGAGCAAGCACTTCTTGGCGCGTACGCCAGCGGTCGCGGCCTTCAAGCGGCACGCCCATAGACCGCAGGAGGGGGCGCAAATGCACCCCGGACCACACCAGCACAAAAGAAATCCCATTCGCGCCTGGTGAAGTAGAGAACACCGACGCGAACGCCGCCCCCTTCGAGTCGTACCTGCTGCTCGGCGCCTTCGGTGAACTCCACCCACTCCAGCAGCGTGAACAGCTCGAAGACCTCGTTCGGGCCGAAGAACGCCGCGTTACGCAGCTCGACCCAGATCTCTTCGCGGATTCGGAACAGGCCGATTTTGACCTTCGGCACGTATCGGGCATCGACGTGTGACTGGCGCACCACCTCCAACGTGACCGGGTCTTGCACCACGGGCTGGATGATCGTCACGTTCCCTCCTTTCGCGAGGGCCTATGTGCATGATCACGGATGCGACGCCCTGGTCGGTGACCCCCCTTGTGGGCCTCGAAGGTGGCCCGAACCACCGACCGGGGTGGTAGTGGTGGCGCCGCACCCGTGATGATCAAAGACGCTAGCCCGAGGTCTGGAGGCTGTCCATCGTGGTCATCGTCACAGGCTATCCGTGACAATCGGGTTATACCTGTGACACTGCACGAATCAGCCCATCGCCTTCGTAACGGTGATGCTGAGCGGCTCGCCGCAATGCGGGCACTGCTGGTCTGTGGGCGCGGCCCACAGCGAGCGGGGGTTGACCATCCATTGCTTCTGGTGGCCCGGGTACGCCTCGCGAACGAGCTTCCAGGCGGGCACCTGGTCCATCGTGATGCGTGCGGTCCCGGCCGCGTTCTCAGTCGGCTCGGGAACGTAGCCGTTCTTGATCCAGACGCGAGCGGTCGTTTGGCTGATGTCCAGCATGTCGGCCATCTGCGCTATCGACAGCATCCCGACTTCCGTGTCGCGCACCTTCCACCCGAGCTCCCCACGCCAGTGGTTACGCGTCAGTGCCGGGACGTCGACGACGAATCGTCCGCGCTCGATGCCCCCCCGCAGGGCTTCGCGCGCGATGGCACGCCGTCCCGACGCGACCCGCTCGTCGAGGGTCCGGTCGGTTCCACCTTCCCCTTGCGCCCGATAGTGACGGGACGCGAGCCCCGGGGGCACGACCCGCATGCCCTCGCGCAGCAGCGTCTGCCCCTCTACCCACTTGCCGTCGGCGAGCGTGGCCAGGATGGCGTCCAGGGCCGGGGAGCGACCCTCCGTCATGTCAGCGCCTTCCTGATGGCGGCGATCCGCTCGGTGGCCTCGTCGAGCTTCTTGACGAGGTCCGGGCGCTGCATCTCGGGCACCTCGGCGGCGAACCGGTCAGGCTCCGGGAGCCCGATCATCTGCCCGACCGCCATCGCCAGCCGGGACTGTGGCGAACCGCCGCGCTTGCCCGTCCCGGTGAGAACTGACTCAGCAATCCTGGCCTTCATGCCATCACGGACGGACTCCACCATCCGGGCCTGCCGCGCCCCGGAGCGGGTCTCGTTCAGGCTGGTGACAATGGCCTGGACTTCTTCGGTGGTCAGGCGGGCGTCGCGCGCCAGCTCCACGGCAGCCTTGAAGCCCTCGTCGGTGTTGATGCCGGCGAGTCGGTTCCTGGTCGATACCGGCAGCGCCTCCCACTGGGTGCGCAGGATGCCGGCGTCGTCGGCGCGCCGGTTCGCCCTCTGCTGGAGGCTCGCCCTGGCCAGCGCGGCTCTCGGAACCTGTAGCCGTGTGGCGGCCTCACGCTCGCTCACCCCGTTGTCGACGAGGAACAGCGCGTGATGCAGCCGGTCCTCTTCGCTGCTGGGCAGGCCATGCTTCGCGTTCGCCTCGAACGTCAGGAGCATCAGCATCTGCGCCGAGCCGGAGCAGATGTAGGCGTCCAGCGGCGCGCCCGCCTCGATGGAGGCGTTGAGGCGGTGGTTGCCGTCGAGGATGACCAGCTTGTCGCGCTCCTCGTGCGCGAGCACCGGCGGCATCCGGTCGCCGCCCTCGATGGCCTCGGCGTACCGCTTCACCACCTCCTTGTTCAGTGGCACCCCGAGGCGGGCCTGGTTGCGTAGCGACCGCTCACGGTCGAAGCGCGACGCGCTGAGGCCGGACACGTACTCGAACGTGATGTTCCGCGAGACCAGGAAATCCTCGATGTCAGGGCGCTGGTTGGTCACCTTCTGACCGGCCATTATGAGATCAACTCCTTGTTCTGATTCTCGCGTGCTGCGGTCAGGACGGACCGCGTGCGCTCGTCGACGACGATCTTGAGTTCGCGGGTCCGATACACGTGGGTACCCTCGCGGTCACCTGGCGCGCGCGTCTTGGACTGGCTGTCGATCACCCGGTATACCTCGGCGCTACTGATGCCCCGTTCGGCCATCCGCTCCCTGGCATGGAGGGATAGGTCGAAGCCCATCGTCCAGTCGGAGAACCCTTCCGCCTCGGGTGGCTCGGGGTCATCGTCAAGGACGATCTCGCGGGGCGGCGCCTTGGGGATCAGGAACCTGATCGGCGTGCTCGTGTCGACCCGCGATTTGAGTGGCAAGGTCTTGGGCGGCGCGATCTCGCTGGCGAGCCGCAGCCAGCCCACCATGTCGCGGTCGAACATCGCGGCGTGCGGGTCGCACAGCGGGATCTCGTATCGCACGTTCTCGTACGCGAACGACCCGATGGTCGTGGACGGCGTGGGCGTCATGCACCGCGCGCAGGACTTACGTGTCGCCATCTCGACCCTCGCACTCGATCATGAGCCGCAGATGCGGCAGGGCCGCGTCCAGCAGATCCCACGCGAACGGGGCGATCATCTGCCGGTACCCGATGCCTTCGGCGGCCTCGATGACGGCCTCGACAGCGTCTTTGTAATGGGGGTCCTGGCGGTGCGCCTGTTCAGGTCTCGTTGCCGTCATCCATCTTCTCCCACCCTGGAAGTGTCCTTGGTGTTCGCCTTGTGGCCTATTGTCCGAATTCGACGGACGAGGGGGTGCATGAACTTCGTCACGAACAGTCCCCGGCCACCCGTCCGGGTCCGCGGCGCCCGATGACGGGCAGATCGCCGCGAACGTTCTACCTGCTGTTTCCCCATGTCGGGCCTAGTCCCTTCGATAGTCTTGAGGCCCTGCGGATCGTTTGCACCTTACGCGTTCCGATGACGAAGTGTGAAGAACTCGTAATCTTTTTGCAGCGAACAAATGCAACTTCGTCAAAAGTGCCCCCGCGGCCCCCATGCACGGTGCTAGCGTCCACGCCCATGACGAAGTTGCACCACATCCTCGCCGTCGAACGGCGAGTCAAGACGGACTCCCAGGAGCGGCGCACGCTGGCGCTGCGACTCTTGCAGACGCCCTCCCTATTCGAGGGCCAGACGAAGACCTACTCGCCCAAGGATGCCGACGGGGACACCCTCCCCGCGATCGACGACCCCGTCCAGCACAAGGTCAGGGACGTGCTGGCCGACCTCGTCGACTCGTGGGTCGAGAAGATCGACGTCATCGGCGAGAAGCACGAAGGCAACATGAGCGCCCGCGCCAACGTCATGATCGGTGACACAGTCATCCTGGAGGACGGGCCGTCGACGCAGCTGCTGTTCCTGGAGAAGGAACTCGACGACCTGCGCACCATCGTTCAGGTGGCACCCGTCCTCGGGACCGACGTCCGGTGGTCCTACGACCCGACCACAGGGCTGTACGAGTCGCCGGAGATGAAGTCGAACCGGACCGTGAAGGCCCTCAAGGCCGTCACGCTCGCTCCGGCCACGGACAAGCACCCGGCGCAGGTGACGCCGTTCAACGCCGACGTGGTGGCCGGCGAGTACACCCAGGTGAAGTTCTCCGGCGCCCTCACGCGGGAAGAGAAGCGCAAGCTTCTCGACCGGATCAAGATCCTCCAGGCCGCCGTGAAGAGGGCCCGCGAGACCGCCAACACCGTCGAGACCTTTACGGTGGCGCACGGTAAGGTCGTCCTCGACTTCGTCTTCGGCGACATCGTCTGAGGACGCTCGGGTCAGCCAAGCCCCCCTGTTGTGGCTGCATCGCCCGAGGTTAGATCGACGGGGAAGGGCTGATACAAGACCCGTCGACCCCATACCCCCGGCCTGATGGCCGGGTAAGGCGCAACCTCAACCTCAACCTGAATCTCAGCGTCGCTGGTCCAGTGGTGGTTCGAGCCCATCCCCGCGCACTCGCGTGCGGGTAGCCCAATTGGCAGAGGCAACCGGCAAGCATTCACCCTCAACGTCTCGCCTCAACTTCAACCTCAAGCACCCCCACGTCGGGTCGATGTCGTCACACCGCCCAACCGAAGATGCCGGTTCAAGTCCGGCTCCCGCCTCCACGTGGCGGGGTGGAGCAATGGCAGCTCGTCGGGACCTAAGAACTAGGTGTGGCCCAAGCGTTACCGATGTGCGGACGGGTGTACTGGGAGTCGTCCCTGAAAGACGATGACCCTGTGTCTAGCGATAGCTCAATGGCAGAGCATCGGCTTGTGGAGCCGTGGGTCCGGGTTCAAGTCCCGGCCGCTAATTACAAACACAGACAAGCTGGGCCGGGGCCAGGGAAGGCCCCGGCCCAGCGCTGTACCCCCAACACCGTGGAGGACCCCCGTGGCAGGCCAGTACAAGCGATACCGCGTCACCCGCAGCTGGTACGTCGTCGCCCGCAACGCCAAGGAAGCGCAGACGAAGACGCTCCACCTGGCCACCGTCCGTGACGTCCAGATCGAAGAGCTCAAGGACGGCGAGGACAGCATCTTCTTCATCGCCGACGACTACGCCGACGAGGTCAACCTGCAACACCCGTACGAGCGGTCGCCGAACGGCCGCCGGCCCGCGGCGCGGGTGATCGAGTGAGCCACACCTGGTGTCCCGATCAGGGCGCCATCATCGTCGGCGACAAGTACTGCTGCGACTCGCCCAAGCACCGCAAGATCGGCCGGGTGTGGGTGTGGGGACCGGACTGGTACTGGCACGGTTGGCGAACCCTCCTGCCGGTGTGGTCCGCGGGTGACGAGTACGGCCGGCGTACCCTCGTGCTCGGCTGGACGCTCACTGGTCGCATGATCATCGCGTTGTGGATCTGCGGGTGCATCGAGTGCTTCGAGTCCCGGCAACAGACCGCAGAGATGGGGCGGGAGGCGGAGTGACCTACAACCCGCGGGAGTACTGGCGCGATAAGCCGGCGGACCCCGTCAAGCGCGTGCACGGCCGCCAAGAGGCGGCGCTGCTCGACGCTGTCGCAGACCTGACGCCCACCTCCATCTTGGAGGTGGGCGTCGGTACGGGTCGCATCGCCAGCCTGCTGACCACCAAGTGGCCGGACGCCACATACACCGGCATCGACTTGTCGCCGGCCCGGCTGGCGTACGCGCGCAAGACCCTCCCCGGCCACGTCGAGCTGATCGAGACCGACCTGCTGGACTGGGAGCCGGACCACTTCTGCGACCTCGTGATCGCCGTCGAGGTGCTGATGCACATCCGGCCGTCGGACCTCGACTACGCGATGGAGCGGCTGAGGGTCTGGTCCCGGCAGGCCATCGTCACCGTCGACTGGACCGAGCCCATCGAGGGGCCGATCGGCCCATGGAACTTTCTGCACGACTACGCGGCCCACGGGCTCCGCGTGGTCAGCAAGGTCGACCTACAGAGCGTCCATCGTTGGGACTGGTGGTGACATGACCAGGCCCATCGACGTGGTGTGCCCGGCGCGCACCTGCCAGGCTCAGCCCGGCCGACCATGCCGGACATCGACCGGCAGGGTCCGCTCCGAAGACCACGGGCTCCGATGGCTGAACACCCTGCCCGGCCCGCTGGTGCGCTGCCCCGACGGGTGGTGCGTCCTCTGCTGGTGGACGGGGTGGGTCCAGCAAGACTGATCCCTATCGGGGTCTTAATGGGAGATGCGGCAAGTCGCACCTCCCATTAAGACCCTCATTCCAGCAAGCTTCGTAGTTGGGCGAGGAGGTCGCCTGGTAGCTGCACGCGCTTCCATGACGCATCCCGCTGGAGCTGCCACGCGGTGCCGTCCTCGGTGTTGACGAGGATGTAGTCCTCGGGGTGTCGCGTGGAGATCTCTTGTCGGACTAAGGGCGCACTCCAGCGATCAGTCACGGTGCCCCCAGGGTGTCCAGCATCAACTTGGCGAAGCAACCGAGGTGGTTGCGCCAGCAGCCCTCGTAGTGGGTTCCGACGTGGTTGGCGTGCCGGTCCAGAACCTCTTGCGCCAGAAGGCGCGCCAGCTCGTTTCCGGTCACGATCCCTCACCCTCGGGTTCCTGCTCGAAGTTGACGGCTCGCAGGATCCTCAAGGCGTTGTGGTGGCGGCGGTACTCAGCATCGAGGTCGGCCTTGCACTCTGGACACATCGCCAGCGAGCCCCAGCCGGGCCGTTCGTTCGGCACCCACAGGGCACCGTACGTCCCGCAGGCGTTGCATCGGAGGTTCCAGCCCATCCGGTGTGCCTTGCGCGCCTCCTCCTTCGACTCGGTCATGCTCCCTCCCCCGTCCAGTCGTGGCACCGGCCGCAGTAGCCCTCCTTGACGTCCATCGGGTGGTGGGACGTCGCGCCGCATCGGGGGCAGGTGAAGCTGTCTGGCGTCTCATACACGTGCGTGCAGTGATCCCCGACCGCGTCCTCGATCCGGAACACGTTGCCGCCGCAGTAGCCGTTGCCGTTCTCCAGTTGGTGCACGCACTCCCAGCCGGGCGCGGTGTTGCCCTCAAGGTCGGTGGCCAGCTGCGCCGGCGCCCACACCGGTGTGTGGTCGACGAGGCGGGAGGTCACCACAGCCACTGCATCACGAGTGACGCCAACCCGCCGATCACGAACGACTCCACGGCGGCCCACCATGGCAGCCGGCGGCGGCGGTTGTGCAGTCGGGCGACGTAGCGAGCGTCGGCCATGCTGACGAAGTCAGCGATCTGCACCACCCCGTCGCCCGGCACGACTTCGCTCGGTCGCTTGTCGGCCGTCATGACACACCAACCGCCGATCAAGTCATCCGGCACGGCGTACCACCGCTCGGGGTGACGGCGACGCCACCATCGGCGGCGCGGTGGCTTCTCCTCCAGCCGGGCCTTCTCGTGGGCCGCGATAGCCTCAGCGAGTCCCGGCGGCATCGGCATCTCGCGCATGCCCGGCGGCAGGATGTTGTTCTTGTCGTCGCTCACTGCGACACCGGGCAATCCATGTGCCGACGCTCGATCGAGCGCGGGTCCGTGCACCAGACGAACAGGTCGCAGACCGTGCAGCGCGGGTGAGCCTGGAGCGGCTGCCCACACTCGTCGCACGGCCTGCCGCGGGGAGGCGCGGGCTTCACCCCCGCGGCGGGGCGCTGTCGGAACTTCCGGGCCTTGCGTGTGCTGCTCATCCGATCGCTGCCTTCCACTCGCGCTTACAGCCACCACAGACCGCCCACGGCCACCAGTGCGCGGTCTCCTTGCGCGTCAGCGTGTAGCGGCCCACCTGGTAGTCCTCCGGTGGCACGGTCTCCAGGCGCCACTCTCCCTCCATCAGGCCGACAGCTTCGCACGCCGGACACTTGGCACGCCCCATCGTCGCCGTCATCTCCGGCCACGGCCTCGCGGTAAGCAAAGTGCCCTCGCCGTCGCAGCCGTCGCACCCCATCGGCGCGAGCATGCCGGCGCCGCCGCACCACGGGCAGACGATGCGCTCGCTCACACGTCCCCCCGACCGGTCATGTCGCGCAGTTCGCCGGCGATGTCCAGCAGCTCCGTGGCTAGCGTGGCGACACGGTCGGCCATGGCCGTTGACCGGACGGGCGGATTGTCGTCGAGGCCGCGGAGAAGGTCGTCGACCGACACGTCGTAGAGCGTGGCCAGCTGTAGGAGCCGGCGGATCCCCGGCTCGCGCTCAGCCCGCTCGTACGAGCCGAGCACCGTGCATTTGATGGCACCACCGGTCTGGTGTTCGACATCGTGGCGCGTCAGCCCATGGCGCTGTCTGAGCTGCCGCAGCCGCGCCCCCAGCGCCACGTTGAACGTGTCGTTGTCGGCGGTCCGGATGTCGTCGTTCACTAGTAACCCCATTCGTGGCTGTTGTACTGTTCGCGTATCCCGGTGGGGACCGGGGATGCGCGGGCTGGCCTCGCGATCCCCCGCCGGGTGTAGGGCCCAGACCTCCGCCCACCCATCTTCACTGGACGGTCTGGGCCCTACCCCCAGCCGTCCGTGGCGGCAGGTTCAGCGCCGTGACCCGCTTCTTGAAGCCGAGTGGTTCATCCTCCGTGTCGGGATCCCACACCAGCGCCGCCATCAGTCCGGCGCGGCCAGCCTTGTCGTAGCACCAGCCGTATTCCCACGACAACGGGTTGCTCAGTGGCAACAGGACGATCCGGTCGTTCCATATCATCGACAGCAGCACGACGGCGTCGGTGGCGGTCTCCGTCACCAGGAGCCCACCCCAACCCCACCGGTCCGGCCCGAGGCCGTTAATTCGCTTGCCGATCTCGTGCAGCGTTGTCACCATTCGCATCCCTTCGTACGCCAACGACCGCCGCACCGAGGTGGGACGGGCGGCCCCACGAGGTACGGCGGTCGTTGTTGGAGGCTCGACGTCCCAGTGGAGCATCACCGGTCAGGCGAACAGTTCGTACGATAGCGGCGGTTGCCGCCAGGTGTCAGTCAAAGGCCAGAATCAGGCTGAGCACCGCCATGCTCACGATCACGATCAAGAACCATCGGTGAGCCCTCTTCGCCGCCATCTTGCGGTCGAACTTCTTCACTCAGTTCAACTCCGGGTGCGGGTCGACGATGTGCTCGCCGTCGAACCGCATCCACTCCCGCACCTCGTGCATCGCCAGCGCCTCCATCAGACGCATGACGTCGACCTTGAGCCGCCCGATCGTGTAGGGCTGCTGGCGTCCGCCCATCCTGGCGTGGCGGTGGCGGGCCGCGTTGCAGTAGCCCAGGCGCCCGACCGGGAACGTCGTGGTCGGGTCCTGCGAGTTCGGCAGCGGGATCCGCAGCAGCACCGCGTAGTAGTCGGCCGTCGACTCCAGCTCGTCGTCGTCGAGCGTCCGCAGCTCCATCCCAGGCGGGCCGGAGAACTCCGCGAGCCGGTCGGCCAGCCACTGCCGGTCGGCCTCCAGCTCCTCGATGGTCAGCTCTGCGGCCTTGCTCACCACGTACGCTGGCGGCACGCTGGCCATCGTCGCGCACATTGCCTGGTCGCCGCAGGACACCCAGCGCCGGTCAAGCTTGAGGCCGGTCCTCACCGTCATCTGCTCGGTCATCGTCGTCTCGTTCCCTCTTGCGAATCTGGGTTGGCTGATGGTCATTGATTATGCGCTCGTGCGCGCGGTTGTAAGCCCTCTTACGGCGCTCTTCGCGCCACTCCCGCAGCGAAAGCACGACTCATCCCGTCTTGCGCATCCACAGCGAGCCGGTCGGCTCGGACCGCAGCGACACCGGCACCAGGGCCTCCCGCTGGGTCCACAGCCAGTGCGTCATGAGCAGGATCTCCCACGACGTGTTGTGCGTCAGGAACGCCCGCAGCAGGTAGAGCTCCGTCCAGTCGCGGCCCTCCCGGATCCAGTCCTCCGGGTACTCGAACGGCCAGTGGACGTCGTGGATGTGCACGATGACGCCGGGCGCCAGGGTGGGCAGCACGTGCAGGTACAGCCAGACCACATCGCTGCCGGACTTGAGGACGTGGGTGGAGTCGATGAAGAGGATGTCGCCAGCCTCCAGGTCGGCGAACCACGTCACCGGGACGTCCTGCACCGGCTTCGCGATGATGTTGACGTCGTCGCCGTCGAACAGGACCGAGTCCAGCCGCTCGGTGTACGGCTCCACGCAGGTGACCCGGAGGTTCGGCAGGTACATCTCCGCGGTGTCGAGGATGACCGCCGTCGACCAGCCGGAACCGACCTCGATGACCCTGTTCGGCTTGAAGTGCCGGATCATGCACGACAGCGTGGCGGCGTCGCCGAAGCCGTACATGTTGTTGTCGGGGTTGTACCGCCGGCCCAGACGCGTCACCCACGGAGACGACGTCAGCCCGATGTCGTGCGCCAGCAGCACCTGCTCGTCCTCGCGCAGGTCGATCCCGACCGGCGCCACGTCCCGCCACGAGACGGCCCGCTCGCGGTCCTCCGGCGACGTCGTCGACGAGTAGTAGTGGCCGGGCGCGAAGTACGGCGGCTCCTTGATAGCCGCCGCGATACCGCGTGCGGTGCGCACGAGCCGGTCTTTGAGGTTCATCGGAACGTCCTTCCGGTTGCCCACTCGACATTACGGACCACTTCGGAGACCCGCTCCAGGGACGCCGTGATCGGGACGTCCACGGCCACATCCGTCTGGCCCTCGAACGCCTTCCACCGGGTGCGGGTGGTGACGCCGACGACCTCCTGGATGATGACCCGGTCGCCGTTCTCCATCTGGCCGACGAAGCTGTGGTCCCGCCGGGTCAGCCGGGCGCCCGCGATGACGACCATCTGGCCACTCCAGGCCGGGTGGGACAGGTGGGTGCGCTCAGCGAAGTCGATCACCGCGTCGTGAGTGTCGGCCGCCGCCCCCGTGATGGACCACAGTGAGATCCACTCGCACGTGCAGACAGCGAGGGAATCCATGGCATTCCCGCCCGTCACGCTGACCTCGTGGATGGCCATCAGGCGCACCACATCGCGAAGGCGCGAGCCGCGCCCTCGTGGCTGTACGGCAGGTTGTTCGGGGTGAGCGATGGGTCGTATGTCAGCTCGAACACGTCGGCGGCAGCGTCGGCGCCCACCGTGTCGACGGTGTCGCATAGTTCGGTCACGGTGGCCGGTTCGACGAACGCCAACAGCACGAGCATCTCCAGCTCGAACTCTTCGGCAGCCGTCAGGCCACCGGCGGGCTGCTCGGGTTCACCGAGCCACGTCCCCGACTGTTCCTGCCGGGGGTCCTGCGGGACCACAGCCGACGGTGTGGCCGACCCCGAGTCATCGCTGCGATCGGTCAGCCAGATCATGCCCCAGACGACGCCCGCGATCACGGTCAGGATGGCGATGGTGCCGACCACCGTGTCGCTGGTGCTGCCCTTCTTTGGCTTCATCAGAGCCCGCCTACGAACAGGGCCTCTTCGTACTCGAAGCCGGGGGCGATCTGGAACGTCAGGTCGGCCGGGTCGGCGACACCCCAGCCCTCGGTCCACGTGACCGACTTGCCAGGCAGGACGGTGGTCATCGGCTGACCCTCCAGCCCCGCGTCCGAGTCGTATACGGCCTCGCCCTCGGTGCCGCCGGACGCCAGCGTGGCGTAGATCCCGGACGGGTCGAACGGCACGTCAGCGCCGTTGGTGACGGTGACGTCGAAGAGGATGTAGGTCTCGAACTGGCCGGTGACGAAGGCGTACTCGGCGGGCTCGAACGTCTCGACGGCGCCGACCGTGATGATGACGCCGTCGTCGAAGGTGAAGCCCACGCCGCCGAACTTGCCGTACAGCGGCTGCTCGGGTTCCGGCGTGTCGACCGGCTCCGGTGCAGGCGCGCCAGTGCCCAGCGGCGGCGCCTCGGAGCGGGTGCCCTTCGGCTCCGCCGGGGGCAGTTCGGTGGGGTCGGTCTCAGTAGTGGTGGACGGCTGGGCCGTCGGCTCGCCCTCGGTCTGCGAGCACCCGGTGAGGGCGGCGACCGCGAGGACGATCAGGATGATGAGCTTGCGCATGAGCGTGAGTCCCTTCGTGGTGTGGGGTGGTGCGCGCCCCCGACCCGCATGGGCTGGGGCCGGGGGCGCTTGGTGCCGTCAGAGCGACTGGACCTCTAGAGAGCCGTCTGACGACGGTAGCGGGTGGCCGCGAAAGCGAGGCCACCCACGATCAGCAGGCCCACGCCGGTGCCGAGCAGCAGGTTGCCGCTGGTGCCGGTGTCGGGCAGGTCTTCGTCAGTGCCGTCGTCGTCGCCGGTCGGCGGCTCCGTCGGTGCGGTGGTCGGATCCTGGGTCGGATCCGGCGTCGGGGTCGGCGTGCCGTCCTCGTCACCATCCTCGGTGCCCGCGTCCGTGCCGTCGTCGGTGCCATCCTCGGCACCGTCTTCCGCACCGTCCTCAGTGCCGTCTTCCGCACCGTCCTCGGTGCCGTCCTCGGTGCCGTCTTCCGCACCGTCGTCGGTCCCGTCCTCAGTGCCGTCCTCGTCGCCTGGCGGGTTGCACTCCTCCTCCGACGGCGCGGCGTTGACGGTCAGCTCCCACGACCCGGCCGGGCTGTAGATGTCCGGGTAGGCCGGGCCGATCTCGATGAACTCTGGGTGCCACGCCTCGACCGTGTAGGTGCCCGGTACCTGCTCGTGATCGGCGGCCTCAACGGGCTGACCTCCGAGCAGGTACGCGTAGTCCTCGGACACGGGGATGGTGATGTACCCGGAGGCGTCGCACGTCGGGTGCGTCACTGTCGGCTCGGTCGGGACCGGGCACGGGGAGAACGTGTCGGCGCCGACAGCGTCGGTACCGTCCTCTTCGGTGAACTGCTCGCACGCCGTGGTGTAGGTGTACGACCAGTCCGTGATGGGCTTGACGATCGCGCCGTGCTTGAAGTAGTTGATCGCCCAGTTCGGCGCCTTGTGCTCGAACGGGACGTCGGCCTTGCAGCCATAGCTGGTCAGGTCGACGGTCTCGCCATTGAAGTCCTCGATCTTGGACTCGCTGAGTTTGCCCCAGACCGCGTATTCGATGTAGCCGTAGATGGTGCCGTCCACGCCCGCCGGGTCGACGTCGTCGAAGATGCCAGCGACGTCGGAGTGGACGAGGTACTTGCCCCAGCCATACTCGTTGACGTCCTCGGGCGTGATGGTCAGCGTTCGGGTGAAGGTGTCACGTGCCCACGCGGTGGGGCAGTCATTGTCGGGCGCGCCGACAACCGGGTTCGACACGATGGTCGATTCCGACTCGCCACCCCCCGTCGCAGTAGCCGGCGCAGCGCCCCCAAGGATCAGGGCGAGCATGCCGACAGCTGCGGCAATCAGCTTGCGCAAGGTCGTTCCTCTCTCGTCGCTGTTAGCGAACAGGTAGTGCTAACGGTCGTGGACGATACAGCATGTCAAGCCACATCGCAGGCGAACAGTTATGAGAGATTTCTACCGGGTTGAAGCTTTGAGGTCAAGACCTCTTGCACATGCTTGACCTCATCGCTACGGTTGGTCCCCATCGAGCACAACCCACACCACGAAGGGGACTAGCCATGAGAAGCCTCCACATCCGCCGTCGTCAGCCCGACCTCATCCCGGCTACGCAGCTGGCGGGCCCCAGCGCGGTCGTGTACACGAGCATCGGCCGCGACGAGGACGACGACCGGATGAGCACCGACGAGCGGCGGGTCGCCGTCGAGCGGGCCATGTTCGACGGCATCACCAAGGCTGAAAGCGCCCGCACCTTCCAGCAGGTCGGCCGGTTCCGTGTCCGGCGGGCCAGGCACCGCAAGGGCAGCGCCATCGTCGGCATCCTGCTGTGGCTGGCCACTCTCGCCGTCGCGTTCGCCTCGGGTGCGGCGCTGGTCTGGCTGGCGCTGCGGTGACGACACTCCTAGAGCGTCCTGTTGGCGTTGGGGCATCCGCCCCAACGCCTACGGGCACGTCCCCCCTCGGGCTCACGCTCGCCGCCAAGTACCTGCGGATCTCCGACGACGACGAGGGCCGTGAGCTGGGCGTCACCCGGCAGAACGAAGACCTCGACGCGTTCGCGGCCAAGGAGAACCTGTTCTTCGTCGACACCTACCGCGACAACGACATCGGCGCCTCCACGCGCACGCGCACGTCGAAGATCCGCAAGGACTACCTGCGGATGCTCACCGACGCCAGGAACGGCCGGTTCCAGGTCATCGCGGCATACACCTCTGGTCGCATCACCCGACGACCACGGGAGAGGGAAGACCTCATCGACCTGGCTGAGGAATACGGCATCCGCTACCGGTACATCCGCTCGCCCGAACATGACCTGAACACCGCCGATGGCCGGATGATGTGCCGGTGGCTGGCAGCCGCCGACACCGGCGAGTCCGAGCGGATCGCCGAGCGAGTCTCACGCGCCGCCTTGCAGCGCGCCCAGAGGGGCGGCTTCTCCGGCGGCTTCCGCCCGTTCGGGTTCGGCGTCCAGAAGCTCGTCAACGGCCTGCCCCTCTTCGACGACGACGGCAAGCCCGTCCTCGACTACAGCGTCATCCGCGAGGACGAGGCCAAGGAACTGGCCCGTGCCGCCGACGCCGTCCTAGCCGGCGCCTACACGAACGCTGTCGCGAGGGACTGGAACGCCCGCGGGATCACCACCACGCGGGGCAACCAGTGGACTGGCAAACAGGTCGTCGCCACGCTGCTCAACCCCCGCAACGCGGGGCTTATGGTGTACCGGGGCAAGGTTCTGGATGGCGTCAAGGCGCCGTGGGACCCGATCATCGGCCGGGAGACGTGGGAGGCGCTGAGGTTGAAGCTCAAGGACTCCAATCGGCGCAAGACCACCGGCAACACGCCGATCTACCTGCTGACGGTGGCCAACTGTGGCCACGTCGAATGCACCGGCAAGGGCCACAAGATGCGGGCCGCGTACAAGACCGACCCCCGCCGGCCGTCGAAGACGGACCCCGACAAGCGCTCGCGGGTGCGCTCGTACCGGTGCCAGGCCCGCGGCCACAACTGGATCAACGCCGAGGCGTTCGAGCACCTCATCGAGGACGAGATCGTCATCCCGTGGCTGGAGAAGCCGGAGCACGCTAGCCTGCTGACCGCCGACGACACGAGCGGCCGGGCGAAGGAGCTGGCGGCACGGGCGGCGGAGCGGCGGGAGACGCTGGCATCGGTGAAAAGGGCGTTCGTCAAAGGCCTGCTGTCCGAGGCGGACTTCGAGGCAGCCGTGCCCGAGATCGAGCATGAGCTGGTCCAGATCGAGGCCGCCCAGGCGGAGATGGCCGGGCTGGCACCGCTCAAGGGGATCATCGGCCGGTCCGACGCCCGCGAGCTGTGGGAGAAGATGGACCTCGGTCGCCAGAAGGCCATCCTCAACACGCTGATGACCATCACCGTCACCACCAGCCGCCAGGCCGGCGGGAAGCTCAAGGGCGGCAAGATGATCGACGAGTCCCGCGTGCACGTCGAGTGGCGCGTGTAGCATCGTCCCCGTCGCTGTTCAAGCGAGGAACCGAACGGCCCCTCTCGTCCGCGAGGCGAGAGGGGCCGTTTGCTGTGTGCAGGCGCGGCCGGGATGTCGGGCCTGCGCCAGCCAGCTTAGACGAACGGCCCCCGCCACACCCCGGGTGGGCGAGGGCCGTTCCACCATGTCAACCCCGAAGGGCTGTGAACCTCCGGCCACTGTTCGCCAACTCGACCGGAGTCAACCGGGGCGACTCACGAGTGCGCGCGAGCGGAGCCCCCGGAAGAACACCCACCCGTGCGGCCCCTGGTCGTGCACAGAGAGACTGTGCTGCAGTCGCCCACACCAAGGGCCGCCGGGCGGTCGTGACCTCGCTGGAAGAACTACCCGGCAGGAAAGCCCTCCCGCTCGATCGCGAGGCAGACATTACACGAACTGTTCGCCTATCGCAGCCCGAACGTGGAAGTGTCCTCTGGTGGTGCTTCACGCAACCGGCTCCACCGACTCGATGATGCTCGCGTCCCAAACGCACCCCGAGGCGACGTCCCACGTGTAGTACCAGGAATGGGTCATGTCCAACCGCATCGAGAAGAGGTACGGCGCGATGACGATGCCCGGCCACTTCTCGGCGACCCGCGGCCAGTCGATGTGATGGTAGACCGGGCCACCGTCGCCAAAGAGGCGAGGTCCGTAGTCGCCCAGCAGGTCGACCCCGAACTCGTTGCCGAACTCGGTGACCGCCTCCGGCGTGCCCAGGTGCAGCCAGCCGTCGGCCAGCTGCACCCGGAACCGGTACGTGAGCCGGTCGAGACCGAACTGCGCACCTTGGCACCACGCCGGCCAGTCGTCCTCGCCATCCACCGACAGCCACAACCCGAACGGCTTGTGAAAGGGCCGCTCCTGCTCGACCGAGCGTGGCACGAGCGTGGATTCTGCCGAGAAGTGCGAGAACTCCATCAGGCCACCCGGCTCCACGCCATCAAGGCCACCACGTAGCAGCCCAGCAGAATCAGGACGATGGAACCGGACCGGGCCAGCCACCGGCGCCAAGTCGCCACGCGGGTGGCACGACGAGTCCGCAGCTGGCCAGTTCGGACTCCAACTGCGGCCAGTCCTTCGGTGATCCCGGCCCCGGCCACTCGTGCATCTTCCGCGCCGCCTCCGCCATCGCCATCCACAACTCGTAGGCGAGGACGATCGACGGCGTCGGAGCCGGAGCGAAGATCCGGATCTCCGTCGTCAGCTGTGGGAAGTAGGCGTTCGGTGGCTCCCCGCCGGGGACCGGCAGTCTCCGGCTGACGTAGATGGAAGGCCGTGGGCTCACCCCGCATCGTCGTCCTCCACCGTCTCCGGCACGGTGATGCCGGCGGCGAAGCCGCCCAGGTACGAGCTCGTCGCACTGCCAGCCATCCGGTAGGCGCTCCGCGTCTGTCCGGCCCGGCTCATGTTGACGTTCATCGTCTGGCCTCGCAGGCCCGACGCCTCCGCCATCTTCGCCGTCTCCAGCGACCCGGCAATGAACACGAACACCCACCCGGCCGCCTTGCGCTCCTCGATCAGCTTCGTGACCGAGTCGAAGGTGTGCTCGCGTGAGGTGTTCTCCTCCCCGTCGGTGGCCACGAGGACGACCACCTTGGTCGGTCGCTTGGCCTCCGGCAGGTCGTCGACCATCTCCCGCGTCCGGACGATGCCGAACCCGATGGCGTCGAACAGCGACGTCGACCCCCGTGGCTCGATCTTGTGGTCCGGAACATGCTTCAACTTCACCGGCCCGAAGGTGTGCTCGAACTTGTCGTCGAAGTCGAACCTCGACACGGTGATCTTCACATCGAGGTCGCCCTGGTCGTCGAGGAACTTCTTGATGCCCTCGTCGGCTTCGCCCGCTCGCGTCGTCACCGAGCCAGCAGCCCGCGCCCCCTGGACGAGACTGCTCATCGACGATGACCTGTCCACCACCAGCGTGATGTGTGCGCGCTCCGTCATCGGTCCTCCCTGTCGATCTCCACGACCGGGTCGACCTGCTGGCCCCGCTTGACCATCTCGTCGAAAGCCCCTTCGGCTTTGGCGTAGAGCCCCTCGGTGAAGCCCCCCTCGCCGCGCTCGAACGCGGCCAGCACCTCGCGGGGATCCTCGTCGGTCTTGACGACCTCATCGCCTTCGATTTGCGCGTCGAGCTCGTCACGGTGCTCGTATTGCCAGGCCGCAAGTTCAGCCTCACTGAGGCCGGGGGGTGGCGTCGCGGTCACAGGAGATCATCCCCTCGGGTGCCCAATCGCGCCCTGCGGGACGTCCAGACAGCGGCGTTGACGTTGCCGCCATCCTTGAGGGCGAGCACGCCCGCCTCCAGGTCAGCGATCTGGTTGCTGCCGTCCACCATCTCCATCGCGGCGGCCCCGAGGCGCGTCTCGAACCAGATGCCCACCGACTCGATGGGTGTGCCGTCCGACGTGCGGGTGAGCACGGCAACGGTGTCGCAGCAACCGCAGGTGGCGGGCTGCTCTATGGCCGTCACCTCCGGGTCGAGGCGAGCGAAGTGGCCGGCAAAACACCGCGTCCAGCTCGCCTGGCCCCATTCGTCCGGGTTCGCCTTGATGAACGCCAGCGTGTCGACGGCGACGTCGATGGCGCTGGCCACTGTGGTGGGGGCGGTCTCGGTGATGGTCATGCGGAGATCACCGTCTTCTTGGCGAAGTCCATCAGCATGGCCTCGATATGAGCGTCCAAGTTCTGCGACTTGGGCGAGCCCCAGATGGCCTTGCTGCTGGTGAAGGTGAACGTCGGCCCGTAGGTGGCGGCCGACATCGTCGACCCCTTCCACCGAGGTGCCTCCAGGCTCTTGGTCGCCTTCCGCAACCGGTCGTCGGAGATCGGGTCCGGGCATTGGCGGCCGGTGATGCGGTCGTAGATGTCGAGCGCCTCGGTGAGCAGGGCGACCTTCTTCCGTGGCGTGCCATGGAACAGCGTCTGGCTCCACGCGGGGTCGTATTCCAGCCGCGCCAAGGCGTCGTCGAGCTGGATCCCGATGTGGCGGGGCAGCTGGTCGCCGGTGCCCATGAAACGGTGCAGCAGCGGCAGCAACAGCCCGCGCGCCTCGTCGCTGTCGCGCATGTAGTCGTTCACCGCCCGCGCCATGTGCGCCAGTACCGGGTGCACGCACGCCGGCCGGTCGCTGAACCGCTCCCCGGCCAGGACGGAGATGTACTCCATCATGCAGGCCCCGTCGGCCGGGCTGATGTGCCTGCCCCGCTTGAGCACCGGCATGAAGTCCGGCACCGTGATGTTCGTTTCCACTGCACGATCCTTTCGATCGGTCGTGCCCCCCGTACTGGTTGATCAAGCCGCGAGGTCGTAGACCTCGTCGACGAATGTGAGGATCCCGGCGCGCTGGGCCTTCGTCCAGCAGTCCCGTGTGCCGTTCGAGCCGTTCAGCCAGAAGGCGAGGCACACGTCGGCGCCCAGATCCACCATGAAGGTGTTCCGGTTCAGCGCGGCGTTCGCGCCGAACCGGAACGCCTCCTTGGGCACCGGGTACGGCTCGACGAAAACGCCGTCCTTCTCGCCGCGCTCCCGCGCCCACATGTCCGCAATCCGGTCCCCTCCGCGGGCACCCCCGTGGACCACGGTCAGTGGCCGGTTGCGGATCTGGTCGAGCGCTCGATATATGCGCTCGATGTCTGTCCACTCGCGTGACGCCGTCACGAGCAGGCGGTGCATCTCAGTCGTCCTCCTGGTCGTCCTCGTCGATCAGCTTCCAGTCGCCTTCGTCCTCGTTGTGGTCGGCGCCATACGAGCAGAAGCACGGCTCGTCCGTGCCGTCGTTCCAGAAGATCGTGTGCGCCTCCTTCACCACCGCACCGCCACCGTCCCGACGTCGGGCCCTTCGCCGTTGGCGTCGTGCTCGACCAGCCACACCTGCCACTCCCAGCGGCCGTTCACCTTCGTCGGCCGGACCTGGAACTGCCACCTGCTGGTGATCTTCTCGCCGTCTTTGCGCCGGTCGGCGATGTCGAGGCGCAGGTCTTTGATCTGGTCGAGCACCCACGCCTTCATGCCGTCTTCCTCGGTGGCATCGAAGGTGCGGACCTTCTCCTCGCTGATCTTCTTCGCCATCGGGCTACCACTCCTCGTCGGCTCGCGCGTGATGCCGGTGATCGTAAGGCTCATGCGCGGAACCGGCCACGGTCATGCCGGGGGGAGGGCAGCTCCTCGTCGGGCGCGGGGAGGCTGCGCAGCGTGGACGGGCCGCGCTGGCGGCGCTTGTGCGATTCCCACCCGGACGCCCAGATCTCCCCGAGTGGCCAGTCGGTGAGCAGCCGGCGCAGGGCGAACTCCTGGCGCAGCAGCATGCCGGTGATAATCCATAAATGTCCCCATATGAACCAGATCAAATCGTCCTGGAAGGACCCAAAGATCCACATAACGACGCCGATCGCAAAAGGTAGTGCTTTCAGCGTCGGAAAGACCATGCGACGCATATCCGTGCTCCTCCGAAATTGGTAAATACCCACCCATATACCGACGAAAGATCCCAGGCCCACCCTGGATCCCGCGCCGGGCACATACGTGCATCCGGACGCTACCCTCCGGGCTGTCGGATACCTTCCGGGCGGTCCACGAAGGCGGGGATGTCGAGGTAGCGCAAGGCGGCCTCGAAACCGTCCACCACGGCGATGTCGTACGCCTCCGGGGACACCCCCAGCGCCACGGCGGCCGCGCCCCACAGCGTGGGCACCGGCACGCCCCCCAGCACGTCCTGGACGTCCTCCAGGTCGACCTGCATGCGCGTGGCCAGCTCCGACTCGTCCATCCCGCGGATCTCCATCAGCACATGCGTCAGGTCCCCCACGTCGGGGTACATGCGCCCGCCGGCTGCCACGTGGGCGTCGGCCACCTCCCGCATCAGGCGGGCCAGGGTGGTGCCTAGGGCCTTGCACATCTTGTTGGCCTTGTAGCTGCTGCGAACCTTCCCATTCTCGACATTCCCCACGGTCTGGTAGTACACGCCAGCCTTCGCAGCGAACTCTTTCTGGCTCCAGCCCATGGCATTTCGCTTGGCCTTGATGGCCTTACCCAGGGCCGATGTAACTCCGTCTTGAACCATGGGTAGGAGTCTAGTGACGAACAGTTTCCCCGTCCCGTAGACGCCGAAAAAACTTCGTCATAACTTCGTCACCATGACGACCGGCGAACAGCCGCGTCGTGTCCGGGCGAACGGTCCCAAGATCAAGGAACTTCGCCTCACCCGCTTTGGCAACCGCTACGGCCGTCGATCCCTGTCGACGGCCGACCTCGCGCTGCGCGCCAAGGTCACACGACGTGCCATCCAACTCATCGAATCAGGGGCACGGCCCCGCCCCTACAAGCACACCATCGAGGCCATCGCCAAGGCGCTCAACGTGCCCGTGAAGAGCATCACGCTGTCCGAAGACGGCCCCTCGTGACCGGGCACCAGGCGATCACCAACGACGACTTCGCCACGGCCACGTACGACACCTGCACGGCATGCGGCCAGGCGTGGCCGTGCGACACCCGCCGGTGGGCCGACGACATCCTCGCCCGCGCACCGCAGATCACCGTCGAGACCCGGATGAAGCTCAAGGCGCTGCTCACCCCGCCGACGGTGACCGGGTGAGGGCCGTCGACCTGTTCGCCGGGGCCGGCGGGTGGGACGTAGCGGCCAGGCAGCTCGGGATCAAGACCTACGGCATCGAGAACAACGCCGACGCCGTCAAGACGCAGGTACACGCGGGCCACAACGTGATCCACGCCGACGTGCGACACGGCGACCGGGTGCTCTGGCCCACCGCCAAGGACGCCACCGGCCTCATCGCCTCGCCGCCCTGTCAGACGTTCAGCGCGGCCGGGAAGGGCAGCGGCCGGGCGAACCTCGACGCCGTACTCAGTGAGCTCGACTACCTCGCATGGGGCGAGCCGCTGGACTACAGCAAGTTCGACGACGAGCGCACCGGCCTCGTGCTGGAACCCATGCGGTGGATCCTCGACGCGCACGGCCGCGACCAGCCGTACGAGTGGGTCGCGCTCGAACAGGTCCCCGCCGTCCTGCCGGTGTGGGAGGCGTACGCGGAGATCCTGCTCAACCTCGGCTACTCCACCGACGTCCGCAAGCTGCACGCCGAACAGTACGGAGTGCCGCAGACCCGGACACGGGCCATCCTCGTGGCGCACCTGGGCAAGGACGTCAGCCTGCCCACCCCGACCTACTCCCGCTACCACCCCCGCACCCCCGACAAGGTCGACCCCGGCACCGAGCGGTGGATCTCCATGGCGGAGTGGCTCGGGTGGCACGGCGGCGACCGGGTCGGCTTCCCGCAGCTCGACGACGGCCTCGCCACCGTCGACATCGACGGCACCGCGTACCGGGCGCGTGACTTCCGCGAGGCGGACTTGCCGGCGTTCAACCTGACCGAGAAGGCCCGCTCGTGGACGCGACTGCGCAGCAACACGAGCGAGAACGCCACGGTCCGCAACATCGACGAGCCCGCGCCGACGCTGCACTTCGGCGACCGGCTGAACAAGGCCACGTGGGAGTCGATGGGCGACCGGCGCGCCAGCCGGGGCACCGTCCGCGACGTCGACGAGCCTGCGCCGACCGTGACGTCGTCGCTCGACAACGGCAACTACCGGTGGTCCGACGAGCCCGCGCCCGGTCCCGGCCGGTGGGTGCATGAGCGTCCCGCCACCACCGTGCAGTCCACCGACCGCATCGGGCGGCCCGGCCACAAGTGCATGACCCTCGACTGCCACCCCGGCCGTGGCACGAACGCTCAGTTCGACGGCTCCATCCGCGTGTCCCTCGAAGAGGCCGCCGCGCTCCAAACCTTCCCCGTCAACTACCCGTGGCAGGGCACCAAGACGTCCATCTTCCGGCAGATCGGCAACGCCATCCCGCCGGTCCTCGCGCACGCCATCCTCGCCGAACTCATCAAGGAGTGACCCATGCCGTTCCTCCGGCAGCGACAGCTCGACGACCTCATCGAATCCATCGACCACCTGGCCACCGTCAACGCCGATCTCATCGACATCGTCAACACCGCCGCCGGCAAGTGGGAGGCGGCCAACACGCCCGCCCGCATGTACGGCGGTTGGGTGCCCGACGACGCCGCCCGCGAGTGGGCGCAGCGCACGAGCGCCCGCGCCGAAGCGCTCGGCATCGTCGAGGAAGTCCATCGAGCACCGGACGGTACCGACGAACCGGCCACCGACTCCGCCGACACGCCGCTCATCGCGACGAAGGAGTCGTGCGACTGATGGCCGCCCAGCAGAAGACAAACAAGGGCAATCCCGCCCACAAGCGGATGGGGAACGACGCCCTCAAGGCCCGCCGCAACGCCTCCTGGCGCCGCGGGAAGATCCGCAAAGGTGCCCGCCAGGACGCCCAGCGCGAGCTGGAGAAGGCCAACAAGATCCGCCGCGAGAACGGCCTCCCCACGCCGTGGGAGGCGCGCGTCGGGCTCGAAGCCATCGAGCGGATGGCCGCCGCGAAGCTCCACCGGCAGGCGCAGCGGGCCATCCGCGAGCGGGAGCGGTTGGGCCGATGACCCGCTCGCGCGCCACCGCCAAGGCCGCCGGCGCGTCGTTCGAGCGGCTCATCGCCGATTACCTCGCCGACCGGGTCGACGACCGCATCGACCGGCGCGTCAAGACCGGCGCCAAGGACAAAGGCGACATCGCTGGGGTGCGGGTCACCGGCAACGCTCGCGTCGTCATCGAGTGCAAGGACTACGGCGGCCGGATCGAGGCGGGCATCTGGATGCGCGAGGCCGACATCGAGCGCATTAACGACGACGCCGAAGTCGGGCTCGTCATCGCCAAGCGACGGGGCACCACGAAACCTGGCGAGCAGTGGGTGCTGATGACCGTCGACGACCTCATCGGTCTCATCACCGGCGTGCACAGCGGGGAGCTGTGATGGCCCGCAAACCGAAACTCCTCACCGAGGAACAGATCCGCGAGAAGTTCTCGGAAATCCCCCAAGACGGCCTTTTCGACATGGCTGAAAAGCGTTCTTCGGAACCGCAGAAGAAGACCGCCAAGCCGAAAGCCATCGACCACCAGAAATGCCCCATCTGTGGCCACGAGAAAGTCCGCATCATCCGCGTCCTCGGCGACGACTTCCGGCCGCACCTGCTATTCGACGTGCACTTTCGCACCACCATGAGCGGGCACAAGTTCCCCTGTCAGGGGACTGGGAGGGAAGCGAGTTAATGCCCAAGGACGAAGGCATGGTCGGCACCGGCGGCATCTACAACGACTACACGCCGGACCTCCCCAAAGGCGACCCCGAGACGGAGCTGACGGAAGTCGTCACATGGTCCGAAAGGGACTACGGATACGACTGGCCGGGCATCGGGCCACCACCG
>Ga0193742_1000158_pt1 | contig 49256 bp, 65 predicted proteins | sample L2c1metaG_FD_165511 | JGI IMG/M metagenome (GOLD analysis project Ga0193742, IMG submission 165511) | Soil microbial communities from a riparian zone of the East river system, Colorado, United States - L2c1 | ecosystem: Environmental > Terrestrial > Soil > Riparian zone | place: USA: East River... | reverse complement strand
GTAACCATCTATCTACTGTGTAACTACTGTGTACACGACTTGGGTGATGAGGGGGTACACATAAACATAAACATATACGGAATAAACCGTTTAAGATGGTTATATAGATAGAACGGTTGGAGCCTTAGTTGTGACCAGGGGAAATATTCGAAAGTTATTATTAAGGACCGCCGGCTGCGGGGAGCTCGCTTCGAATCCTAGTTTTGGTCATGCAGTCTCTAATAATCTATTATAACGCAATAGTAAATTACTAAACAAGTCCTTTGAACAGCTTCATACGGTGCGCGAATTACAAATTGAAGTCTGCCCAAAAAGACGACCCACTCTCTCATTAATCCATTCGTTGTACAGTCTCCAGTCCAAGTAAAGAGTCAAAATATACATAGTAAGCATGAATATGATAATATTATTAATAATAGGTCTTTGGAATAGGATACCATTGAAGAATAGGACAATAGACAAGGATCAGAACCAGACGTGTTAAATGAGCACTGTAACAACATACAATTGCCTCAGAACGAACACAAAAGCAGCAGAAACCCTTTTTCTTAGAATGTCGTTTAGATGAAGGAAATACGTATGTCGTCAACATTCCGGACGTCGAACAAAGCTCTGGAACAAAAGATAAGACAGACAGAAATCATCGACACAAATCTGGTAAATAAGGTTTGGCTTTGTTCACCTACCTACCCCAGGCCTACTGAAGTACTTCGGATATGTCGCGGTGGAAGTTACGGAAAAAATGGAGAGAAAAATGGCTTGCAGCTTATAGGTGGTGGTGTGTTTTTAATACTGTTTACTACATATTTATTGTATGCTTAATGTTAGGCCTATAGGCCTTGCTTTTATAACCGGAATGTCCCCCTTAAGGTAATTGCCAAAATTCATCATGGCTTCTGCCACCTTTCTACAATGGAGGAATTACGCTAGTCACCGATGTTTGACTATAGATATTGGACGAAAGTGTCAACCGCCCGGACATCGTGGTTTTGGAGAAGCGAGCCAGGGTAGTACATTTTTGCCGCTTGCGTCGAACTGTCGCAATCTCGGGTACTGATGGCGAATAATCAAGGTCCCCCGTCCAGTAGTTATTTGGCTCCGAAGCGCTTCTTCGATTGTTATCTTCGTCTGAGTAACCCACCGTGTGTATGCGCGCTGTCAAGAGTGACATAACTGACGATCTTGCCTCTGCTACCACCTCTTCTGCTAGTCAAGCATCTGAATTCTGGGAACAACAGGGTTTTATATTCGACATGGATGAAGGAAAGCCTTCAAATTTGAATCCACCAAGCCCTCGAAGACCACGTTCTGCTTCGACTTCTAATATCATTCAAAATCATGGTGCACGAGAGCAGTACACCGATGGTAGCGGAGTGAGTAAGTAATACCCTCATCTCGGGCTTTTGAGTTGGGTCCTCAATACCGTCAGGCGCCCAGGATGCTGCTTTGTTAGCTCAATCTCCTTCTGTTGCAGGAAACCTTGACCGAGCATGTTCTAGTATTTCACGACAGGGATATTATCCATCCATGGCTCCTTCACCAGGATTTTATGGCAACTTTCTGCATCATGACAATCTGCCTCCTCCCCAATCTGTCCCACCGACTTCAATTAATTTTCCTTGGCATATACCTGCGACTCCATCACACTCAACATCAAGTACGAATCAATATAACGCGTCCCAGGCATCATCCAGTACGAGCTTACATCCAGGTCCCCTTGCGTTCCTCGCGGGTTTGTTACATCCGTCGGATGCGACAACCAGCAACCCTCAGCAAGCGCGAGCGTCGACAGTAGCTTCACATAATTCCAGTTCTCCGGAGGTGGAATTAACAGAAGCAGAACGCGCAGCGGCATCAGATGAAAAAAGACGCAGAAATACCGCTGCTTCCGGTACGAACGTACTCTTATCATAGGCGCTGAGTCTGGTGGTAATCTTTGTTGGCATAGCGCGTTTCCGAACCAAGAAGAAACACAAGACGATCGCTCTTGAGCGCACGGTTTCCGATTTGACAGGCCGGGCAGAGGAGCTTGAACGCGAAGTAGGTGATTTACGACGAGAGAATGGGTGGTTAAAGGAGATCGTCATGCTAAAAGGCACGCGAAATGTTGCAAACAATCGCCTTGCTTTGAGACAGGCAGTCGCCTTGGCCACCGGTCGACGGTCCTATGGTAGCGAATCAACGTTACAGGCAGATGAATCGGAAGGGTCATCATCTGCGTTTTCAGACGACGAAAATTCAGTGAAACAATCCAAAGATAAACAGAGATCGAAGAACAAAGACATCTAGTAGCGGAATATTTGATAAATTTTGCGACTGCCAAAATATCACGATCCAGGAGTACAGCATAATCGAACTACAGGAGTAGACGACTGTGGTAATATTATTGACTGTTTCTGGAACACACAATGTGTTTGTTGGAGGATTGATCGATAAAGCGCTTTTGCAGCTGCCATCCTGGCCAGAAAGGGAAGGTAAATTTAAAATAGATGTCAATCATGATGCCATGGTTGTGCCGAGGCTCAAGCCGAGTTCGCAGGGAAAAAATAAAATGGCAGAACGTTCGTCAGAGCAGGGATCATAGAATAAGCCTCAAAGTGCCAAAGTTGTAGAGTCATTCACCAAATCCTTTCGGGAGACATCCAAGTTTAGTGCCGCACTTGGACATTCGGAGAATATTCCCACGATTTGAGTTCAATTCCTTACTATACTATTAAATATGTCATTTGGCAGGCCGCCCTCAATAAACGTAGGCTTCAAGCCTTCAGCTCCAGATCGAGGTTCCTTTCCTCTCGACCATTTTGGTTTGAATTTCGAATCCGAAGAGTTTTATCCCGTCGGTAACAGATTTTTTGCTTAGGAGAATGCAAGAGCAAAATGCAATTATATATGGCGTGTCTCAAAGAAAACTCTAGTACTTCGACCCCATGTAGAAATTTGAGCAAGGATTACCTCGACTGTCGTATGAGCAAGTACGTTTGCCGTACTGCTTTATCCGTTTCTCAAGATACATTGTTGATTTTGGACGTCTCTCGAAGAGGTTTGATGGAGAAAGATGAATGGAAGAACCTTGGGCTAGTAAACCTGGATAATGATGTAGTTCCTGCGGTGAAAGTAGACAACACGACCCCGACAGCTACTTCCGAAATGCCAGCAGACAAGAAGTTATGATTCGCCCCTCTGATTGCCAACCGCGCCAACTTATAATTTCCTGTCATATGGCTACGAGTTAGACATCAGCTCTTTGCATAGATGGATACGCGGTGAAATAGGATGGAGTTCGGGAACGCTCGGGAGGGGAGCAACACACTTGTGGGAGAAGGGTAACGGCACATCCCAGCACGTTCGTTCTCGATGCGGTGCTTTCCCAGACAGCCGAAACCAACACTAAACATGTCTGCATTCATAGACATCTCTTAATAATGTTATCTAACATTTTGATCAACCAATGGGCATAAGCGTGCCCGTAACACTGATATAAAAAAACCCAACGTTCGTCCTACACCGCGAAAAACGGGGCGGGGAGTTAGTGGAGATGGCCCACGTCAATAAAAATTTCGACCAGCCGAGTGGTTAGGCTGACACTCAATCCTGCGCCCCAAGCCCTCACTCAATATTCCAAGTTGGCCTCTCGCTCGCCTCGATGCATTATTGGGGCGTTCTTTGCTATCTGCCCTTAGCCTTATGCAATCCTACAGTGCCTATGGAGCACCCATTTAAATCAAAATCAAAATATTTTGACGTGCAGGTGAGTTCAGACTCCAATTTGAACGTTGATATATACTGGCAGTGCTCTCACCACCAAAAGGGTCACCGAGGCGGTCGAGGAGAAGCGGTCGAGAATACTCTACCGGCATTTGCATGGTAAGCGAAAGAAATTAGCCCACGCGAAATTATGTGCTAATGAAACTCAAGGGGCCTAATCCTCGGCGCTACTACTCTTGAAATGGATAACGGGATTACAAGGGTAACATCCTTGTTGGGCCCAAAGCATATCTCATGCTGACACTCAATTGGTGGTCAGGATGGCGTCGTAGTTGTCTGGCACGATGAAACAATAGCAGCTGAGAAATGTGCTGATACAATGCCTGTGGTAAGCCCCGCTTGACGGAAACCTTCATTTGGGTATTTTTAACTTTGGCACATGCTGTAGATAAGGAAGGATCCCGATTTTCCTTATGTTGGAAAACATATTGTGAACCTCACTTTAGCCCAGCTCAAAACTCTGGATTGTGGTTCGAAACGTTTGCCTGATTTTCGTGAGTCTTTACCATCAAAGGTAGCTGCTCTATAAATGGGGTGAATCAATTTATACCGAAATTTTCTCAGCGCTGCAGCTGACCTATTCGGGAACAAAAATATCCACTCTTCGCGAAGTGTTTGAGTTTGTACAGTGTGCCGACCCTCAACGCCATATCTCATGGAATATCGAATCCAAAATTAATCCCATTCTTCCGAATAACACTCGAGGGGTGGCCGAATTTGTGAGTAAACAACACAAAGAATTCGTGGATAGCTCGTACAGTCTATCGCAAATCACAGTAGGATCTTACATCATCCATTTGAATCCACGGTATCTGAAATAATTGACAGTATCAGAGCTTTGACTGGAGGACGCTGATAGCGATGAAAGTATGTCTTTTACTATCTTATCCCTTGAGATTATATAACTCGCGAAAAATATAGGAACTTGAACCGAGAATAATGACTTCCGCCTTGATTGATAAGTGCGTAGCTCTATGAAACATTGGTGCAATTAATGAAGGATTCCTGGAATGTGTAGAACAACAGCTATTGGTCCAGGCAACAGTTCATCAAAATGGCTTGCTGGCCTTCGAATAGACGAATTCCCTGGAGCCAATGTGGGAGTAAAACTTGCCAATGCAGCAGCGTCCATTGGTGCCGGAATTTTGTCAGCAGCTGCTGTCTCAAGCGATGGGACTGATCACGGCTATATTCCATTCACTACGAAGGACATGATACGACAGTCCCACGAGCTGGGAATGGAGGTAAAACCTTGGACGGTCAGTGAAAGAGATAAGGCTAGACCATTTTCCCTGACTGAACTCCTTTAGGTGAATCAATTGAATATTGCTGAGCAGCTGATAGACTGGGGTGTGGATGGAATCATTACTGATTATCCCAGCCAAATGCGTCGGTATGTGCAGCAAAGGGGAGAATCTGTTGCGCCAAAGTATCCCAAACGTAGAGTACTTGAGTGTTTAAATTTGCATTTACAAACAAAATAACATCGCTGTTTTGCACCGGAGCAAAACGGCTGTGTGACGGCAAACTCCGGTTGACACCCATTTCTTTGACCAGTCCCTTCTCCAAAACTCATCGTAATGGCTACATTCCAGGCCGTCAAAAAGGCGGTCACCCTCACCCCAACTGTCCGCACACTTCCCAGCGGAATTCCTTATGCACCTTTGCTCAATGTTGCAGCGAAGGCTCCTCATGATCCCCACAGTCATGGTCATTCAGATACAGCTGTTCGCTCGGATACCGCACCACGGTGGGCAGGAGGAATCTCCAGAACTCCCTCCGGTCTTGTCTCGAAAACTTTCACTACAGGTTACCTCTCTTTCTTCTGTCTCTTTCCAAGTTCTCAATTTGTTTTTAGTTCCACCTTCCAACTACCAACAACGACTTATCCATACCTCTGTCGCTGTAAAGGACGCGCCAGAAGTCCCCAACTTCTCCGCTTACCGTACAAACCCAGACAGTAACCGTGCCCTTTCCTACTTCATGGTCGGCTCTCTCGGTATAATCTCTGCCTCGGCTGCCAAATCCTCTGTTTCCGAGTTCCTCCAGAGTATGGCCGCTTCCGCCGACATCCTCGCGCTCGCCAAGGTGGAAGTTGACCTCTCAACCATTCCGGAGGGCAAGAACGTGATCATCAAATGGCGCGGAAAGCCCGTCTTTATCAGACACAGAACCGTTGATGAGATTGCGGAGGCCCGTTCGGCAGACTGGAAAGCCTTTAGGGATCCTCAGGCTGATGAAGTGCGCGTGAAGAAGCCTGAGTGGCTGGTTATGCTCGGTGTTTGCACTCATCTGGGTTGTGTACCCATTGGCGAAGCTGGTGACTTTGGAGGATGGTGCGTTGCATAGATTAATTAGTCATTACAACCACTCATGAATTGCGACCCACTTTTAGGTTTTGTCCTTGCCATGGTTCTCACTATGATATTTGTGCGTAAATTGTACTTGACTCTCTTTCTACGAGAGGATCTGATATATATGTTTTTCTAGCTGGCCGCGCCCGAAAAGGTCCTGCTCCAGTGAGTTTTACTCTTCTAGAATCTTCTGAAATAAATATAAACATTCATCATTTCCCTAGCTGAACCTCGAAGTTCCCGCTTACGAGTTCAGTGAGACCGACGACAAACTTGTCATTGGATAGTTTTCTCGTAGACGTGAACTATAAAATATATCCGATTCCCAATAGAAGGAACATTAATGTTCATTTGAGTATTTTGAGCAGAAGGACGAGCAGAAAACATACACGTCAGCTCCAAGCTTTATGGCAAGAAACCGAGCGCCTAGCATAACGGAACAAGCGCCACCGGAGACTCCGAGAACCATAAAAGGTCCCTAAATGAGCCGAAATTTCATCAGTACTTGACCAACCAACTTGCAACACCTAGCACCGTCCAACTCATGGCCAAAGTAGCACTGTTGACCTTGTCTTCATTGACTAGCCTGGTAAATTTAGACAGCTTGTATCTCGTTGGATATGCCTGGCTTTTTGGCATGTGTGAGTTTCGTGGTTTCAGTCGACACTCTCCGTTGATACTGATAATTGAATTTTGAAGCCATTTGGATTACGTTCTTTGGAGGTATGCACCAATGTACTTGGTATATCTATTTTTCTAATATCGGGCATATCACAGGTATAATCGCCTTCAAGACTCTCCGTAAGTCGTGATCATCCGGGATATACGTGGCTGAATGTCATTCACGTTATAGCTCGACACCAGTTCGGGGCATTGCAGCACAAGACATTCCCGATCTACTTCGTTATTTCGATACTTCTCTCCTCTGGTCTTCTCTCATTATGGGTCATCAACCATCCAGACGTTGTCACTCACATTTGCCAACCAAATGTCGCGGATGTCGCCCAGGCATACGCGCTTGGTGTGGTACTTCTGTCACAAGGTCTCAACTATTTTGTTATCGGTCCGTTGACTAGCAAGTATGTCCCATCTTTTTAGGGCAGAAAATACATTTTGATGATCGTTGATGGTAGGACAATGTTTCAACGCCAGAAACTGGAGAAAGAGGAGGGCAAAGTGTACAATGATTCTGGAGTAAGGCATTTCTATATTACATTATCCTCTGCTTCGATTCTTACACAAGAGGCGCCAGGTCTCGGCTGACATGCAAGCTCTGAACCGTCGTTTCGGTACTCTGCACGGCATTAGCTCTCTCGCCAATCTTGGGGCCGTCATTGCTCTTGGCTTCCATGGTTTATGGATTGGAAATGCTGGAGTGAAGGGAAATTAGAATTGAGACACTAGAAACATTCTCGAGAGTAGCTGACACTGATCAAATTTGTTGACGACCGTAAGCAGAGTGGTCGTGAATCTTTTAGTACCATTAAATAAAAAGAAGCAAGTGTGAAAAACACAAAAAAAGAATTGAACGATACGATAACACACCATCCGCTTCCACTAGGCCCCCACCGATTCCATTTCAGGTAGATAGCCTTCTCTCAAGTTTCGCTCCAATTTCCTGACCTCTTCTATCGATGTAGCTTTGGCGATAGCTGCTTTTACTTTCTCCTGGTCCTCCTTGGACATCAACCGACCAGCTTTACCAGGAATGGGTGCTGCTTTTGGCTCGTCCATAGTCAGCGTTGCAGCTGTCGAATGAGCAGAGACAGTGGTCGATATTGTCGTGGCCAGGGCCGTTGGGAGGCCTTCTGCAGTTACGAATAACGCTTTCGCCTGAGCACGTTCCTAATCGGATGGACGCCATGGCAGAATGATTGAGTCGCGTGAGATGAAAAAGGTGCCAGTGAGCGCACCTTGTCTCGAATTCTCTGAAAATCCAAAACCCTTAGTCCAGGAATTCTCCAGGCAAGCCACTCGCGATACCATTTCTTTTCCTGAACAGGGTTTCCCAAAAGAGAAATATACTTGAGATGTTTGAGCTCTTTGAGGGCTTCGAGATCTCCAAGCTCTAATATATTGTTGTTCGTCAAGACAAGGGTATGCAGGTTTGGTACAGAGAGATGAATGGACGGTGATATGTTCTGTATCCGGTTGTTCGCAAGGAGAAGTGTATGGAGTCGTTTGAGGAGAGGCAAGTTGCCAAGCGTGATGATGGCATTGTCAGTGAAATCTATAGCATCGTGTTGGTCCTTGGAGTAGGATTGAGTCAGTATATATCAAGAACAAAAAAATACATAAGAACGCGTACCCGTGTAACACCCAGATTTTCGATGGCAGGGATTTTGTAGCCTGTCGATGTTGTTTTAAGCGATCAAGTGAAATATATGTTGCTTTGCTAACCTCTAAGATCGATCTGGCGTTCTTTGACTGGGTTCAGGTGGGACGAGGCCTGAGCAAGGAGCTCTGGGGTGAGCTTCATCGTCAAAGAAACTTTTTTGGTGAACTTGTAAAGGTAAAGTTGCTAGATCACAGCGATCAAGAAATGTTCAAAGTTCAGACTCAGACTAACGCATTCAACAAACAGTTCTGCCGTCTTACTACTACCACTATGAGGGCCTTACATCAACGCTATACCCTGTACGTGTCTACTACATTTCTTGTTTGGAATTTGCTAAATTCTTCGTCTGCAGATTTACCGAGCGCAATGACACGTACATCTTCGTCCCGGAAGGAGAGACGCAGTCATTAGCTGTAAACCGTTCATCTGGCGAACTTAATCTGAACTGTAGGTCTTCTTTATCTCAAATATATGAACTCGGGTATTGACCAGACTTGTAGCGCCTACATACACGATTCCACCTTCGGCGCACCGTTCGGACAAAGTAATCTATGGGATTATCGGTTCAATTTCCTTATCAATATGTATGGCCGCCTTCCTCTCATAGTCGAACCTCATCATCTCATTGGCATGGTTTATAACAGCGGACTACTTAATCATTATAACAGGCCGCACAATCCAGGGCCAATTCATGGGTCATGACATCTACCAAGCCACAGACTTCGAATTCCTTCCCTTTCGTGCCCTCTCGCCACACAACCCTCCTCATCCAGTAGAAGCACACCTCTTATCTCTTGTCCGATCACATCTACATGGGGGAAATTTCCTACTCTCGTATACCTGGGATTTAACCCGCCGCTTGCAAATTCAGTGGGACAACCGAGAGGACGATGCGTCAAAAGCTTTCTGGCAAGTGGTTCGTAAACCCCTTTGCTTCTCACTTTTGCCCGATAATAACATTTGTTTCCTCAGGTTGATGATCGCTTCTTTTGGAATAGGTATATCCAAATATTGCCTCCTTGACTTTGGTACTGAGTGGGATGCGGCCAGATTTTTGCAGACAAAATTTATAGATACTGCCTCTTCAAACCCTAACTCTACGGTATGTGCACTCGGTAGCCTTACAACCTTTTCTTCTAATCATCATTTTAACAAGTTTGATGCCTTTATTCTACCGATCATGTATGGCAGTGAGTCAGCTCCTCTAACCGTAGTTTGTATTCACAACTCGTACTAATTTTTCCCAGCCTTTGAATCAAGGCCTATATTCCTACAAGGCCGACACATGCACCTGGCTTTAATTAGTCGTCGCTCGCGCTTCCGTGCCGGTACACGCTACTTCCGTCGTGGAATCGACCACGAAGGCCATGTTGCCAACTTCAACGAAACTGAGCAAATACTTCTGCTTGAAAGACAGACAACGCCCGGCTCTCTACCAATTTCCGACGACGACTATGCTGCCAAACTCAGCTTTGTACAAATACGGGGAAGCATCCCTGTGTTTTGGTCCGAAATCAACACTTTGAGGTACAAACCAGACTTGCAGATCATGGACTTGCCTGATACCGTAAGCGCTTTTCTCTATGGTAAGTGGCCGACACACTGACTTAATGCGGCAGGCCAATGCAATGCGCACTCACCTCACGGCTCTAAACAAGCTTTATGGAGCTCAATCTTTGGTCAATCTTGTAAACCAAAAAGGATATGAAAAGCCTGTGAAGGATGCCTACGAGCGCTTTGTCGACCAAGTATGCGCTCTTCCTTTTGCTAATCGGTTTGTGCAATATCTAATCTAAGCATATAGCTCGACTTGCCGAATGTTAAATACCAGTATTTTGACTTCCATAACGAGTGCAAGAAAATGCGTTGGGATCGCATTAATATCCTAGTCGACAAAATAAAGGATGATTTAGATAAAGATGGGTATGTTCTTTCTCATGTTCTAAACTTTCTTTGTCCAACCGTTCGTGATTGCTTCACAGGTACTTCAAAATCAACGCAGGTGATTCAAACCCTCAAAAGAATCAAACTGGTGTTGTTCGTACAAATTGCATGGACAATTTGGATCGAACCAACGTCGTACAAGCCACTCTTGCTAAATGGACCCTCAACGGGCAACTACGAGAATTAGGTATTTTCTCTGCTGATGAGAGTATCGATGATTATGAAGCACTCAGCAAGGAATTCCGTGAAAGTAAGGAATGGACAGTCCATTTTGGTGGTTAAATTGGTTGACATTTTGTTCTGCCAGTGTGGGCTGACCATGCCGATGCTATCGCAAAAGCTTATGGGGGCTCTGGCGCATTGAAGTCTGACTTTACAAGAACGAACAAGAGAACACGGGGGGGTGTCATGGAGGACGGGTACAAGTCTATAACGAGGTATTTGAAGAACAACTTTTTCGACGGTGCCAGACAGGTGATTTTTTTTAAAAAAAATCTTTTTGGCCTCATTCATTGACAATTTACTTTAGGACGGTTTCGATCTGGTAACGGGAACATGGGTTCCACGAAAGAATCCCTCTGCATCCCTCTTTTTAATTACTGATGCTCGTCCTCTAATCACGCGTTCTGTAAGTTTTTACCATCTAGAAAAGAACCTTATCGTTGATGTTGTTTTAGATGCCTGCAATCGCGTCGTTTTCGCTTTTCATGATCTGTGCAGGGATGACACTACCTCGTACCTCTGGTACGTTGAATTCTAGGGTCGTAACCAGATCGTTGACTCGCCCTCTTCTAGGATACTCCCTTATCTACTACTTCATGTTATGGTTTATACTCCTCTCCATAGCTTCAATCTTCATGCTCATCCATGGTATCGATTATGTCGCATGGCCACGATTGATTCCACCCACCGACATCATATATTATTCTGGTCCTGGTTACCGCTCCGGTCACAATGGTAAAGGTTTGAATGGAAAATTAGCGCCAAGTATGGAGAAGTCAAGATGGTTGAGGTCAGGTGCGAGACGGGTTAAGGCTAATATGATTGATGAAGTTGAACTTGGAACGGTGAAGAAGAGGGTAGATTAAAAGTATTGTTCTTTGTATACTTACACTGTCCCAGTACCTAGTTCAATCATCGTTGCACCAAGTTGTTGTATCTATGTATCTAAGGGAAGAGGCACATCAATGTAGCCGATCGCGGAGTTGAATTTTTTTTTCCACCTTTGCCGGTTAGGACTTCCTCAATCCACCAATACTTTTGACTACTATCCCCCCTCCCTTATTCTTCCCATTCTCAGTTCATTGTTATGGGCAAAGGGACTAAAAGAGCGTCTCCAGGCGCCGAGGACGAGAAGAGTCCTCTTCAAAACGTGGAGCTCTCAGATGAGGACGCCAAAAAACTGCAGGAGATCCAACGCGACCTTGCGCGTGCTGAATTGGTCCTTGGTGAGGCTTTTTTGGAATTATGAAAGAGAGACGTTCCCTGGCTGATCCAATATGACCTTGCGCCTCAAGAACGCCAAGCTCAAGCTTACTTGCGTCCTCTGTATGAGAAGCGCCGACAGGTCATCAAGTCAATTCCCAATTTTTGGCCAGTGGCTATGATGAACAACAGCACTCTTTCATACCACATTCAACACAATGCAGACCAGACTGCCCTTAGCTACCTCGAGGATGTATGGGTCGAGAAAGATGCTAAAGAACACAGATGTTTCACCATCAAATTTGTGGGTGGTCGCAACTTTTTTTTCCTTTTTTCCTTTCTTTTTTGAGTGATTTAACAGTTGCTGAATGTATTGTACCCTTGGAATATAGCATTTCAAAGAAAACCAATTTTTCTCGGATAAAATTTTGAAAAAAGAATACAAGCGCGTTCCCACCCCGTCAGAGAGTGACAAAGCTGATGAAAATGGCATCACCGATTCGATGCTTGACTTTTCTTGGGACCGCGACGTCGAGATGTCTGTAAGTAGACCACGCTGACTCATATAGAAGCATGTTTCTAATGATTTATTTAATTTATTCTAGTCCACCAAGATCAATTGGAAAGACCCGGCAAAAGCATTGACGAAGGTGTATCCTCGTGAAGCTGGAGAAGACGAGGAGGGATTGCCTGCTGACCTGGGTAGTTTCTTCAACTTTTTCGAACACAGCAGTGACCCCTCAGAAGTGAGCGCTCTTTCCTTTCTATAGTTTTCGCGGTGAATTTACTTTGGAACAACAGGTGGGGTTAGTGATAGCCAACGAAGTATTCCCTGAGAGTATTGAATATTTCTTGGGTAATGTTGAGAATGAGGCTAGCGACTCTGAAGATGAAGAGGATGACGACGACGATGCCGAGGAGATTGACCTTGAGAAGCCTCGTGCTAAAAAGCCGCGAGTTTAGTTGTATGTAGTTGTTGTTATTGCCGAAATTGTATGCCGACGGCAGAATGAATGTTCAAAAAAGTTCCCAGCAACCAACCCTTCTTCATCCCGCACGACCATGAAGGTCTTAACATCAATCATTTCCGCCGTTGCCCTTGTCGCTGCTCATGGTGATGATTACCTTCATGTGCGCCATCTTCACCAACGCCAAGCCCCCTCAAGTCCAGGGCCAAGTTCAGCCAGCTCAGTGACCGCTAATGGCTCAGTAACTGCCGCCCCCACTACGACCGCACCTAATATCACAGTTTCTCTTTTGTCAACGAACCCAACTGCCGTTCCTTTAGCGTCTATCGTTTCTAATGCATCTAGTGGTGCAACTCAACCTCTTGCCTCCACAGCGGCTCCAGGCTCGACTCCCACCTTCTTGCCAGGCGCCCCTGCTTTACCTAACCGTACGTTTCACATCCGCTTCCTTTACTCTTCCGCTTCATTGTTTAATTTTCATCTGACAATTTTTTCTCGTTAGCGGTGACTTTGAACCCTGCAAATTATCCCAAATTAGATCTTCCTCCTCCTACAGATTCACCTGAAGTTCTCCGATGGATACAGGAAGTCAGGGATACTGGCATTGTTATTCCCGGCTTTGCCCCCACTTCTCCTGGTTGGTATTGTGTTTATTTATTTTAGATTTGATGATCGGTTGATCGCCTTTGTTCAGGAGGATGTCCCAACAATACCGCTGCCGTAGCTGACACTACCAGATGCTGGTGGACTTGCACTGGTTGTGTCGCATCTTTCGATATCACGCAATGCCCCGACCAATTGCACTGGGGCCTTTCCTATGACGATGGTCCATCGTTCTACACCTCCAAATTACTCAACTATCTTGACCAACAGAACTTGAAGTCGACGTTCTTTGTGGTTGGATCCAGGGCGCTTGAATTTCCTGCTACCTTGCAATCGGAGTATATGGGCCAACACCAGATTGCCGTCCACACATGGAGTCACCCCTCCTTGACTACTCTTTCCAACGAAGAGATCATCGCCGAACTTGGTTGGTCCAGAAAAATCATCAAAGATGTGCTAGGCGTTACCCCTAACATGATGAGACCTCCTTATGGAGACATTGAGTAAGTGGCATTGATTGAACGTCGTTCAAGTCTGATCGTTTGGTTTGTTTTTTTCAGTAATCGAGTTCGGGCCATCTCTGTTGCAATGGGACTTACACCCGTTATTTGGACTCGCCTTAGCCCTCAGGTGACATTTGATACCGGAGGTATTCATTTTTTATTTTCAAATCCACAGATAAACCTACGGTGCCTAAACAGACTTCAACATCCACAATGGCATTACAACCGTTGGTCAGGTCCTCCAAAACTGGAAAAACATCATTTCCAATGTTTCCACCATAAACAATGGCTTCATCGTTCTTGAACATGATCTTTTCGAACAGACGGTTGAAGTCGCTACTGGATATATTCTACCAGATGCATTGGCACACAAGCCACCTTTCACCATCCAACCAATCGTGGATTGCCTCCATATGCCTCTCTCCAATGCGTATATCGAAACAAATGATAATAAGACAAATCCTCCAGTCATCTCAGGTTGCCCATCACATCATTCCGATAAATATTCTACGAAGCTGACTTTTCTTCATTAGGAACCGCTGTGACTATCATTCCTCCCACCGCAACTGCAGGAGCAAATTCAGGTTCAGGCTCAACATCAAGTGCCGATGCATACTTCAACATCGGGTTCGATCTCACGTTCATGACGACCGCCGCAGCACTGCTGGCGACGGTGCTTGCAGCCCGCTTCTAGGGTTGTTCTTTCGAAATCGATCACGTCCGTTTTTGATTTGGACTTGAATAATGATGACACAAAAAGTCTAGGGTGATAACTTATATACCCCTTTTTTTGTATAGTATACTTGTTTATGGATGCTTGCAGCTCTGTCTATTCCTCCCCAGCAACCTTATCTGTTTTATACTTGACCCCCTTCTTACGTCGGCACGTTGATCGGTGTCTGCTTTGCTCAAGGACCTGCCCCCTTATTCCATTCGTCTAGTTAGTACCTGGGCGTATTTCATGGTTGCTTGCAACCAAAAATGTTTTCAAAAAAGGACCTTTTCCCTGTTTCTGACTGTTGTAGACATTTATTGGTTCAGATAAAGATTGTTTATAATAAATATAATCACTTTCCCTGCATCGCTAGGGTCTAGAATAACTCGTGGAGCTTGTACAGACGTGTGTGGAGCACGGAGTCTAGCTACTGTAGTCGGAGTGAGGATCAACCGAAGAAAAGAAAAAAGAAAGCAAAAAAGTTCACTCGAGGGTGCGTCAAAAAAGGTCGTCTATTTATATTGCTATCGGACCAGATCCATATAACTTTATAAGTTAATGAACCGAGGTGAACACGAACTGCATGTACAACATGTATTATCAGAATGGATAAGGCAGCATGGATTGGGGGGCGGAATGAGAAGTACATCTCCATAATCGGTTAAAAAGTCATGGTATGAAAGAAAGAAGACCGCAGAAAACTCTATGGGGGTATGACAAAGAAAGTGAGCTAATAAATGGAAAGGCAAAACAACAAGCCAGAGACAACAAAAGCCCCAAGAAGACCAAAACAGGGACGGATATGAACATAAGAAAGAATAAGTAAGGTATTCAATAAGACCAAAGGGAGAGGAACAAGTAAGATATCGAAAGAACAACACCAATCAATGAAGGAAGCGCGCTCTATAGGAATGTCTAGGTTAGATGAAATGTCAGAACATTAACGTCATGAAGTGAAGTCAGGGCCGGGGCTTAATGGAAAATAAAGGAGACGAGGATTGAAGGCCTTCGCATCTTGATTACCACTCAGTTACTATACCGTCTGCCAAGGTGATGTCCAACCACTTATGGTCTTTGAGATCACGGGCGTAAGCACGGTCACTCATATCAGTCGCCAACAGTGGTTCCAAGAATTCACAAAGAAGGGCTGCATCAGATTCAGAATAGAGATATTTCTCGATCATGACGCGCTTCAATGGCCAAGGTTTCAGCGTTCGAATGTACCGCAAGGAACCTGATATGAACCCAGTTAATGGAAAGTCTTGCAAAAGAAAAACTCAATAACCAACCTGTGTGGTCAAACAATTCCCGGCTGTATTTACCGCCCATTTTCGCTTCTAACGAGAAATCACCAAGAAGCTCGATGATTTGGGCCATATGATCATCGTCCTTGCTGAACAACTCTCCTTGCCCCTGAGGATCAAAGAGATACTCTGCAGTCAACAATTCAAACACCTGGATCAGGGGTGATCAGGTAATCGATTTTAGACGATTAACACCGTACGTACCACACAAGCGACGCTCCAGATATCAGCCCTAGCATCCCAATCTCTGCGGCCAAGAATAGCCTCAGGAGCACGGTATTGACGGGTTTGTATTTCTTCTGTATAATGCTTTTTAGAGGGCGTTGCATTTCCAAGGTCAGCGATCTTGATGGAAATTGTAGGCGGATAGGACTCGTTTTCAGGGGGGGACTGAAGAGCAGACCGCGTAGGACAATGATTGGATTGAGCAATGATATCAACAGGAGAGGTGGAAGCGCTCGTGACAGTTGGAATAACGGAAGGCATTAAAGGTGAGTCGTTCGGCGTCGGTGGAGGAGCTGCCGGCGCGGGAGAAGCGGGAGTTGGGGTGATAGATGTAGGAACTTGGAGGGGCTGATGCTCGACCACCCCAGACGAGCGAGATTGTGTTTTGCTTCCCGAATGTGTATGAGTATGAGATGCATCGGTACAATTACAAAGCAAGGACGGTTTATGAAGATGCATATGAGCAGAGAGGTGCGAGACCTGTTGTGAAGGAGAAACTCGAGGGATGGTCCGTTTAGAAGAGAGGGCCGTGGCTAAAGGCCTTGATGGAGCTGTCTGCGTGAGGAGAGAAAGATGCTGATGCTGATTGAGACTGGAGACGTTTATGGAGGGACTTGAGGATGCTTTGATATTAGAGGATGACGATTCGTCAAGAGGTAATTGTGAAGGGTCGTTGACACGTTTGATTATATCGTTATTAAAAGATGCGGATTTCTTGCCTATCGGAAGAGGGGTACCACTTGGTGACGGCCTGACGACCGTCGCATTCGCAGAAGAGCTCTCAGAAGTAGACTTACTACTGCGAAGCTGTTCAATATCGGCGACTATAGACAGTTTTGAAAAATCATCCTGTCTTCCATCAGCACCGACAACAGCAGAGACAAGGACTGCTGGCGCAAGAGCGGCAGTCCCCGGATCTTGCCAGGACTTGGCATTGGAAAGGTCAGAATGGGACCGAGTATGTCCATGACCAACTCGCCGATGTTTAATCGCTTTGCTTGGACTAGAGGTTGATTTGGCTAAAAGAAGGGAGACCTTGTCCTTCCAGGACTCCAAAACCTCTTCCGAAGATGCATTCCAAGACGTCGGGATGGCACAACCCACCCTAACGTTTGCCTTCGGTGTTTTACTCGTTTTGGGGGCTATAACCAAACCTTCCCTTCCTTCGTCTTCCGTCGTCTTGCTGTCTACAGGCGAAAGTCCTGGTCTCGTTCTCAGCTCGGCCTCGAACTTACCAGTGCCCAAGAATTCCATGACGACATTCCCTAACGAATGGGATAATGAAGTTGGCGGTGTGCTGACCATGCTACTTGAACCAGCAGTAGTGGAAGCCACTGCAGACGAAATTGAAGACGATGATGAGGAAGTTGATGGAGATTTGATGATTCGGGATGGAATTGCTGTAATGCTCTTCATGGCCAAATTTTGAGCCGTTTTGTCTTGAAGAGAAAGTTCGTTACGAGGTGCAGAAGCTGACAAACCGCTGGAGGACTTTGGGCTAGGGCTCAGATGTCCCAGAGTAGAACTAGCCTGCGTCGTAGGACCGATTATTCTTGATATGTGGATGTTGCTTCCGTTCTGACTGACACTTCCACCGACATTGGCACCCAGGCGAGCGTTCATGCTTAGGCTGGCATGCTCACTGGAACCTCTGCCAACACTGCGTCCTGGACTAGCCAATGGTTGAGAATCAAAAATTTGCACCTGTCTCCGTGTGCGTTGTTGGTTGGATGGGATTGAAACACCAGCACGGGTCTTCGCAGGCAGAGGCACGCCTACACGACGAGAGGTGGGTAAAGGTGATTGTGAGAGCTCATTGTGGATGTGCATTTCGATGTCCTGGATAGATATTACTAAATGGGGTCAATTGCGTTAAGCATGCGGTGCAAAAGATAAAAGATAAGCTAAATATAGCTGGATTGTTGCAAAAGTCAACCCAGTGACAAGGGTAGGGCAGCTGTGACTCAAGAGATGGAAAAAGGGAACTCACATATATTTTCCGGTTTGATGTCGGTATGAACGAGATCACATTCGTCATGAAGATATTCCAGTCCAAGTAGAATCTGCCTTGTTATCACCTTAACAAGCGACCGAGGGACGCCTTTCTTCTTGTTTCTTTCTATCAATGCCAGCAGATTCTCCCCTAGTGGTTCAAAAACGATGCAGACATGCTGGGCCTCTGGTCCTTGATGTAAAAATGAGTCGAGAAAAGAGACGACATGCTCTCTGCCGGGATGCGACGGAGAGAATGAAGAAACACGAGACAGGAGCTTGATTTCGTCTCGGGCAGTCTCGGCATATCGCCCCGCAGACTTGACAACTTTCAGGGCAGAATGGCGGTGGTTACTATAAGGTCAACTGGATGAGCATGAACAGCAATTGACATCCGATTTCCACTTACTGAGCATCTTTCACAAGCCATACTGTTGAAAAGTGACCCCATCTAAGAACGGGTGATAAGCTAAGTAAGGGGAAGAGGTGAAATATTATATATACCCAAGCTTGCGCACGACACGATATCGATTGTTACAGAAGGTATCGTTAACCTTGACTGGAAGATAACCGCCGGCGTTATAATCAGCTGGACTCTCCTCGTCTTTACATGATGGTTCGTCCACCGGAAGAATCTTCGGACCAGCAGGTGTGACAACATATTGATATTTTGCGCATGGTTGCTTCGGGGCCATCTAAAGGATGGCAGGAATGCGATGGTGGGGAGGAGGGGAGGAGTTGGATGGAGGAATGAGTGGATGAGTGGGTTGTCACGCTTGTGTCACAACTGCGTTGCCCTGCCGTTGACCCTTCCGAGTTCCACCTTTCGATCACAGCATCTTAAAGACTCGCCCGCATTCGTATTTGCATTGTGAATTCATTCTAATCAAGAGATAAATCTTTGGGTTGATTTTGAAAGATGGTGCCCGCATTTATGTAATCTCTAATTGTAGTGCATCGACTAAGTTCGCTCGGAAGTTCGGAATTGGACCAACCTGCTGACCTCTAGTTCAAGTAGGAAAGCTCCCAACTCGTGCTGTAAAACTCAATCCGACAATCAGAATTGATTAAGACTGACTCTTGGGAGATTAAAAGTTTGATTTATTGGTCTGGGTGGCACGACTTGCCTTTAGAGACTGTACTGTCGAAGATTGTTTTGTAGATAAGACTATCTTTAATAATACTACAGAAGTCGACAAGTCAGGTGACTACCAACCTTCAGAAATGTCTATGTTTGGCTTGGTAGATAAATGAAACGGAAAAAGAACAAGTAAAATGCACGAAGGGGTTTGGGATCAAAGAGTTACATAATGATTTGGTCGCCAAAGCTTGCGCGGCCCTGAATCCCGAGATGGGAAGAGGGCTGAGCTCAAGCCGGCACAGGCGAGTAGATATACAACGAGGAGACTGTAAAAGCAAAAAGAGAAAGAAAAAAAGAAGAAAAAAAAAAAGGAAAAATAGGGAATGTGGTACTGTAAGGGTGGGGTGAAGATATGTATTAAATGAGAACACGAGGATGGGAGCTCAAAGAAACACAATCTGATAGTTCATGAATAATCTAGTCTAATCAGAGATCAAGTCAAAAACCGGCGCTTTACATAGACCGCGATCAGATCGTCCCACAAGTTATGCCAAGATAGTTTCCTTGCTACACTATCCCCAAGCCCTTTCCTGGTCTCTGACAAAATCCGTCGATCGGAAAGGTATGTTTCTAACCTTGGTCCTCTTCCAGTTCTCCTTTTAGCGCAAGTCTCTAAACAAAGCCCAAGGTTCTTTTGCTGAAAGCTTACAGAGCGACAAAAATCATACATAGCCAGATATACGCGGACACCAGAATGTCTCCCGATGCCCATTCACACGGGCGTAGCACCTCCCTCGAGGCAGGGGTTCAAGATACCATGGGCAAAACCAAGAAATTCATTGGTGCAGTGGAAGATGAATGGCAACTTTACAGGTTAGCAATAGGCTTGATGATGGTCTTGCGGTCTTTTCAACTCTTGACCAGTGACCATCCTGCAAATTATACCATCGGTCCACCCATAGGGTTTGGAGCCTCCTCAATCGTTTATGCTGCAGTATATCATCCTTCCTCCTCGCAGTCTTCGTCGCCGGGCACTCCTTGTGCCCTCAAGGTATTAGACCTTGACAGTTTGATGCCACGGTCTCTGCAGCTTTTACAAAGAGAAACCACCCTCATGTCTCTCTCGAAGCACCCCAACGTTTTACGTGTCCGAGGCTCTTGGATGGATGGTCATAAGCTCTACATTGCCCTTCGGTTAATGAATAAAGGAAGTGCGGCTGATGTGATGCGGTACAGTTGGCCCGGTGGCATGGAAGAAGACGTGGTTCGATCTATTTTAAGACAGACTCTCAGCGGTTTAAAGTTCGTCTTTATATTTCAGAATCATAAACTTGTTGACCTTGTGTGTTTCCCAAAGCTACCTGCACATCAACGGATTTATACACCGCGATGTCAAGGCTGCAAATCTTCTCATAGATGATGACGGAACGGTGCTTCTAGGAGATCTTGGAGTGGCAGCTGATCTTACGGAAGACACTTCGTACATGCAATCGTCAACCATTACCGATAAATCCCATTCTACGACTTCTGAGTCCAAAATTTTATCGGCGTCTGAGTTGGGGGGCAGCCTAAAGCCCGCCGTAGCCCCCAACGAGGCTTCTCCTGATCCGTCAAGGCCTCGCATAGGAAAACGAAAATCTTTCGTTGGCACTGTATGTGAACTTGATTCTCACCGTCTGTTTATGGTAATGAACGCGGTCCGCAGCCTTGTTGGATGGCACCGGAGCTGATTAAAGGCCGACAATACGATTCCTCTGCCGACATCTGGAGTCTTGGTATCACTGCACTTGAGCTGACGCAAGGGCGTCCACCAAGGTCCAGAGAATCGCCGCAACGCGTCCTGTTAAGGATGTGGGTTGCATTCTGCATTTTTGCACATTTTCACTCTACTGAGTTCATTTCTAGTATACAAGAAGACTCTCCAACTTTAGATCGTGAAGGCGGGGTTTACAAATATTCTCGCGCCTTCAAAGAAATCGTGGATAGTTGTTTAGTCAAAGATCCGTCGAAGCGGTAAGAGTCATATCATAGTCAGATATTTATCAATGACACCTTTAGTCCAACTGCAGAAGAGCTACTTCAGACGCCTTTTTTCAGGGCTGCAAAGAAAAAGTCCTACCTTGTCGGTGCCATCTTGAGTGGGTCATTCAATCATATTTTATTTAAATCCTTACCTGTTTTTAGAGGACCTTCCGCCGCTCGCTCAACGTCAGGAGCGTCGAGTGGTCAGTCCCATCTCATCCACCAATACTGTCGAATCGTGGGATTTTGCCACTACCATTAATTCTCCCCTTGCAAGCATTTACAAGAGGCGTTTTCTGGAAGATCTTTTCACAGATGACGGCAAGGAGAGTTTGAATATCTCTCCCCTGGCAAAGGAGCCGTCTGCGTCTGATGTTCCGCCCAGCGAGCAAGCTAAACGGGAAACCAATGATCCCTCAGCGTTATCATTCAGCACCTCCAACTCTAGTAGTGTGCCTAGCTCGATTACGACCCCGAGTGCCTCATCATTACTGCTTCATACAACCCCTCCATCGTCGTATACAGAGTCCACAGGTCCACCATGTGGAGTCCCGGAAAAGTCATTTCCTAAGTTCAGGACAGGTCCAGAACCGCCTGTTTCCATAGCGGAAATCACGATACAGCATACTACCCCGGGCACCTCGGAGCCTACTCTGCCAGCACCATCGCCTCGCGCTCCTAGTCGGCAGGTGATACCATCTTCTCCTATTGTGTCGACCAGTCAGCAAGGTCTTTGGCGTAAAATCAAAAACAACGTCAGAGTATCATCTCGTGGTGATGACGAAGGGTTGGATAGCAACCCTCGTAAGGGAAGGGGGAAAATCAGCGGCATATTCACCAGTGCTAGCATGTTGTCGAAACAATCTAGTCGGTCTCTTATAGATGGTATGCCCACCATCTTCAATTTTCAAGAGAGAAAACACTGATGTGCTGACCCATTTTTCTAGTTTTCAGGGAAGGGAGATAAACCTTTCCTTACAGGTTTCATGATCTCATTAAAGCTCATCTACGACATCTACCTAACTCTACTGTGTACCCATGGATTTTTCATTCTACGACTCATTTGTAGCCATATATCTTTAATATTGTTTTATGCGCAGGTAGGGGAAATAACGTTGCGGAGTGTTATAATAATACAAATCGGCACTTGTAGCTCTATTGACGAGTAGAAAGATAAAGGGATACTGATCAATGAAAACGGTCCCAGTCGCCAGCACCCTGCCGCCCCATTCTTCTACGAGGACCTCGTTCATCCCGACTAACAGTCATTACCAGATGTTTGTCGACGAGCTACAGTGAAGTAGGGATGAGATGAGATAACGGCTACGATGGCTTGACTCACGTCATTCAGTATGTTTGTTGATTTAGTCAGGGAAGACAGGAATGCTGTCAGTTGAACATCTTCGTATTCCTGTTGCAGATTAATTATAGCCTCAGACAAGCAAAAAGTGTTAAACGTGCAATGTCGAATTCTTGTCTAAAGTATTTGTTCTCCGAGGCTGGCAATGAGGCAATAAGAGCTGACAGAGAGCGAAGGGTAGTCTGATCTGGACGGGCTTGACCTAAAAAGTCCATCAAGCTAAATACGTCATGAAAACAGGTATCCTTCCTACCTGCTATTACTTCTGTTACATATTTGATGAGGACTAGTATACGCTCATGTAACATCTTGACAGCTGATCTTTGAGTTTGCAGATGCGACTCCACTGAACAAAAGCGAATGAGTAGGGTGAGTCAACGTAAAAAAAAAAAAAAAAGAAGGAAAATCATGTTTACAGCTTGTGCCGCTACCTCCCCCTCTTGCAGTCCAATCTACTGCGATACGTTCGGCTTCACCTGTTTCTACCGTATATGGAACTTCGATATATACAGAACGCGATTTGCGATCCCTGAGTTCAATCGTTGGTTCGTAGGCCTTGAAGGGAAGGGTTTGTGCATTGATGTCAGAGCTTGAGATCATCGCGAGACTCGGTTGCAGTATCAATAACAGTGGCGTTGAGCAATATTTCGTGAACTGGTAATGCTGATAAGGGTTGTGTATGAACAAGCGTGTAACAATTTAGATAGAACCTGTTCATGAAGTATGGTATGCCGGATTGTTGGTCGAGAAGTGACAGTGTACCATCCGATGAATTCAAGTGAAGGAAATACTTGCTTGTCTGAAAAGACGAACCTTATTTTCAGCATATATTTATTATAGAGGGAAAAGAACCGAGATAGACATACATTGATCGCGTCGTGAAACGAGGAACTCGTGGAATTTTGGGTCATTCACATCGATGTCATTGGCCACAACCATAAGTTCGAATGTGTTAACGATTTCGACTTCGCGGCCATTTTGTGTCCCTAAAAGGGCGCCTAGAACTGTGAAACGCGCGATATGAGATGGTAGTGGTTTTATAATCCAAATTGATGAAACAAAACCGAAAGGATCTGGAGAGTTCTTTTGTAGCTTTAACCTCGTCAAATGCTCCGATATGTTCAAGATGGGCAGCGGATGACTGATCGTTAAAAAAGCTTTTAGCAACTAGCTGCTATTGAAAACGATGAAGAAATTTCCCTTACAGCGAGAGAGATAGTCCGGATGTCGTTGTGGGGGGTAGCACAACAGAAATTTCGTCTGTGTCCATTGCACTCATCGTCGAAATGAACCAAGTTGTATGAAATAGAATAAAAGTATCTCAAGACTTAGAATAGTACTGCTGCTCGCACGTGACATACTATCTTATCAGAGTACTTTACTTGCTCGTAACAAAATAAATTTGGGCCCCGGGCCTGTACGTAACTGACAAGAATACTAATAAAAGATGGCTTGAGAAATGCAAAAAGTAATTCCTTCTAGCCGACTTGAACGACTGACCTCGTCATCGCCTAAGCGGATACTAGTGACGCGCTCTACCAACTGAGCTAAGAAGGATGTTATACATGGTGCAAATCATCGTCCTCTTATCATTACTTTAAGCAGCGTACGGCTTATGATCACCGTCTTATCTCCCTTCGACACGTTGATAACGCGTAGCGGTTGGTGTTAGTATTCACTCACGATAAGAGACGCGAAAAGACCTGCCCTAAATCTCGTTACGAGGATCACAGGCTTCAGACACTCTAACATTCATTCTTTTCAATGTCTGGCTTTGATGCAAACCGCGTTTACTCAGTCTCCGTTCACGATGTACCTGCTGCAACATCTCCAGATTCACCCTCAGAAACAGAAAAGCTCCTCTTCGAATTCATTCAACAATTTCGTCTAGGAGGCGAATTCGTCTATCGGTATATTATACATTATCAGTGTTTCTCTTCACAACCGCTGATTCTCTGTAGCGACAAACTTCGTGGAAACATTCTCCTGAAACAACATGTACTCGAGGTTGACCTTCGTCACGTCAGTCTGTATAACGACGAACTTGCACATGCCATTCAAGATCGACCTGCAGATGTTTTACCTTTGGTGAACTCTTACTTTTCTCGCCAATTTTTCAAATCATTGACGCGTTTTCAAAGTTTGAGAACGCGGTCACTAAGACTGCTCGTCTGACACTCTTCCCATTGGCAGCCAATTCGGAGGATCGCACAGAAGCAGCAGCAGAAGCAATTCCCAAAGTTCAAGTCACTGTCAAATCTGGTCTTAACCTGCTTCAAGTTCGCGAACTTACAGCCAATACCATGAGCAAACTAGTTCGAATTCCCGGCATTGTCATTTCAGCATCTGTCCTCTCATCACGCGCAGTCAAACTACACCTTCAATGTCGTGCTTGCCGGTCATCAAAGATCATATATCCTCAAGGTGGTCTAGGAGGCTTGGGAAGTGGCTCTGATCGTGGGCTACCACGCGTTTGTGATGCGCCAGTACCAGAGGGTCAACAGAAGGATTGTCCGCTTGATCCCTACCTCATCATGCATTCAAAATCCACTTTCGCGGATCAACAGACGTTAAAACTCCAAGAAGCACCCGATATGGTGCCAGTAGGGGAGTTACCTCGACACATGCTGTTGAGCGCAGATCGACACTTAACAGGAAAAGTAGTGCCTGGCTCTCGAATAATCGCCTCAGGAATCTATTCTCAGTTTCAGTCTACAAAAAATGTTCGTCATTCATACTATTTAGTTGACTGTATTGACCGTATGTTTAGAAGTCGCAAGGGGCTGCTGCTCTTCGACAACCGTACCTTCGCCTGGTTCACCTCGAGTTGATGAGTCCCGCTGGGGCTGGCGGTGCGAATCCTTTCGGTGCACAATTTACACCCCAACAAGAGGAAGAATTCGAGGAGATGTCTCGAAGTGATGGATTCTATGAACGCTTTGCGAAAAGTGTGGCTCCGAGTATCTTTGGAAGCCTTGGTAAGCCCCTAATATCTCAATAGCAGTCTTGACTAAATCTTCGCTAGACATCAAAAAGGCTATCGCTTGCCTGCTGTTTGGTGGTTCAAAAAAAGTTCTTCCGGATGGTATGCGCTTACGTGGCGATATCAATGTGCTATTGCTCGGTGACCCTGGTACGGCAAAAAGTCAGCTGCTCAAGTTCGTCGAAAAGGTAGCTTAAAAAGCGATTATTAAAAATGGAGTGCTCAATACGTGTTTTTAGGTTGCTCCAATCGCGGTCTATACGTCTGGGAAAGGATCCAGTGCTGCCGGTCTAACAGCCTCAGTCCAGCGCGATTCAATTTCAGTACGTGCATCTCATCTTGTCTTCATATCACGCACCAATCGTTTTTGCAGCGAGAATTTTACCTAGAGGGTGGTGCCATGGTTCTCGCTGATACGGGCGTTGTTTGCATTGATGAATTCGATAAGATGCGAGATGAAGACCGTGTAGCTATCCATGAAGCCATGGAACAACAGACAATTTCAATAGCCAAGGCCGGAATTACAACCGTGCTAAATTCACGGACCAGCGTTCTTGCAGCGGCCAACCCAGTGTTTGGAAGATATGATGAAGGGAGAAGCCCCGGCGAAGTAATATTTTTACTGTTCCTCGCCCTCCGACGTAACTGATGTATTTGTGCAGAACATAGATTTCCAAACGACAATTCTGTCCCGCTTTGACATGATTTTCATTGTGAGAGATGAACATAATGAAGCTCGAGATAAGGTATGGTGTATATATGTACTTCTATGTAGTATCGATCTAACAGCCGCCTTTTAGATGATTGCCAAGCACGTAATGAATATCCACATGAACAGGCCGATCATCAATGGGGACGAAGATGGCAATGCTGTTGGCGAAATTGATCTAGAAAAAATGAAAGCATACATCGCATATTGTAAAAGGTGCGTTTTTGTGAGCTATTCATTTTCCTGGTTATCCTCAAAATCCACGGTCCAGCAAATGTGCTCCACGGTTATCAGCAGAAGCACAAGAAATGCTGAGCAGTCATTTTGTTGGCTTGCGAAAACAAGTGCAACAGGTAGAACAGGACAATGACGAACGAAGTTCAATACCGATCACTATTCGGTACAGGTTTCCTGAATTCCAAATATAAATATAAACTGATGGAAGCTGGTCAGACAACTTGAAGCTATTATCCGCATATCAGAATCACTTGCCAAAATGACATTAACGCCTGTAGTCCAAAATCATCACGTCGAGGAGGCGATTCGACTTTTCAAATTCTCAACAATGGACGCCGTTTCTGCAGGTTCTGCCGATGGCCTTTCGCGAGGGGAATTGAACGAAGAAATGACGAGGATAGAAAAGGAGCTCCGGAGACGACTACCCATTGGGTGGAGCACAAGTTATCAAAGTCTAGTCCGAGAATTTGTCTCGCAACAGGGATACTCAAGTCATGCACTTGAGCGAACGTTGTTTATCATGGAGAAGAGGGAGATCATTCGCTTTTCTGGGCAGGTGAGTTTTATTTCAATCTTATGCGTTGTGCTTCTGGAAGGCTGATTCTGTTTGAATTTTGCAATCTCAAGAAAAAGGTGGTTCACAGGCGAGTGTATCCTCTAAATTATTCCATGTTGGCTGCATACTGACTCATCTATCACCTAGGGTTGGTGTATAATGGTTACAGTGTCGTGGATTCAACACAAATGCTGTCACTATCGCTGATTTTTATTTGCATGTAGAGTAAAATGTATTGTATCATGGAGCGAATATCTTGTCAAAACGCATCGATAATATTAATAATATTAATAAAACGGCCAAGTGACCAGAAAATACCATCGCCGGGTCCTGGCCGGACAAGATAAAAGTTGTGCAAGGACTTGTGTACCAACCAGGTGCAAGATCTTGATTGAACACTCTGTGGTGGTTTAGATAGTCCATGTAGATAATTCATAAAAATACTCTATTTACAAGTACTTTTGTTTGAATATGAATTTTCTTGGAATTTTCGGAGTGCCATTTATTAGTGCTCTTTGCTAATTAATGCTCCGCCTTTATTTAAGTTTAAAATAAGCAACTGCATCGCCCGCCTAGCTCAATCGGATAGAGCGTCAGACTTTTACGGAGGTCCGGGTGATCGGTCACATCGTGATCTGAAGGCTGCGAGTTCGACCCTCGCGGTGGGCTACTGTTTCGTTTTTATTTTTCTCAGCTAAAAAGAGAAAGAAAGAAAGACTGTAGTTTAATTTAAGCAATCATTAATGAATGATGAATAACGAGAAGTGCTTTACGTGTGTTTGTTTATACAACTTCACAACCGCAAAACTCACTTTTCCTTACCGTTCTTTCAACCTGAGAGAAAAGATACTAGCCCACCGCGAGGGTCGAACTCGCAGCCTTCAGATGATCCTGGGATCTCGCCCGCCTAAGAGTCTGACGCTCTATCCGATTGAGCTAGGCGGGCACATATTCGATACCTGTAGCAAGCCAATATCTCTCTTGTTTAAAGTTAAACGTGCCGCATCAGCGCCCACGCGGCCGCTGCGTAAGGCAGTGTACAGCTGACACGCTCTGACACGGCACGGCAAAATAAGGCCGCCGCCACGTAAGTTCCACGAAAATTGCTGAGAATATTTTATCTATTTTATCGACGCCCCCTACTATATTGAAAGAGAAATAGAAATGAGCTTTGAAACAGATGGGGGTAGCCAGTGATATATGAAATTTTATAAATGAAATTCAACGAGGAGAGCGACGGAGGGTAATGTCGGCAAAAGTGAACAACCATAAAAGGAGATGATTTATGTATTACATAAGTGCGCAGCATTTGTATATTGGCTGACGAAACGGATTCCACAGGTCTGTTCCCAACCACCACCTTCACTTCCTCTGACTCCCTTCAAACCTCCGCAGCAAATTATTAACAATGTCGGAAGCACAGTCCTTCTTCAATGCCTACGATCCATACAACAACAACGAGTTCACCAAGCAGCATCAAAGCCTCGACTTTTTCTCGTTTCATTCACCTTTGGACGTCGTCGCTCCTCATCCCGATCTCTTTGAGTCGGATATTGACTCCAACTTAGCTGCTTATCCCGATCAGTTGCATCTTTTGACCGTAGACTCAAACGACGCCTACAATTACTGGAAAGCGGAGCAACCTCAGCAGTTGGGTCCACCTTCCACCATAACAGTATCCTCAGAGTCCTTCGAGTCTCTATCCTCCCATTCTGACTCGTTGTACGAGCAACTCTCCTATTACTCTCCTTCCAACATCACTCCTAATCATCTTCTGGACCTGGATATGGAGTTTTCCCGTGTTCGCGTTGGTTCTGAGTATTCAACAGCGCAGTCTAACATCAGCCTTCTTGATGAGACTAATGACCCAACTTCTTTTGGAACACTTCCGCCTACCCCCCCTCGTAGTCCCACTCTTCCGGTAGACTCGGACTCCTCAACGGGTTTCGAAAAGCCTTACATTCCTCGCACCAGCTATTCCGACTATTGTCCACCCAAACGAAACTCCACCAGTTCTTCGGATTATTACTCCCATCTCGGATACACCCCTTCTTTAGGGCACTCTTCTGTTTCTCCCTTGCACCTCTCCGCCCAGCTTCCGACCGTTACTTCAGCTACTCCCCAGCCTGTTGAAGAATCCAAAGACCCCAGAAAGAAATATCGCTGCACAGCTTGCCCACGAGGTAATCAATACTTTATTATGTCCATCATTAAGTTTCTCACTTGATTTTTCAGCTTTTGCTAGGGCATATAACTTGAAGACACACATGGCTACTCACGACCCTAATCGTCTGAAGCCTCATGTGTGCCCTCAACGATCATGTGGCCGTTCTTTCAGCAGGAAGCACGACTTGGGTCGTCATCTAACTAGCATTCATCGTGACGAATCTATCAGTGCTCCCCTTTTTCCCGTGGCGTCTAAAAAGTCTGTTGGGGTTGAGAACGGATCCCGTAGCTGGTGCGACTCTTGCGGCAAGGGATGGGTTGGCCGCAACAATGCCTGCGACTGCCACGATGTCAAGTAGTTGATTCCCTTAACAGCAACAACCCTTTTCCTTTTTTTGTGTAAGTTAATTCATTTTCACTTTTATCTACTCAATTACTGACAGTATATCAGGCACTTGCTTGCCACCCTTTCGTCGTGCGCGTCGGTGATTATTTTATGTATGGCTCGTTTTGCTTTATTGCCGAACGGGATGCTGTCCCGCCCTGCACATTCGATGTATCACGTTTCGTACCGTCTAGTTATCACTCGACCCCGCGACGGACGTGATCTCGATATGATTTTTTCTTCTCTCTTATGCTCAACATTATCTACTTGGAACTATCGTTCTCAATATGTGGATTGATCGATCTTCTTTTTTGCTTTGCTTATTCATCCCCGGGATGTGTCCTATATTTCCTGTGCTATCGTCTTGCTTGCTGACTATTTTTTATCGTTACTAAACCTTCTTTTAACTACCAAACTGAATCCCTACTTATCTCTGATATGAACATTCTTGTACCAACAATTTGAATTACAGAAAGCGATGCTATTATTTATATTTTCTCAAGCTGGCATGTTAACGAAATACCGCTATATGAGTACATAAGGGATGTAACAAGTGACCACATCAGTGATCGATGATCCTGCAAAGTTCAATGTTGCCAGTAGGTTATGAGTTCACATCTTTTAAATCGACATCGTTAGCGCAACAGCAGTACTAGCATGTTACAGCTCATTTATAAAACGCGTATAACTTGGGGATGAAAAAAGTACAGTATCTATTATTTGGCGCGCACGAGAAGCATGACGATAGCGTATGAATTGGCGATGAAAACCACACCCCAAATGATGTACGATAGAGAAGTGAGCAGTAAACCATTGCTGTAATCAATGCTTTCTGGTCTCACATCTTCTTGGATTTCTTCTACTAAGGAATCTAGGCTGGTAACTTCTTGTAGTGGGGTTGTTCCTGGCCCGATGACATCTGGAGGGGTTACACGAACTCGCATCACAATCTCAGTTGAAGTCAGATAGATGAGAGGGAAAGCGACGAATGGAAGAACGATGGATAATACGACTTGTGACGCGACGAGGAGTGCATTGATGCCGTTGCGACCGACGGCGATGGCTACGACCATAGAAGGGATCAAACTGATACATCTGGTGATGAGTCGTCGGAAGAAAGGCTATTTTGTATGAGAAGAATTGAATAGGTTGACCACAAGGCACTAATGCATACCGAGATTGTCCATTCAATAAACCCTTCGGATACTGTTTGACCAGCAAGGGTGACCGTGATACTTGACATCTGACCTGCGAAAACGAGCGCTAGAGCAAATATTAACCCAGGACCTGGGGTTAACATAAGACAACTATCAGTGTCAACAAACCCTTTGAATTTGGAATAAACTGACCACGTCCAAGGCGAGCTTTGATGAGATCATGGGCATCAAATAGTCCAGCTGGAACATCGTTGTTCCCTTCAGGGCCCTTGTAAAAGACGGCTGCAGCAAGGATGAGAATTCTTTAGGACCGACGATCAGTAAGCGAGGGGCAGTTGCAGGAAAAAAACTGACGCTGAATTAATCGGCACTGCGATAGCAATCAAACTCGAAACTATGTCGGCGATACCATGGGAGAGGTGTTGACGAATAAAAGTCAGGGAATTATTTTCGCGTTCGCCATACTTGCTACGATAGTCTTTCGTTGATGTTTCTCGCGCTGCACGATCTATGCGGAATAATTGCGAAACCTTATACCGAATCCTGGATATAATCGTTGCTTGACCAGGAGAAGGAGGTGGCAATGCCTCTTGCGGTTCCTCGGAAACGCGATCTTGAGTAGCTAATGATGATCCAAGAAATAATCCATGGGGCATGACGGTTGCTCCCAAAATTCCAATAGCTAGGACAGATGTCTCAAAGCAACTGTAGCAAAATCACAGAACATACAGTCCTACCGGTATAAATGGCATCCGAATCTCTTTGGAAAAGGTCACTGCTGGGTAGATAACCCATGAAGACCTGTGACCAATCTGGCTTTGCATTTATGAGTAGGGCAACGAAACAAAAGAAGACTGCAAAGACCTTGCAGTCGCCAAGGTAAGAGAATATCTGAATAGTGTCACAATGCCACATACTAGTGCGATAATAGTGTACTCGAACATCTTGACCGGCCGTCCCTGATTATGGGAGGGGTCACTGATGGATAGGAATATCAAGACATCAGCTGCGGTCAGAACTACGCCACCCCAAAGTGGTAGCTGTGGGAACAGCAAGCAGAAACCGATAGCAGATCCCAATAACTCAGCTAGGTCGGTGGCAATGATGGCAATCTCTGCCAAAACGTAGAGGGGATAAAGAACTAGCCGCCTAACGAGACGGGGGTGACGAGGGTGGTCATGGAGAAGCAATCTGCAATGACTGGCCAAATCTTGCAACCAAAGGGTCATCAGAATAAGAATCGACCACATATTAACAGATATTCACCAAGCCCTGTCACGCAACCGAGTTTGGAGGCAAGAGCCTAAGAGAATTATGAGGACAATAGCGTGGTCTGAATATATGTAACTTACTTGAAACACAATCGCACCCAAGCCAGTTAAGAGGATAACGAAAAGCATTGGCCGATAACCAAAACTCGATCCAGCTTGGAGGTCAACACTCCAATTACCTCTAAAATATGTTCAGAAACGATCTTCTACATTCTAGTGAGTTGCATACGGATCGAAATAAGCCACAGAACAGATAATGCCAACGCCAACATGTTTCTTGAAATGATGTACAAAGGTGCGAAATCCTGAAGAAATGCGCCGTCTTGCCTTGGATAGGGATGTTTCCGTCTTGTGGTGCTGGCCATGGGTCGACATATTCGGGAGAGGGAAGTAGCCACGGTGAGCATTGAATGTAAGGTTTCTCATATTGGAGAGCCTGGGACCCAATGTAATGGATAAAATTTTGTTGTGTGAACAAAAACCATATTGCGGCGTGATGTGGTTGGACCGAGCAATGCTTTGCCACTCCGCTCCTTTCGTACAAACCATCACCCGATGGACATAAATGACCTCCATCCTCCAGATGACTATAGCCATCGTTTTTTCATATGGCACGAATGGATACAGGTAAGCTCTTTATCCTCTCCCAGTTCTATAATTCCAAGTTTTTTTTGCGGCTAGGCAAATGGACCTTTAACTACAGAGAACGTCTTTGAATATTTTTCCACATCCATGTTCTATGATAAGCAGAGCAATAATCAAGTCTTGCGCATGCAAACCATCTATACTGGTGTTCCGGTCAAGGATGAAGCAGCTGAATTAAGGTCAGTATATAGACAACCGCCCTGCATTGAATCAAACCATTAATAGCTTTTTCAGACGATTTACCGGTATCGAGTTCGCTCTTGTCCACGCCCAGCCTCCATCATTTTTTATCATACAAAAGCGTGAACGTTTATCTCCGGATGAAGGTCTGTCTATGGTCAGTTCACGTCTAAGTCTTGGCAGTCTCATGGAGCGCTTCAAGTAAGGCCTTTGGCGGCTTACTTTATCATGAACAATCGTATCTATCAGTCACCAGATGTTTATACGGTACTTTCCAACCGTCTAGTGAGTTTTGTACTATATTTGTCGTAGAATATTAGTTGACCGGCTCAGCTCACCTCGCTATCTGCTCTCCAATCGTCGCTCGACATCCTGCGCAGACACCGGCCTGACTACACTCCTCGCACTGGTTTCGTTTGGCCCATTACAGACCCGTCGATAGAGGATCCTACTAAAAAGCGAACACCTGAAGGAGAATTTAGCCTCACGGAAAGCGAAACAACCTCTCAAGTACCACATGACAATCGCAAAGAGGCACCGAAGAGGCAACAGAATAATTGGCTGTTGATGAATGCCATGAGGACTACGGCAGCCCATTCCAAAATGTCCTTTTCGTCATCTTCATTCGTACAGACTACTGATAACCTGGCTGTTGATGCCTCTGCTACTACAACAATGCGGTCTTCGCCTACACCTGCTCCAACTTCCCAGGAACCGTTATTGAAAATACCTTCTTCGAATATGTCTCAAGAGCCTATCAAAGGACCCATTGGCGGCGGCAAGAAGAAAAGAAAACGTTCGTTAACCAGATAAGCTGCTCATTATAAATATCTAATATGTATTGCAGGTACTTCCTTAGCTCCACCACCTGCAACAACATCGACTTGACTGTTGCAGGTCGGTAACATTTGGAAATGGTCACTTTGGCTTTCACATTCTTGACGGTGTGTATTGCATGCTCTCATACAGCGAAGACTCTATAGAGCCCGAGTTCATGCCAACCGTGGCCCAAAAAGCTGTCTGCTGTTGCATGTTGTCCGCGATTCCTCCCAGGATCCATTTATATGATCGGTAACCTTGGTTGGGTAAAGTTAATTATATCACTTGAAACAATTCATCTCTATATCTTCGTGGGCAATATATGAAGGTTTGGGTCCGGTAATTGTAACAGCCTATTTCGAACTGTGAAATTATCCGGTATGCCATGTACTATCAAGCAAGTTAGACTGAAATGTTACCTCGCTCCAACCGCGGAGAATTTTCCCGTTAGCCATCCCAAGGGAGTTTTCATATTACCCCCTCGAGGCCCAAGACCTACTCCACCCAGTGATAATGGGTTTGACGATATATAAGAATCCTTCCGAGCCCGTGCTGCTTCTTGTACTGTGATAGGAAAGGTCATAAAAACACATTTGATCCAAAACTTGGGTGAGAAGAATCGGTAAAAGGACGCACCAGAGCAATGAATTTCGTCTACATTTGTCTCAAGGACAAGACCGCCTTGAATTATTTCTGCGAGAATGTGATGCACCTTGGCAATACTTATAGTTTCGGATGCAAAAAATAAAAAATAAAAAAATAGACGTACCTCATCAAAATGGAAAACGAGATCAAGTTCGCAGACGTTTTCGAAAGCTCTGTCAAGCGATTCGACAAAAACCTATTGGTAATCATCGTTGAGTACGAGACCAGAGATGTCAGATATCCTGCGGACCTGGATTAAATCAAGGATACCGAGTTCACTCTCGGCACCATCGACGACGAAAACGAAATGAAGAGTAGCATAGCTGCGGTAGACCACTTGCCATCGTTCGTCTGCGTCGCCTTTGAAGCCAAGGAATTGCTCGAGTTCCGGTGCATCAAGAAAATTACACAGTCCAGGAGTGCGAGTGCTGACAAGGGAAAAAATCTTCTGTACCACTAAATGTGCAGATTGGTGTAGTGGTGTATAAAACTTGGTCAACCGAGACACGCCCGAGGTATTGACTGGAGATTTGATCAACGAGATGGATTACTTGACAAATAACGAAGAACGCAACATATGAGGACAGCGTGTATCATCGGGTCAGATTCAGAGCAAAGCACCTGTGTTACGTAACAAGTCCATCATATCATATCATATGTTTGCTCCAATAATACAAAGAGAATAGGGCAGGATCGATAGCTACATGAAAAGAAAAACGCTCATGCATCATCTCGAGGAAGTTTCATTCCAGGTTGTAGCCTCCCTGCTAGATTGCTGACTGGCCCAGACAGACCAAGTTGACTTTTATAACTTTCCAAGAAGTTTTTTATCATATTATAATCCATGGGTTCTTCGGAATCTGACTCTGCGTCTTGAAGAGCTTCCTTGAGTTCAGCGTCCATCGCGGCTTCGATGTCGATATCGTTCTCATCCTCATCGACAGCCATCGCGTCAGAATCCTCTTTAGCTTTTCCCTTGTCTTTGCGTGATGAAGGTGGTACTGACGGTTTCACTGACTTTGATCGTGATAATTCTGCATCCAATGCCTTCATGACGGCTTCAAAGGAGTCCAACTCAGGATTCACATTTGGCCTTGGACCAGGTTCTGGAACGCGAGGTATGTGTGTCTTGGTCTTGGGTTTGTCAACCTTCTCCTTAGTCTTTTTCACAGTAGGAGATTCAGTCGTAGCACTATGTGGAAGAAAAGCTGTACAAATCGACGCATCAATATTGATCCCCGAAATGCCAACTTGGAAAGTTGGTACACACCACCTCTGCCTCGACGATCTTTGACAATTTCTTGCCATTGTTCGTCGCTTATGCCAAGAGTTTGTCTGGAAAATTCTAGAAATTCCTCTTCCTCTTCCTCCATGTCAATCTCGATGTCACCGACGACTTGAGGACGATCCTCTTCGGAGTCATCATCTTCCAAGTCTTCCTCGTCAGTTTCGTCGTCAGAATCTACACCATCATACTTATCCCGCGGGATGATTAGGGGTCTGATTGGCCTTATTTCCATATTGGCTTTTGTCTGCCCCTCCGTTGATTTTTTTTGCCCCTCAGGGTTTTTGTCTACCGTGTCAGCGGTGCCCGTTGCAGGGGTAACTCGCTGCGAATTACGGTGATACGTTGCAGGCATCTGCCCATATTCAGAGGGTTCCAAAGCTGGCACAAGTGAGTCCATGGCAGCCTTTTTAGCCGCCAACTTGGCCTCTTCGTCCTGCTCTGAATCGGACGACGCTTCGTCATCACTGAATGGTTCGTCTGAGAAGTCCTCACTACAGATTGGTCAGTGGAAAGAGATAAGAGCAGAAGAAGAATGGAACTCGCTCTTCAAATCTTGCACCCTCTAGGTCGCCTTCGCCTTCAACAAAAATTTCGACCTTACTCGCGAGGTCCTTGAGTCTCTTGGCTTGTTCTGATGCAAGCTTATCTTCCGGAGATTCTGTTTCGCTTGGGAGGTCGACATCCATTGCATTAATTTTTTTCCCATTGCCTCTTGCCTCGGTGAAGGTAGCTTCTAGGCCCCGATCAAATTCTTGTGCATCGATAGTAAGCCAACCATCGTTATCTTCCTCCTCGATCGGTAAGATAGGCCAACGCTGTACACTAGCGAGTCCTTGATCCACCTGTGATGCAAAAGATTGACGGGTCGCGTCGCTGATGAAAGCAGTCAGTAAATGGTTCCCGCATGATAGTATTACAAGCATACTCAGTCCGGCGAACTTCCAGAAATGTTATTGCAGCCTTGTTTTCAAACTCGTTCCAAAGTTCTGAGCCTTCAAGTTTACCTGTAAAATAACCAACGGACACCAGGTTCTTGATGTATTTTTGATATTCTGGGTTGCGGCGCAGTGCCTCCTTATTGGCTTCAGCCTACGGGTACCTACTGTCAGTTTATGGTGACAGGTAAATACACAGAACACTAACTGAGGATTTGATGCCTTCAGCAGAAACGTTTTGACTGTTTGGCCGACCTTTGCTTTCCTGGTAAAGCATTTCGAAGCCCACAGCCTGGTTATAAAGTTCAACTTCACACCACCAAACATAATAAACTTGAATCATACTATTTTCATTCCCACATCTCTCCATCTCCATTCCGGGGTACCCTCCACTTCCTTCCACCGTCCGAAGACTTTTGGAGGGAAAAACTTTTGTCCAACAAGTTGGGCATATGCCGTTCTTGTCACCTTGGCCGAAGTTAGCGTAGATGTATGGGGCGGAAAACGAGACATGCGATGCGCCGCCTGAATATTGAGTTCAGTGGTGGATTGTGGAAAAGTGTGAATTAAAGAAAATTGTAGATCTTACACGTAGTTGTATTGCATCCCTAGTGTAAAATGCTTCCACGGCCTTTTGTACGAGAGATGGATGCACAGATAGTGCCTTAACAATGTCAATCGGAAGATAGGCCTTTGTGACATGAACATGGCTTTTGACAGCAGCGGGATAACTACACCAACAATAAGCCAGAAGAACAAGCTCAAGTCAACAAAAATTCTGACCCAGAGATTCGTTGCCATATAATCTTCTCCATGCCTGAAGGCGCCAAAGTATCAACAGAAGGATCTCTGATCAGTTTTACAGCATCTTCGATAGCAATAAAGGACTCTGGATCATTGCCTTCATCATCGCTGTCTGTTGCGCCTGGCAACTTCCGACGACTTTTCTTTCTAGACTCAAGAGATAAGTGTGAGAGAGGAATGAGGTGTATTCGAGAGTTATAGATCCAGACCTACGGAATAATCTTATTTTTTAAGTCCCTTCACGAGAAAGAGGGAAAAGGCGCACTCTATTCTCGGAATTTGTAGGCTTCACCCATAATGGAAGCTCCTCGGCAGCTTCAATCAAGAGAAATTCGCCGTCAGAATCATAAACACTAGACCAAGCGTTATAGTCATTGAAGATATCAATAGATCGGGAAGACAGAAAACATGCCTTACGGCCACATCCCATCTTGAACTTATTTCCTTCAAGAGCCAAACGGTGCACCATTCGTCGTCAACACAGTCACCTACTCGCATTCGCCCCTCTAGTAACCAAGATCCAGTATTGACCTGATCCGGGACGATTTTAACTTCGAATGCATCACGGTGCCATACAAAATTAGGGAGCACTGTGTCAACGTGATTCGAAATAAATGTTGCAAGGGCTGTAACAGAGGTCTTGTCTGATGAATCCAGTGGAGGATAGACCGTGTAATGGAGTGTATCCTCTGAAATAGACGGAGGTCGGTTAAATATGTCCATTTCGACAGTGGTAAAGAATTAACCAAATAAAAGAGGACTAGAGTAGAGCGGGATTGGACCCCGGAAGGTTTAGCCAAACATACCCACCCAAACGCTTCCGACAGCATTGAATTGACTGGACCATGGCTACGTCCTTCAAGGATCGCAATTTAATCGCTGTAATTGGAGACGAGGTGCGACACTTCTAAATTCTGAACCACAATCCTTAATCTCCTGTATACTAGGATTCGATAACTGGTCTCCTGCTTGCCGGTATTGGACATATTAATGAGCATCAGAAGAAGAACTTCCTCGTTGTGGACGCTAGTATGAGTGGTACCCTTCGACATCTCTGAATGATATTAATGAATGCTTAAGAAACACAAATTGCAACGATTGAAGGCGCATTTCAAGAGTTCACAGAACGCCCTGATATAGCCATTTTGCTCATCAATCAACATGTGAGGGTTATTCAAAGGCGTATATCCACAGATAATTCATTGAAACACGCGTAGATTGCAGAGAAAATTCGACCGACAGTTGACAAGTATCAACAAGCGTTTCCTGCATTACTTGAGATTCCGTCCAAAGATCATCCATACGGTGTGTTATCTCATCTACCTTCCTGACATGCGGATCTAACGTTTGTACTATAGATCCATCAAAAGATTCCATACTAAAGCGTGTGCAGAAGTTGTTTGGGGAGTAGAAGTGTTTTTCTTTGCTGCGGAACTACCTATTTGCTTTGATAAATGCTGTTCGTACACTAATTATCCCGTTGTTCGAATGGATTCAGAAATGAGCTACATCTTCTGCAGATATATTACGAAACCCATCGCATTACAGGTTCGTTTTCCCTAACCCCCGGCTCTCTTTCAACAAAAACTCGCACAGGATCAGGATCTCGTGAACCTAGAGAACGAATGTTAGGGATTTTCGTAAACTTGAAAGCCAGAACACAAACTTGGCATGTCCACAAGTAAATAACGGAACTCAAAGTAACCATCCTTGTTCTACGTAATGACAATCATATCAGCCATCTGTCAGACAGAGAAGTCGCCTACCTTGACAAGATCTGCGTGTACCTCCCCTTCCTTAAATGATCTACCAATTTGCCTTAACGTTCTCTCGTTACTAGCTTTCTTCGCTCCCTTCAAAGAAGAAAACACTCCAGCAAAACTCCAAACAGTGGTCACTTCCTTTTTCGCGCTTTCTTTGGTCTCGGGGGATGGCATTGAAGGAACATGTATGGGGGGCAGTGGAGCACCAGACAGATATTTGAAAGCGCGAATTGATTTGTCCCAAATATTCATTCCACTCTGCTTCGACCATGCTACTGCTTCGTCGAAGGATAATACTGACAACCCTGAGAATTTGTCCCATACCCAGTCTGACAATGACCCGAAATAAGACGAATCTGAAGGTGGAGCGATTTCTCCCTGTGGACGGCCCTGGACATAGAAAGTCATGATCATGTGCTCCTGTCCAGATGAGTCAACCATGACTCGCGACGTGATATGTCTATGCCGATGGCGAGGACGAAGCGCCGAGGGAGGGTTGTTGTGGAAAGTCAAGGGACTGTTCAAGTATTTTGCAATCTACAACAATGTGTGAAGACCATCATGTTGAAGCTAGAAATCTATTACATACCCGGGGTGATGACTTTATCCGTTCACATGCATCTCCATAAATAACGGTAGGAGAATTTGTTGAAAATAGTTCTGAGGTTAGACAGTAAATCAGCAGTGCTGAAAGTCCTGCGCCCAAAAGTATAACGCCTAGATTCGTAGTTCGTACTGTTGTACGCAAGACTGGAATTAAACAATCAATACAAGCATCAATAGTTTTTCTTTCCAGATGCGCACCCTTTCCTCCTGTGCTAAGTTCCGACCATTTTTGCACCTTTTCTCCTTTGCGTAACGCAGATGGTGAAAGCCCCAATTGGAAGGGTCCAACATGATCGTGTTTCGCTTCCGACTGTTGCTTGCTGTCCAGTGACTCGGAGAGGAGCTGTGAGCGTTCTCCAAAATCCATGCCGCGGTGAGTAACATAGGTCCTTCTGGCTGCAACCACACTAAATCTTGTATGAGAACATGATAGGCGGCTTAAATAACGCGTCTGTGTCCATAGGCGTAGGCTAGTTACACTCATGATGGAACTAAGTTTTCTGAGGTTGGTTGTTGAGGCTCAACTTGAAGTGTCATGGCCACATTTGGCTTACGAGGAAAACATACCTAAATATGTATGGTGCCCATGAATCATCTAAACGCTCAATATTCAGGACCCAACGCTAACGATGCTCAAAGCAGTCTTTTGAGAAGTTCAAATATGTAAGCATTAAAAGTATAGTTACAAATACAATCATTGAACCGGGCAGTCCGTACAGCACACTGAATGGTGATACTACAGAAAACAGTCTGGAGAATAAATTACGATCGTTCTCCCCTAAGCCTCCTGGCCAATGCTAGATCCTTCGGTTGAATGGTTACACGCTTGGCATGGATGGCAGCCAAGTTAGTGTCTTCGAATAGAGATACAAGGTATGCCTCAGCGGCCTCCTGAAGTGCCATGACGGCTGATGATTGAAAGCGGAGATCGGTCTGATTGACAATAAGAACTCTGTCAGCAAACATGTCGACGATGACGGTGGCAACATGCTACATACTTTGAAGTCTTGGGCGATCTCACGCACGAGACGTTGGAATGGCAGCTTGCGGATGAGCAACTCGGTGGACTTCTGATAACGTCTAATCTCACGAAGAGCGACAGTTCCAGGCCTGAAACGATGAGGCTTCTTGACGCCTCCGGCAACGTTCTAGATGACACAAGTTGAGTCCACAGAGAAATGACGATCGCAGACTGGGAGATACTAACGGAGGCAGTCTTACGTGCTGCGGACTTGGATGCGAGTTGTTTACGAGGAGCCTTTCCTACAGAACGAAGAAAATGAGTCGGTGGCCACCAACGAGAACTACTTATGTGCCTACCTCCTGTGGACTTGCGAGCGGTTTGCTTGGTACGGGCCATTTTGTGTGAGTTGATTTGTCGTTTAGGCCTTGGTAATCTTGAAGAGATTGACGGTGGTGGTTTGGGATCAAGAAGAATGTGATCGGAGTCTCAACCGATGTCTGCCTTTTAAACGTTGAATTTACAACCGCTGAATGAAATTCACATCGACCGCGTCTATCACGTGATCATTTCGTCGCGTCGCGGGATAATGTGACCTGGTAAACCGTTATTTTATAATAATATAGCATTCAGATTTACAGTTGTCTTTCAGGTTTCCGTTCGACAAAGTCTCCTTTGTTCACCTTCTTCTGAGGGCAGAAATAATTCACCCGCATTCAGTTATGAAATATGGCCGACTCATCACGTTCAACTTGAACCCCAAGCGCTTTCAACGTCTCCCTCGATCCTGGGAGGCTAAGTGACCACCAACATCTTCGGTCGCTCTTCCTAATTCATTTGATTTGTGCCCAGACTCACGATAAATGAATTCCCCCCAAGTTGACGCTTCTTTGCGCGCCTGCAGCTCAACGCTCACAGCCTCTATTTCGAGAACTATGGAATTACCTTGGGCGCAAACGTTGCCACTTTTTCTCTGCGAAGGAATGGCGTATGAATGCTCTCCAATCCCAGGTAGATTGTCATCTGGATTAGTCTCCCTGAGGCAGACGCCGATACTGTTTCGAACTTCTGTCCGTGACGACGGATATTTCGTATCTGGCTCAGTTCAAGCGAATCCAAATGTTCTTTATGCGAGAACCTCAACCGACAACAGATAGGGTTTTCACTAATTTCCTCCTCTCTCATATAACGGCTGGTCGCGAGTCTAAATAAGATGTATTAAATAAAATAAAATAAAGTTCTTTGTCCATTCCCGCTGTCTTTTCCTTCATAAACGCGTTCTTGATACGTCATCGAGAAAGTGATTACCTTGGTCGGCTGTTCGTGAAGTCTCCAAAATAAACTTCGTCTGATCCTTTGGGCTAGGAGCAAAGCCCTGCCTATACCTCAAAATATTTATCCTCAATAGTTGAACTAAGTGCAGCCAGTTCATATTAGAAATAAAAATCGAATGCGCCAACAATGGAGACTGGAAAAATGGAGCAAAGATAGTTGGACTTGCTATTAAAAATCACTTCCCAATGGCTTTGACGCGTTCGAGGACAGTGTTTTTCAACTGAACGACATAATGATTGTTAGGGGGACTTGGCATGTGGATGAAAAAGGACTCACAGGCGGACTGGGACTATCACCCTCGAAATAATGCAGAAACAATTCAGTAGCTACCCAGTCATTTTCTATGGAGCCTAGATCCCGCAAGACCAACGCTCGAGGCCTGCTTGAGCTAGGTACCGAAAGGAAGATATCAAGAGGAGCATGTTTAGCGAGGGGGGCGTTCGGAAATATGCTTTTGAGCTTCCGCATGGGAGAGGCAGCTTCTTGAGCAACCTCTTCTGTCAATGTTCCATCTCTTATTCCGGAAGCTAGACGGGTTTGAAGGGCGCGCATGAACGCGTCTCTAAGATGGGTGTAAGATGTTGAGCGAGTAGGCACTGGCATCACGGTTAGGAAATAAAGTGTAATAGGAAGGAAGGCATTGCAGACCAATTCGTATAAGGCATGAACTATTTCTGATAATATACTTGATTTTTTCTTCTGGAGATATGCCTACAGGAATCTGGTGAGGTATTAACGACGATATGTAGCTTACACAAAAATTGGACTTGCTTCAAGATTTGAGTTGTCCATATCAGCGTAGAATCCAACTGAATACACTTTGATGCGCAAGAAGGAGACAGTTCTGACGCCGACACCTACTAGAGTCAAAGGGGATGAAAGCTTTATGTTTTCAGGCATTTTCATAGACTTGGGGAAAGAGATCGAAGTTGCGGGGTCAACTAATAAATTACAATTGGTAAGAATATTCAATTGATGATAAGAAGTGTGGTCAACCGATAGTGTCCTCAACTTGAGTCACTTGACTGTCTAGGTATATCTTGTAGGGGGTGAATGCTAGACCCGCAGAAACAGCCAAGGCTGACGACCATGCTAAAGATCTGTTGCGACTGGGTTGCGCGTATGCTAATGACGCAAGGCGCCGGACAGCAATAGGACGGCAGTAGTTGAAAAGACGGAGGAACAAAGTCATTGGCAGGCTCGGTTGGGACCGGCAATAATATGAGGCACGTGTGGAGGTTTAAACTCACCATTTGGGTATCCATTGCCAAAAAAAAAAAAAAGAAAAGGAAAGAAAGAAAGAATTTCCCCGGTCCGACCACAAGAGACTTCGATAAGTAGTCAATTAATTATATCAATACTTAGTGACTTTAGAAAGTCCCCCAAGCTTTATTCCAATGTCGATTATCGATGCCGCTGTTGTCATTGGGCAATCCAATGTGAAACGACGTTGCCGGCCTGGTAGATTTTCAGTGGACCTCAAATTTTAACCTTAAGTAGTAAGATAAGAGTAGTAGTACCGAATCTTGCGATTGGGTTTTATGGCGAAAAATTGATTATTATACTGGAAGGTGCAAAATGGTAACGCGGCAGATTTACTAATGTCTATTATTAACAGTCTATATAATAGTACAAAGGGTAGCCTCGAACTCCATGCCTTGATTTTAAGCATTGTATACAATTCTTACAAAGGGGAAAAAGCTAGTACCTATACTTAGTTGACCTATAGACTTGCTCCTCGTAAGGTAGTTGTCATCCATAATCAACTAACGTCACGTGGGGGCTGTGACATCGCTAAATTTGGAAGGTACACGGTCAATTAAGCCATAAAACGCGCTTTCTGGCGAATCAGAGCAAATGTTTGAGAAAAACTCTCCCACAAATTGTAGATTAGATTGAGAGACACGCGAATGTGTAAAAATTGTGACAAAATACACTAATTTGCGACACTTATTTCGAAAACAAACTTGACCGCTCCTCAACAAACGCGTCGGGTCCTCTGGGCATCGAGGAAGTACTGTGGGCATCGAGTTCTTCCTAATTAAATAATGGAGGAGATGGGAAAGAAGGGGATTGTTCAGAGGTACAATTTGACCGACATGCAGAACAATGAAGTTATCGATCAGTGGTCAATGATCAGACATCTTTGAGAATAAAGTCATCACACAGTGCCCCGATTTGCACCAAATTTTGACATTTCATTCGAAACAACTTTTGAAACACTTTGTGGGAAGCCGATTTCTTGATTCTTCTTTTTAACTCCCACAAAATGACATCCACTGTTTTTCCGAGCCATCTCTTCTATATTTGGGCATCAAAGAAGTCACAATGTGTCATGTCAGGTGATGTTAGTTGAACATCTACCTTAAGAGGATGAGAGATGCTTCGATACGAGGACTGGTGAATCTGAGTTTAAATTATTATGATCGACGGCGGCCATCAACGGCTGTCCTTTTCAAAATGCGTTTTTCATGTAAGGCGACGCTCTAATCCAGCACGTGTTATGTTATCAGGAAAGTGGCCTCGCCAAGATCCTTTCTCGTACACCACAACACATATTTTGCGGATTCGAGAACCAGAGGATGAGAGGGAATATGTTTCCCTTCAATCCTCAGGTTTTATATTTTAAAAATATGTAGAATTGAACATGTAGTAAGGTCATTAAGAAAAGTTTTTTTCTTTGCAGTATTTCATGCTCCCAAACGCATTTCCGTGTGATTCCCAACATTTCAAGTTTTTGATGAATTACGGTTGGGTAAGTAACTGTTGAGCGAAGTGCAGAATGCCGAGTGATGCGCACGGACGACAATGGAGGCTCGAGACACAGATTCTTATTATTAGGTAACAGATGTGACTATCTTAATGTAACGTTTACTGTGACACAGACTTGCAACCCAACACTCCCCTTCAAGTTGTTGTAACTCCCATTTCTAAAATATGTTTTGAATGTTTCGGACGCGCTAAAGCTTTCATGAGTACATCTGCTGTTTGTTCAGGATCTCGGCAGCTTTCAATTGATAATAGGTTTTGTTCGACAAGTTCTCTTATCCAATGCCATCTTATACCAATATGTTTGCTTCGATGGTGGAACTGTTGGTTCTTTGCCATCGCTATTGAACCGTCGTTGTCACCTTTAATGATTGTAGGAAATTCTTGAGGATATTGAAGTTCTTCAAAAATATTCCGTAGCCAACATGCTTCGCGTCCTGCCTCAGATAAGGCAACATATTCAGCTTCGGTGGATGATAACGCTATTGTTGTCTGTTTTTTAGATTTCCAGGTAATTGCTCCTCCTCCTATTAAGAAGACATATCCTGATGTCGATTTGTGATTATCATGATTAGCATAGGCAGCATCCACATATCCGTAAAACAGATTAGAGTTCCTTTGGAAATTTGTGGGGGATTTTGAGTAAGTAATACCCAAATCTTTCGTTCCAGCTAAGTATCTTAATACTCGCTTTAGTGCTGTAACATGTTGTAGACTTGGATTGGCAGTATATGCCGCAAGTCAATTGACAATGAACGCTATATCGGGTCTTGTAGAATTCGCAAGAAATTGAAGTTTGCCTAAAAGTCTTGCAAAAGAATTGCTACGGTTTCCTGCATTTCCATCTGGATTTGGCTCTAACTTGATGTTAGGATCCATAGGTGTTGCTGAACCTTTTAATCCTTCAAGACCTTCTTGTCGTAATATCAACTTGATATAGGTCTTTTGCGCAATAGTTATAGAGTTATTAGTTTGGGTTATTTCGACACCTACAATCTTGGTTGGTTCACCAAGATCAGTAATCTCCCATTCGGTATGTAAATTTGCTTTCGGATGATGCAAATAGGAGTAAGTCGTCAACCCAAACAGTGATGATAGTTAAGTCATTTTGCTCTTGTTTGATATATGCACATGGATCAGAACGCAAACATCGAAAACCATATTTCTTGAGCTTATCATCCAGCTCTTTATTCCACTCACGACCAGATTGTTTCAGACCATATAAAGTCTTTAATAATTCACAGACTTGATCTGAACCATCTTCATATCCCTCTGGTTGGTGCATATAGACCTTCTCTTTTAATATCCCATTTAGGTAAGCTCCTTTTACATCCAATTGTTGGATCTTCAAGCCTTTAATTGGAACTAATGCCAATATAGCTTGTATGGTATCCATACGGACGACGGGTGAGAATGTTTCAATATAATCATATCCAGGTCGCTGTGCACATCCTTTTGCCACTAATCTTGCCTTATATTTGACAATGTTACTGGTCTTATCCCTGTTACGACACTCTTTTTACTTTTACTTTTACTTTGAAAATTTGAACTTTACTTGATCTTATCTTATAGATACGAAGATTTCTTGATCTCTTGATCATATCTTTTGATCTTATCTTTTGATCTTATCTCGGCAATCTTATCTCTTGATCCACGATCTTATCTCTTGATCTACGATCTTATCTTGATCTCTTGATCATATCATCTGATTATGATCCAAGATATGTTTCTTTATATGAATTTTACATTATTACTTACATGCATTCAACATGCCTTTGACTTATGTCTTTCATTGACGATCAACATGCATTCTACACATGTTGCTGCGCAACATGCTTTTACCTTACACTTGACATGCTTTGAACACACATTTTACATGTGTTTACCTTGAGGACAACACATGGACATTAGTATATAACCATAGCTAAATTACCTGTACTCTTTAGCTTGTCTTTAACTTGTTAACTACGATATTGCTTGATTGGCATTTATCCATTCTCAAACCTGTGGATACTTGACTGGACGTCTTCCAGTTGATATTCATGGGCTCAGCTAGCTCCTTGGACAGATGCTTGGGCATTATCAGACACTGACTGTATCCGATCATGGCTGTAAAGCCTGAATCGGTCGAAGTCGTAACAATCCCTCTTTTTATTGAATACCCATTTTTTGGCTATAGGAACAGCATCAGGCAGCTTCGTGACTAATCTCCAAGTACCAGTTTGTTGGAGCTGAGTTAGTTCAGCCTGAATCGCTTGTTCCCATTGTAGCCAATCTATTGATAATTTGGCTTTGTTTAGGTTGGTTATCTGGTCGCTGGCTATTATGGCAAATAATTCTTCATCTGATGGAAGTTCGGCTTTGTTGGCTTCATCTTCCTCATCAGGAAGAGGATTGTGAAGATATCGATAGTCGATATGTATACCTTGAGTACATCTTTTCTGTTCTGGTTGTCCCAGTAGCTCTTCCTCACTCTGTTTCCTTTTTAGATTAACACTTTTATCGCCTAATTTTGGCTGCGTGTTTCCCTCAGACTCCCCTTCAAGCTGCGTATTTGGCGATATTGCTATTGGCTCCGGAGGGGTTTCTTCATTTGTGAGGGATAGGAAACGGAAATTACGTGAAGTAAGAACTTTACGAGTTTTGGGATTATAATATTTGATTGTTTTTGAACCATCATCATAGCCCATAAAGATTCATTTCCTGAATTTGGATTCCATTTTTCATGGTACATTTTGACCTTGAATTAGAACCCAAACAGGAGTCCCAAATTCTCGAAGGTGAGATACATTGGGTTTTTTCTTAAACCTTCTCTCATATGGTGTCGTATTATGTAGACTCTTTGTATATGACTGATTTCGAAGATACGATGCATGCTTTACTGCATACTCCCATAAAAATTGGGGAGATCCTTGAATCATCGCACAAGCTAATTCAACGATAGTTTGATTCATTCGCTCGGCTATACCATTCTGTGATGGTGAGTAAGGAGCAGTCATTTGTATTTCAATGCCCTGATTTCGACACCAATTATTCAGTGTTTCATTGACGAACTCCTTTCCTCGGTTAATACGAATTCCTTTTGGATATTTATCATGGGCTTTTAGGTAGGCTAGGTATTCTATGACCTTTTGCGCAGCCTGATCCTTTGTTTTCAAGAACTCTATTGTCACGAATCTTTCGGAGTCATCAACAAAAACAATATAGCAATAGTTATTGTTTATTGATGCGATGTCGTACTTTCCCCATAAATCTATATGGGTAAGTTCTCCGGGTTTGTATTTGTGATCAGATTTCTGACCAAATGGTTCTATGAATTGTTTCGCTTTGGTACAGGTGATACAATCGGGTTTGGGTGAATTTAAATCGACGTTAAATCTGTCGACAAGGTTTTTAGTCACCATATTTTGTAATCCACTATACCCAATATGTCCAAATCTACGGTGCCATATTTCCCAGCTTTGGGCCATTTCATTTGTTACAAAAGTTTGTGAAGTACTCGTTATTAGGGAGGATGAAATATCTGGTTTTCGTATTGCAACATTCATTTTATAGAGGTTATTCTCTATTCTGTTGCCTTGTAAAACCGGAATTCCTTTTCTTGAATTGAGAGTAATTACTCCCCCTCCTCCTTGATAATGGCCTCCAACTTTGTCCCATCTCCCTAGTGAAATAAGATTATTTTGGTTTGTTGGGATATGGAGAACATTTTGTAAATGAATGACATAATTATGGCCTTCATATGAAGAGATTAACTCAACCGTTCCTTGCCCTTCTGCTTTAGCTTTCACATTACCTACCCCTGATACAATTGTATCTTTTAGGGGATGGTATGTGCAAAAGGCATCATGTCTATTGCTGACATGTGAGGTGGTCGCAGTATCGGCAAGCCAATAATAATAGATAAGGGGCTTGTTTATTTCATTGGGATTGGATACATTTGAATCGTTAAAGTTAAAAAATTCGCCTTCATCCAAATTGATAATTTTTGTGTGGTCCTCGAGATTGAAAATGATGTGTTCATCATCTACTCCTTCTTCTCCCATATTTGTCTCCTCCTCCTTTTTATTCTTCTTTCCCTTCCTGTCCCCCTTCTCCTGCTTTGAGTTCCTTTTCCGCTTCAACTTTTTGATATCTTCCTTTGTCTTTTTGGCATAGCAGTCTTCGGTTTTGTGACCAAATCGGTCACAGTTACCGCATTTACTCTGGCCAAGAAAACAACAGTCTAAAGTTTTATGATTAGACATACCACAATGACCACAACGTTCAGCATCCTTCAAACAGCTTGCAAGTGGCGGTTTGGAGGTAGATACTTGGTGTTACGACTTCGACCGATTCGGTCTTTACAGACTTGATCAGTAACAGTCGTTAGGCTAGTTGTCAAGTTCGTTCGTTTATCAGACTATAAGATTGCTTTGGTATAACCAAAGTATTGTCTTAAGT
>Ga0193742_1000157_pt1 | contig 49334 bp, 46 predicted proteins | sample L2c1metaG_FD_165511 | JGI IMG/M metagenome (GOLD analysis project Ga0193742, IMG submission 165511) | Soil microbial communities from a riparian zone of the East river system, Colorado, United States - L2c1 | ecosystem: Environmental > Terrestrial > Soil > Riparian zone | place: USA: East River... | reverse complement strand
ACCGTTCACCAGCACCGGGCCGGGGAGGGCCGACACCGCCTTCTGCTCGTCTCCTCGGAACACCTTGCGCAACGACCCGCCGGCGGACAGATACTCGGCGAGCCGGCCGTATGCCGCGTGGGCCGCGGCGAGGTCGGTGCCGTCGGGCAGGGTCACCTCGGCGAAGCCGGCCAGCCGGTCGCGTGCCATGAGGTCGCCCAGCCCGGCGAACAGGCCCGTCGCACGCGTCCACAATGTCACCGCCTGGCCGGAAAGCAGCTCGTCGGCCTTCTTCAGCGCCCACACGGTGTCGGTGGGGAGGGCGCGCACCGCGGCGGTCGCCTCGGCGATGTGTCGGCACGCGTCATGCAGCTGTTGGAGCCCCTCCGCGGGGAACGACCCGAACAGGCCGACCAGTCCGCTGGTGTCGCCAGCGAGCACCGCGTCACCGCGCTCCACCAGCTCGACCAGGTCGCGCACGTGTGTGACGGGCGGGAACTGCTCTTGCGCCGGGATGTGCTGGCCGCGCCGGGACATCCGTTCATCGGAGGCGTCGCGGAGCAACTCGAGCAAGCGGCGGAACTCCTCGGCGCCGAGTGGCGGCTCGCCCGTCGCGGCACCGGGGAGCCAGCCGTCCGTGACGCTGGCTTCGGTCGTGTGGCGGGCGATGTCGGCGAGAGTGCCGCCATAGCCGGGCGCGACCTCGGGATGGCGGAACGTCTCCGACTCCCGCAACGCGCGGATGTCCTCCAGGACACGGCTCCTGGCCGAGCGTGCCTGTGCACGGCGGGATTCCAGGTCGGCGATGCGCCGTGCCGACGCCTCCGGGTTGAAGTCCGTCTTCGCTCCGGCGAGCGACGCGACGCTCCTGGCGAGGTCCGAGTTTCCCTTGGCCGACGCGTCCGTCAAGGAGACGCAGAGTTCCTGCATCTGCTCCGGCAACTTGTCCCGCAGAACCCGCAATGCCTGTGCCTTCTCGGATGTCACCAGGATGCGCTGGCCGCGGGCGAGCAAGGCGCTCATCAGGTTGGCGATCGTGTGCGTCTTGCCCGTGCCGGGCGGGCCTTCCACCACGACACCGCTGTCATTCCCCAGCCGTCGGATGATCTGTGCCTGGTCATCGTTGGCGGGTAACGGGAACAGTGGATCGTCCGCGAGTGCCGCGCCGACGGCGCCGCCGGTCCGCTCCAACCAGGCGAGCCGTTCGGCCGGTTCGATCGCCTCGACCAACTGCGCGAGTCCCAACGGGATGGGCGACTTGTCGTCGGCCAGCGAGCGGGTGATCGCGTCGTAGTACCCGCGCAGAGCGAAGGCGCCCCGTCGACGGGCGACGAGAGCCGGGGCGAAACCGAACTCCGTCTGCCGACCAACCGGCAGCGCCCACGATTCGCTGACTCGGAAACCGGTGGTCAGCGACCGTTCCGCCCATTCCTTGAGGTAGGGCAGGACGGCCGGGTCGAGCGGTGACGACACGAACTCCAGCAACCGGTCGCGCAGCACCGAGTTACCGGTCTGGTCGTACAGCGGCAGTCCGGCCAGTACTTCCTCGGCCTCCAACCTGACCGCGCTCTCGGGCATCAGGGTGCAGGTCATCGCCCCCGAAACGGCGTCCTGCTCGATGGCAACGGCCTGGGTGACGAGGTGCACCCGTACCGCGGTCTCGCCCTCGTCGCCCGGTGCGTGGAGGAGACCCGCGGCGAGCACCAGTTCGATCGACTCCGGGCGCTCCTGTGCGATCCGATGCAGGTCGAACAACTGCTGGAACAGCTTGGCTCTCGGCCGCCTGCGGCGTTCCTCCGCCGCCCAGGCACGCCATTCGGGCACCCACTGGTCGAATGCCCTGCTCACGATCGGCTGGTCGACCAGGTACTCGGTCTCGCGGGAGGTGTCGTCGCGTCGGGACTCCAGAAGTCTCGGCGGCTCCAACGCACCCGCCGGCCACTCCAGCCACGGCCCGACGACAGCAGGACACGGCGGTTCGGGGTCCCTACGAACGCGTTCGGCCCGGAGGATCTCCGCGCCCGGCTCGGTGGGGACGTGCACCGCGAGGTGCTCGCTGGCATCCGCGAGGAGGAGCATCTCCTGGTAGTTGGCGATGTTGCGGATGGGCTTCGTCTTCGCGACGGCGAGTGCGCGCAGCACACCCATGAGGCGGCGAACCTTGTCGCGCAGGACCGGGTCGTGTTCGGGCTGAGATGTCACGGGCGCGTTCCTCATGGCTCGCAGTGATCGTGCCGGCCGATGGATGGCGTCGGCAACTCGTCGGCTCCATCGGCCAATAGTCACTCAATGTCACACGCGTGCGCGTAGATCACTCGAATGGGGGAACGATTGTGGACACTTTCGCATCACTGTGTAACGACGCATCGAGCTCGTGCGAAGGACGGTGCGATCAGCAGGAGCAAAGTGCGAGGAGTCGGTGTGGGCGTCGAGGCCTTCGGTATTGAGAAGGAATTCTTGAAGGATCTTCTCGCGCAGGTGGACAAGGGCTCGACCCAGCTCCCGGAGTTCCAGCGCGGATGGGTCTGGCCGGATCGCAACATCGCGAGCCTTATCGCGTCGATCTCACTGGGCTATCCGGCCGGCACGATCATGACACTGCGGTACGGCGGAGAGGTCCGGTTCAAGACGCGCCCGGTCGAGGGGGCGATAGCGCCTGGCGTGCATCCGGAACGGTTGATCCTGGATGGGCAGCAGCGCCTCACCTCGCTGTACCAGTCCCTCTATCGGCAAGAACCTGTTGAGACACAGGACATCCGGGGCAAGGAAGTACGCGGCTGGTTCTACTTGGACATGGACCAGGCGATAGGCGACGACGGTGACCGAGAGCAGGCCGTCGTGTTCGTGCCGGAGAGCCGTGTGCAGCGAAACTTTCGCGGCGAGCCGACTCTCGATCTGTCCACTCCGGAAAAGGAGTACGAGGCTCGGATGTTCCCGTGCCACGCGCTGCTCGACTCCATGCAGTGGATGATGGGTTTCTGGGAGCGCGGGGGCGGCGACGCGATGGAACTGTGGAAGAAGTTCCATCCGGCTGTCGTGCAGCGTTTCGAACAGTATCAACTACCTGTCATCGAGCTCGGGCAGGAAACCCCTCGTCAGGCTGTCTGTCAGGTGTTCGAGAAGGTCAACACCGGCGGTGTCACGCTGACCGTCTTCGAGCTGTTGACCGCCACCTTCGCCGCCGACGAGTTCGATCTCCGCGCCGACTGGGAGACGCGCAGGGCGACCTGGGAGGACTCGAAGTACCGCATCCTCGGCGAGGTCTCCAACACGGACTTCCTCCAAGCGGTGACGTTGCTGTCCACGCTGGCTCGGAGAGACGCCGACCTCGCCGCGGGCAAGGACGAGGGGACCGCGCGACGGGTCGGGTGCCGGCGGACCGACATGCTGGTGTTGCCGCTCGCCGACTACCGGCGATGGGCGCCCGCGGTGGCGGAAGGACTGAAGGCGGCCGCGCAGTTCCTCCACGGGGAGCACCTGTTCGAGCCGAGGTTCCTGCCCTACGGCTCGCAACTGATTCCCCTCGCGGCCATGCTCGCGGTACTCGGACCGGACGCCGAGCCGGTCGGTGCCCGACAGAAGGTCGCTCGCTGGTTCTGGTCCGGGGTGTTCGGCGAGTTGTACGGTGGCACCACGGAAACCCGGTTCGCGCGGGACCTCCCCGAGGTCGTGGCGTGGATTCGCGGCGCCGGTGAGCCGAGGACGGTTCAGGAGGCGCAGTTCACGGCGAGCAGGCTGCGTACTTTGCGCACACGTGGCTCCGCGGCGTACAAGGGGATCTACGCGATGTTGCTCAAACGCGGTGCGTGCGACTGGCGCACCGGTTCCGGCATGTCGGTGGAGAACTACTTCGACAACGCCGTCGACATCCACCACGTGTTCCCCAAGGCATGGTGCGAGCAGCAAGGCATCCCGCCGGCCGACTACAACTCGATCCTGAACAAGACGCCCCTCACGGCGAGGACGAACCGGGTAATCGGTGGTCGTGCGCCGTCGTTCTACCTCAAGCGGCTCGCCGTCAGTGCGGAGACCACTGCCGAGCAGATCGCGGAGAACATCACCACCCACCTCATCGACGCCACTTTCCTCATCGGCGACGACTATCCAGGTTACGCCGCGGCACGGGAACGGGAGTTGCTGGAACTCATCGGTACCGCCATGGGGAAGCCAGCCCAGTTCGACTAGCTGGTCGTTCCATCAGGGCATTCATCGGGGTTGTGGGAGTACATGACGACAAGTAGAAGAACCATGCTGAAGGGGTTGGGTCTGGGGGCGTTGGCCCTCGGTGGCCCCGCCTCGCTCACGGGGTGCGGTGCCATCGTGGCACCTGCGCTCGTGGAGTGGTTCGCCACGATGACCGCCGGCATCGCGGCCACCGTCCTCGCGGAGTCGGCCATGGAAGCCTTCCGAGAGGGTTGGGAAGACTGGCGTGCACCAACTCTGGCGACCATGGACGCGCAGTATCGAGCGGGATGGGGCTATACCTCCTACGAGATCTACGGCCACCCGAAGCCCGGGGCGTCGATGTTCCCCTGTCAGCTGTCGAAGACGAGCGATCCAGGGACCGACCGCCTCGCGCTTGCCTTTCGTGAAGGCAATTACGTTACTTTGGAGAGCTGGGCGTGGCGCGGTGTCGCGGCCTTCATCAACGCCGAGAGCGATGGCAAAGAGGACGACGAACTGCTCCACACCCAACAGTTGTTGGCGTCGACGGTGCTTCCGCACGGTCCCGCGTCCGGTATCGGAGCGACCAAGAACAAGACCGCTTCGTGGCTGACGTACCCTGCTCGTGACGGTGAAGTCGAGATCGTGTGGTCAAAGGTCGAGGACGGCGCGGACACGGTGACCGTCACCACAACCGGCTACTTCACCGGCCAGGCGGGCAATCCGACTCTGCGCACCTACGAACTCGACTAGGGCGACCGCACATCTTTCGTGAGTGCGTGTATCAACTCGCACCTCGCTCGCTCCGATGGTCATGCGATGTTCCCAAAGGCGCATCCGGCTGCTGCGGGCTCGCCGCGCGGCCGAGTGGCTACGCCGAGGTCGCGCTCGGTGGGTCGAGCTGGCTGTGTGCCGGGCTCGTCCGGGTTCGTTGATGGCCGGGCGAACCGCGGTGCTCGGCCATCAGGCCCCGCGATCGCGGGTGTGCGGCGGGCCCGTGCGAGGCAATGGGCTCTGGTCGGGCCGATCGCGCCGACCGGGATGCCCAGCGCGGAGCTGATCTCCTGGTAGGACCTCGGCGGCTCGGCGAACAGCATCGAGAGCAGTTCGCGGTCGCGGGCCGGCAGTCGTGCGAAGGCGGCGCGGGCCGCGGCGCTGCGTTCCGCCGCGATCAGAGCGGCGTCGAACTCCGGTTCGACCACGCAGTCGATCAGCGTGCTGTCGGTCGGTATCCGACGGTTCCTATTCCGCAGAAGCATCAGGCATTCGTGCCGGATGGTGGTGCGCAGCCAGCCGGGCAGTGCCTCGGCCTCGCGGATCCGGGTCACGTTAGCCACCACCTGGTACGAGCAGAACCACCCCACCTACGGCGTGTGGGGTGAGATCTACACCAGCGGCCAGATCCGCATCGGCTCCTGGTAGCCACCGTATCCAGGGCCCTGAGACCGAGACGGTCTCTCAGGGCCCTGGGTATGTGCTCGTCGACGGGAACCGGCCTGGCACCGAGCGCGCTGCCGTTCCGATCGTCGACGTCGGCCCCCAAGATCGACTCGGGGGCCGGGTTGTCGGGCGCGGGGCGCGCCCGGGTCTCGCCGCAGGGTGGTGGGGGTTGGTTGGGTGGTGGTTAGCGGGGGTGGACCTGCGGTTGTGGGGTGGGGAACGTGACATTTTGGTTGCTCGAGTTGATGTTCCTGGCTTTCTCGTTGATCGGCGGGGGCGTGGGGGGCCTTGGTGTTGGTCGACGAATTTCTGCCGTCTTCGGGACAGCTGGCCGCCGCGTGCCCGGTATCCCTGGCCGGCGGGTCCCCCGCCCCTGGGCGAGGGACGCGTCGCCCAGGATGCTGAACGCCCACCGAGTAGAAGGGGGAGTGCGATGAGGAAGGTCAGGATGATCGGTGCCGCCCTGCTCGCCGTCGCCGGCCTCTCCGTCCCGGCCGGTGGCGCCGCCGCGGCAGAGAGCTGCGGCGCGACGGGAGCGCAGTGGGTTGTGCACGTCACCCTGCGATCGCGGTCTCCACCTGCACATGGATGGCGTCATAGCCTTCGACGTCGTCGCGGGTGGTCAGTTCGAAGGTCTTCATGTCGCCTTTGCTGACGGAGTTGACGAAAGCGGAACCCGTACCGACGATCCTTTGCCCTGGAGCGTAGAAGGTTGCCTTGAGCATGAAGGTGAGGGTCGGTCCGTTGTTGACCGCTTCTCCGTGAAGTGACACCCCGCCACGTGTGCGTGGGATGACGTTGAAGTTGTCCAACACCAGCGGATAGTCGCCGACGGAGACAGTGATCTTCGGTGCGTCGGGGTCCGGTGTGTCCCGTTCAGGTGGGGAGACATTCTCCGAAGTGGACGCAGGTGGGTTCAGGTCGCCGTCGGTGTACCAGGCGTTGCCGCTCAGGTCCACGTCGCAGCCGATCTTGGCAAGACGTTGGGCCAGCGTGTTCCTGCGCTCCGCGCTGTTGTTGAGCCGCACGACGTACCGGCCGGCCACGTCCGAGAAGGCGCGAACCTCGCCTACTTCCACCAGGACCGTTCGCTCTGGTGCGAGAGCCAACGCCATCCCGGCTTCGAACAGCACGTTGGGCCTCGCCTGTCCTGACAGACGCAGATCGGGGTCGTTGTCGTCGTTTGCGTGCTCGCGCTTGAGACGAACCTCGTCGTCGGGTGTCAGCAGGACGACGAAGGCGTGTGGCATCTTCAGGACGGAGTCCAGCACGTCTCCGATGAATGGTGCGCCACCATCGGTGGCAGCCAGCGTCTCGTTCCATTCCATCGGATCGAGTCCGATCGACCGCAGGAAAATACTGAACCCTTTCCGAACTTTCCTGTCGCGGCCATGAATTACGAAGACCTTCCGGCCGAGGTGGCCTGGCTGGGGGTTTGTCGCGTCCGTCACCAGGGCATCATCGCACCCAAGTGATTTACCCGAACGAGGTACCCGTCCTCCTGCGGGCGTGGAGCCCCGCACGCATTCAAACACCGGCGGTAACTGGCTATCGTGGGTCGTGAGGCTCGTCGAGGTGGGGTTGGAGGTCGTCGATGTTCGACGTCTTCATCAACTACCGATCGGCTGATGCCCGGTTCGGGGCGGCGGCCACGTTCGAGTTGCTGGCCGGGCGGTTCGGGCGGTCGCGGGTGTTCCTGGACAACCAGTCGATGGGGCCCGGGGCGGTCTATCCCGAGCAGATCCGCGCGGCGCTCGAGTCGATGCGGGTGCTCGTCGTGCTCATCGGGCCTGCCTGGCTGGCCGGGGCGGGGCAGGGCGCCTCGCCGATCCACCGCGACGATGACTGGGTTCGCCGGGAGATCCGGGTGGCGCTCGAGCGCGCGATTCCGATCGTGCCGGTGTTGCTCGACGGGGTGGCGCTGCCGGCGCCGGAACAGCTGCCCGACGACGTGCGCCCCCTGCTGTTCCGGCAGGCGACCGAGGTCCACCACCACACGCTCGGCGCCGACATCGGCCGGCTCGCCGGGTATCTCGACCGGTTCCTGCCCGCCTCGCGGCGGTCGGACCGGGTCGTGCCGCGCCAGGTGCCCCGAGCACGCGTCTCGTCGGGCGCGAGGACGCGTTCGCGCGGCTGGATCACCTGCTGCGCGGCGGCGACCCGACCGTGCCGGTCGTCGTCGTGTCCGGGGCTGCCGGGGTGGGGAAGACCGCGTTGGCGTCGCGGTGGGCACACCAGGTCGCGGACGACTTCCCCGACGGCCAGCTCTACGTCGACCTGCGCGGGTTCGGGCCCGACGAGCCGGTCGCGCCGATGGAGGCCCTGTCCGGGTTCCTGCGGACCCTCGGGGTGGCGCGGCCGGAGGAGCTGACCGGCCAGGCCGAGCGGTCGGCGCGGTTCCGGACCCTCATGAGCGACCGCCGTGCAGTGGTCGTGCTCGACAACGCGCGGTCCGCGGCACAGGTGGAGCCGTTGCTGCCCGCGCGGGACCGGCCGTCGTGGTGATCACCAGCAGGGACGTGCTCGGCGAGTTACGGGTTCGGCACGCGTCGGCCCTGGTCCGGCTTGAACCGCTGGACGCGGCCGCCGGGGTCGGCCTCCTCGCCGCCGGGGTGGGGGAGCGCGCCGCCCGCCAGCCGGCCGCCGCCAGGCTCGCGGCGTTGTGCGGCGGCCTGCCGCTGGCACTGCGCATCGTCACCGAACGGCTCGTATCGCAACCCTCCCTGTCCATCGCCGCCCTGGTCGGCGAACTCGACGACGAGCGGGCGCGGCTGACCGCCCTGAGCGGACTCGGCCCGGAAGCGAACGTCCGCACCGTGTTCTCGTGGTCCTACCAGCGGATCGACGGGATCCAGGCGGCGGTGTTCCGCGCCGCGGGTCTCGGGCCGGGACGTGGGTTCGACGCGGCCACCATCGCCGCGGTCAGCGGCCGGCCGGTCGGCGTCGTCGAGCGCGCGCTGGTGGACCTTGACCGGAACGCATCTGGTGACCGACCTGGGTGGTGGCCGCTATACGATGCACGATCTGCTGCACGCCTACGCGAGTGAGATCGCCATGGCGGACCACGATCCCGCTCCGGCCGACGCGGCCCGCCGCCTGTTCGACTACTACTTGCATTCCGCCGCCCTCGCCAACCAGCTGCTGACACCCCACCGGGTGCGGGTCCCGCTGACCGGCGACCACGACGCGGGCCGCGACTTCGCGGACGCCGCCGCAGCCAAGCGGTGGCTGACGGTGGAGGAGCCGAACCTGATCGCGATGTCGCGGCTCGACGACCCGGACCTCGACGAGCACCGCTGGCAGCTCGCCTACGTCCTGCGCGACTACTTCTACCTCACCCGGCAGCTCGACGGCTGGCTGGAGACCCACGAGCATGCGCTGCACGCGGCGATGCGGAGCGGGAACGCGTGGGCCGAGGGCCTGACCCGCAACAACCTCGGCATGGTGATGACCGCCCTCGGCAGGCTGACCGACGCCGAACCGCACTTCACGGCTGCGGGGAAGATCTTCGAACGGCTCGGTGACCAGATGGGCACGAGCAACTCGCTCGCGAACACCGCGTCGATCCTGCGCCGCCGGGGCGACCCTGCGGGGGCGCTGGCGCACCTGCGGACGGCGCTCGTCCAGTACCGCGAGATGGGTTCCGCCAACCACGTCGGGATCACCCTGCGCAGCATGGCGAACGCCCTTCTGCAGCTCGGGCAGGCGGACGAGGCCGTCCGGTGCGCACAGGAGGCGGTCGACCTCGCGACATGGCTCGAGTTCCCGCTGGACATCGCCCAGGCCGACAACATCCTCGGTGCCGCGCATCGGCAGCTCGGGCAGCTGACGCTCGCCGAGATCGCCTACCAGCAGGCGCTGGAGATGAGCAGGCGCTGCGAGAGCGACTTCGAGCAGGCCTGGGCACGTCGCGGCCTCGGCGCCGTCGCGCTGGCGGCCGGCAGGCCCGGCGACGCGCTGCGGCACTGGCAAGCCGCGCTGGTGCTGTACCGCGACGTCGGTTCCACCCTGGCCGACGACGTCGCGGCGGATATTCACCACGTGAAAGCTGCGCAGGAATCCCCCGCGTGATTTCCGGCTGTCCTCGCCCCTGTGACACGGTATGACGTTTTTCCTGTCTTTTCCGGCACGGAATTCGAGCGGGTGGACCTGATTAGGGAAGAACTGGAAGCCCGCGGTCGCACGGTGTTCATGGACCGCACCGAGGTCCAGCCGGGACAGGGCCTGTCGGCCAGGATCGAGGAGGGGCTGCGGAACAGCACGCTGTTCGTCGTCTACTACTCGCCGCGATACGCCATGCGGCACGCCTGTCAGTTCGAACTGGTCCACGCCTACCTCGCCGATGACAAAGAGGGCGGCCCGGGCAGGCTGATGGTGATCAATCCCGAGAACAACCGGTCCCACATCGCGCCGGTGAAACTCGTAGACCGACACAACGTGATGGTGCAGGCCGGGGACCGCGACGTGATCGCCGTGTTCCGCGCATTGAGCGCCTACTTCGACCAAGACAAGCTCGCCTGCGCTGAGTGGCTGGATCAGGTCGATCTCGACGAACTCGCCGCCTCCGAACGCGGAGGCATAACAATGGTTATTTATCGAATGCTACACAATTGGACCAATCCCCCGAGCAGCCAGCAAGAACCGACCCAACCCTTCGAGAAGTCGGAGAACTCGGTCGACGGGGTTGTCGGACATACCCGAACACCGGTCCCCGGCACGGTCCTCACCCTCGATGAGGCCGACATCGCCTCCATCCTGCTCGGGTGCAAGGCTCAATCGGCACCGGCCCACGCGGTCGGTCTCAGCCAGATCCACCGCGCCGGTGGCCGCATCCCACGCGACCCGCTGGAAGTCGTCGTCGAGACCTGCCTCGCTCTGCACCTGCTCGGCATGCCCGCCACATCGTCGAAACCGCGCTGGCCATCGTCGACCACGACCCCAGCACGACAATCTCCGACCCGTTCCTGCCCACTCGCGATAGCGTCTCCCGCACACGCGCCTCGCGCTTCCCGCACTACGTGACGCTCGCGATCCCGTCACAGCGACTAGTCGACCCGGTGCTGCCGCAGCTCCCGGCGATACGGCTACTGGCGGCCACCGACACACATCATCGGCTGCCCGTAGTGCTGCCGTTCCAAGCCGACATCCCCATCCACGCCACCGTGCGCGGCAACATCCTGCTGGCCTACAAGCCCCTGGGAATCTATGAAGCGCAGGGCGTCGCCACCGTCCTATTGACACCGGAGCAGGGCACAGCCTGCGAAATCAATGCCATCTTCGTTGCCCTGCAAACCGCGCTCGCACTATCGGCAACCAGCGGCGACCGCGTCTCAGAACTCATCTCTGCCTATCCCGAGCTGGACGACCTGCTGATCTCCCCCGACAACTTATGCTACGTGGCATTGGGGTCAGGGCCGAGGTCGGCGACGTGGATGCCCAGGGCGCCGCCGCGGCGGCAGGCGGTCTCGGTGTGCAGACGGAACGGGAGTGCGTCGAGGACGGCGTCGTTGCGGCTGATGCGGGCGGCGGCGTTGACTTGTCGAGTTCTCAGGCGGTGAGTGCGCGACGGATATTGGGCAGTTGGCGAGGTTTGGTGACGCGGTGTGAGGAACTCCATTTGGTCGATGAGTCCGTCGGCGATGGCGCGGTTCGCGCTGGTCCGTAGGCTGTGTCGCCATGGATGTCTCGTGGATGCGGCAGAAGCTCGAGGAGTTCATCGCTGTCGCCAAGCAATCCGTCGAGGCCAGCAGGCGCGACGACTTCTCGTTCCTGGCCGAACTGCGGCGACGCGAGTACGCGGTCAAACAGATCCTGAAGTCTCTTGATCCTCGACTCGCCACGTTCGAGGTTGACGAGGGCTACGCTCCTGAATTCGAAGCTATGGGTCAGGCGGAGCGGGGCCTGGGCGTGCTGGCTGATCGAGAAGAGGTAGCCAGTCGATTGATGCCAGAGTCGCCGGTGATGCCTGTGAACAGGCTCCACCCGTGGGTGTGGGACTCGGCGCGAACGCTGTGGGAGACACACCACTACCGGCAGGCCGTGCAGACCGCCTGGACTGCGATCAACGCGAAGATCCAGGACAAGGTGCAGCGGCGCGACGTGTCCGACACCAAGTTGGTCCAGGACACGTTCAGCGAGTCCGCACCGGCGCCGGGCAAGCCGCGGTTGCGGGTTCAGGGCGACTCGACTACCGAAACCGTGCAGAGTCGGCAGCGGGGAGCGCTGCAACTCGGCTTGGCCTGCGTGTCGCTCATCCGCAACCCAGCCTCGCATGAGGACACGGAGTTGGACGATCAGATCGCGTTGGAGCAGCTCGCGACCCTGAGCGTGTTCGCGCGTGTGGTGGACGAGTGTCGGGTGGTCACCTCGTAGACGTCCAGCGATCATGGTTTACCAGCATGTTGAGGCGCGGAATGCCCAGGTCAGTGGTGCGCCGAAGAGCGAGCAGAGTGACCAGCTCATGCGCGCCTTGTGATGCGTGGCGACCACCTGACCCTGGCCCCGGTGCTGGACGCTTCACGACAGGAATGACGTCGACGGTTACCGCGGAACCCGCCGTTCGGATCTTCTTGTGTCCACTCCATGTGGGTGGCGCTCGACAGGGCAGCCTCCTGACCTATGGCACCTTTGTGATCGCGGAGTTCCGCTACTGCCGGGCACCGGTTGACGAGGTTGAAATGGTGCTCCTGGGCGCGTTGGCAGAAACTCACTTTGATAAGGATGTGTCGCCGAAGGCTGTGTTAGCTGCTGTCCACAACATGGAGAACGCGGTGCACGAGTTCGCGACGACGGCCCAGAAGTTGGCCGTCTGGCCGCACAGCCCCGCTGGCGATGAGGCATGGCTCGATCATGTGGAACGTGCCCGCGTGCTGGCTGCTGCCCCGGTGAACCGCAGCCCGCCTGTCCGGCACTGACGCACGTGTAAATTCGGTGCGTCATCTCGCACCCTGCGGCAGCATGTACTCCTTCTGTCGCAACCCGCGATACGACACAAGGAGGCTGCTTCCGTGACCGACATGCGAGTGATCGACGCCTTGCACCTGGCGTACGCAAACCTGCGCTCCGCATGGCGGAACACCCTTCAAGACCGGCGTATTGGCGAGAACCCGCCGAGTAGCGAGCGCTTGATCGGTCCCGAGGGGTCCCCCATCACGGACAAGGAGCTGCTGCTTAACGGTGCAGAACTCATGGCGGTGGACGCGAGCAAGAGCGTGCTGCACCACCTCTGCTCCCTCGCGAAGATGTATCGCGCAGACGGTGAACTCGGCGATGAACTCGACCGGGACGAGTGGCCGGGCACCGGCGCCTACTCCGTGGCGCGTGCCGTGCTGGAGGGCACTGCCATGGTGGTGTGGCTGATGGCCCCTGGCATCGATCTGGATGAGCGAGTGCTCCGTGCCAGCTTGATTGGGCTGTGGTCCGCCAACGAGGACCGCCGTCCCCCGTCCACCGACCCCAACGTGTGGACTCTGGAGGACTGGAAGAAGGCGGTGACGAGCTGTGGTCTGGAAGTCAAGGAGGCCGGGTACAAGCTCGGCGTGAAGGTGGACGGCAAGGTGAGGACTTTCGGTCAGTCCAGCGTGATCAAAGAGACGCTGGGCCAGCCTGGGGGCGCTCTGTACGCAGAGTGGAGCGGAGTTGCGCACCACGCCGCGTGGGCTGTGGGGAACTGGTCGGCTTACGAGGTCGCCGAGGACGGCGGCGGCGTTCACAGTCACACGAAGCTGGGGCAGAAGCGGCACGCTCTCATGGCGTCCGACGTGGCGAAAGTGGTTGCGCAGGCCGGGGAAGCCATGGCGGGGTACTGGGCGCGCGACTGCGACGACCTCTCGGCCGTCTGTGAGGAGATGGCCGAGTTCATGCGGGAATGTGCGTCCCAGCTGCCCGGCGACTGAATGTGCTTCACGTCGCCCCGTGTTGTAGCTGCTTCCGCGGAGGCTGTGGCGGTTAGAGGTCGGCGGGTGTCCGGCACTGGCTGGAGATGGGCATGGATGTCACCGTGGTGCTGGAGGCGTTGACTGCATTCGTCGGGTTGGGCGCTGCGATCGTCGGTTGGCCCGTCGGGGGCGCGACGACGAGTAGTCGAAGGGCAACGGCCCGCCGGTCATCCGGCGGGCCGGCCGTAGTGTCCGACGCCATCGCGGGCACGACGAACGGTGGGTTGATGGTCAACGTGCGATGGGCGGACGCAAGGGACAAGCCCGGGCTGAACACGAAGATGTGGAGCGTGCTCACCGAGGCGGGCTTGCGGGCAGATCATTGGCGTGGCTCGCGTCGGCCGCTCGGTGAGGTGGCTTTGGCTGAGGACGCAGACGGGCAGGTCGTCGGAGTGGTTCAGGCAACGTTCCATCTGGGCTATCACGACAGAGCGCAACGCTACGGGTGCACGCACCTCGCTCTGATGGTCGACTCGTCGACCTCGTCAACAGGTCGGATGCAGTTCTTCAGGGACTGCGGTCTACGGGTCGCTTGCCCCAGAACGTGGCGATGATCTGTTCGGGGCTGATCTGGAGACTGTGCCGCGGTCCACTGCGTGATCAAGAGGGTGACAAAGTCCTCCTAGGGGCTGAAGACGGTGGCTGAGTGGGCCGTCGACTTCTCCTGGTGGTGCGAACCTCTCCGCGATGAGCCGGAGCGGGAATGCTCTAATGCTGACGCTTCGATGGCCAGGCCACCAATGGTGACCGGCGACGATCGACCTGTCGTCCAGGCTCTTGATCTGTCCGGGCGATAGAGGAAGCTCACGCCGAAGACACGTGGGCGTTGGTCCAGTTCGCCGGCGAAGCCGAGCCTGCTCGCCGTAATCCGCCGGGTGGGAAGCGCTGCTCACATCTGGACTGGCGGCGGACTTACCTGGTGCTCGCCGCGGTCTTGGCCGCAGTCACGATCCCTCTGCACTGGTTCGGTCTACGTCGCCCCTGGCCACGTCGCACGCCGATCGAGCGCGTGTGCGTGTTACATGCACTGATGTCCGTAATGCGCGGGAATATCAATGGTAAGTCATGCGCGCGAGACCAGGGCCCTGCGCATCGAGAATCGATCGTGAGATTTCACCAAATCAGTGTGATGTCACCAAGACTGGTGTCCGAGGACGGATGCGCATTAACCACACGCGTCAATCTGGTGCATTGAGCTGCGCGGATGGCGTCCAACGCGGGGGCCCTGCTCCCTCGCGGAGGACTCTCGCTGCCGGCTGTAGCGGTCCACAAGCACCAGACTGACCAGTACAGCGAAGGGACCGCGCTGCGCGGCCTTGCCCTCACTCACATCGAGTGACACGAGCCGGAACCGGTCGTGGTGCACGCCTATGGCTCGTACTCGGAGAACCGCGATGACCTGGTCACACCTTGAGGCTGGGCTGCAACGCTTCCTCGATGTCCGCCAGTACCCGCGATCCGATCAGGTCGTGCCCAGCAGCCAATCCCCGCAGCGACTCGATGAACGTGGCCTCACCGCCGAACTCGCACGAGGCGACCATGTTGCCCCCGTACTCCTCTCCACCGACCCGCAGGACGCCGACCCGCGTGACGTCGATCGCCGCGCGAGCGACGCACAGTGCGTCGTCCGCGAGGCTCGTCACGGGGAACTCGAAGGCCCAGCGGGAGGCGCCCACCGACGTGTCACGGTGCTCCGGCCAGATGCCCAGCGCCATCTCCAGCAGTTCCTTGTAGGTGTTGTGGCCGGACGACACGCCGGACAGCAGGGTCGTACCGGAGATCCGTGGATTGATCTCGATGACGTAATAGCGGCCGTCCCGATAGATCATCTCCACCTCGACGGAGCCGTTGACCAAAAGCTCCGCGCACAGTTTGAGCAGACCCGTGCCGACTTCCATGAAGTCTCGCTCCGCCTCGGGTCGGCGGCCCGCGTGCCGCACGCCGCCGAAGAGGAATGATGGCGGCCCTCCGGTGTGACCCTTCCAGATCAGCGGCCGCAGCCCGTAGCTTCCGTCAAAGCCGACGATTTCGACGGAACAGAGTTCTCCTCGCAGGCACTGCTCGAGCAGCATATTGCTGGTCACCGTGTGCAGGTACGCACGCAGTTCGTCCGCGTTGGCGAGGTAGTGGATCCCGGTGCTGAAACTCTCCCATAGCGGTTTGGCCAGTAGCGGGTAGCCGATGTCGGCCGCCCGCCCCGCGACATGGTCTATGTACGCGGGGACCGCGACCGTCCGGCGGGCGATGACGTCGCCGTCGACTGGCACATCCTTCGGCACCGCGATCCCGTGCCGCCGCAACAGCGCTTTGGTCTCCGCCTTGTTCGCCAGGATCCCGGTCGTGGCCGGATTGTGCATGACGACCGATACGCCGTCCTCGGCGAGGTCGGCCGCGACGACCGCGTCGCGCAGCGCGTTCTCGTCCCGCATTGAGATGCCGACGAACGCGTCCGGCTGCCACAGCCGGATCCGATCCGCGACGGCCGCGGGTGCCAGATCTCGCGCCACCCGCTCTGCGGTACCGGGAAAGTCCCCGGGCGCGCATTCGCCGTCGGTGTAGTAGAGGCGCGCCTCGGCGCCCGCCCGGCGCAGCACGTCTTCGATCTGCTGAATGTGCGGTGCGGCCCGTTCGATCTCCACCGAACGCAGGAACGCGACCCGTTTCGGGTCAGGCGTAGACACGGCGGGTCCCGAACTCCGCGCGGTCGCGGATGTTCCACAGGCTGCGTCGGATGTACGTACGCTGCAGCCACCGGTCCATCCCGTCGTACTCCGCGCTGAACTGCGTGCGCGCGTGCAGTCCCTTCCGGTTGTTGATCAGCAGAGCCTGGCCCGGTTCGAGGCGGACAACGTCGGCGACCTCGTCGGCCCGGCAGGCACGCTGGAGGGTCTCGAACGCGTCGGCCGCCGCCGGGGTGAGGCACCGAACGCCGTTGGCCGCGGCGGAGATCTCCGGTGCGTGGTCCGGGCCCGCGAGGATTGGTACCGGCTCGGAATACGTCTCCTTGCCGCCGGCGAACATGCGCACATAGCCGCCCGGCGCATTCAGTCGGAACAGCGGTGCGCGCAGTGTCTCGATCGTCTTAGGGGCGAGCACCCGCAGGATTTCGCGCGCGTCGGCGTACCAGGTCTCGGCCTGGTTGGTTCGGTCGGCACGAAGGCAGTTGAGCACCAGGAAGTCCGGATTGCTTAGGTCGTAGCGCCCGCTGGTGTCGTGCACGATGTCGTTGTGGAACTTCAGGAACACCCGGGATCCCTGGCTGGTCTGGGTGCTCGCCCCGCTGGCCGTGGGAATGATGTCGTGCACGATTCGGCCGTCCCTCTCCGTGATGAAGCCGACGGGTTCGCCGAGCAGGCCGGAAAGACCAAGGAGCACACACTCGGCGACGAAAGTGGTCTTCGCTCGGCACGGTCCTCCGTCGGCCGGTGTGGGTGGCAGGTTCGGTTCGGTGGGAAGGTTGTCGATCAGCATGACGCCGGGCGTGTCGATGTGGCGCCCAAAGTCCATGACGGTCCGTAGCGTCGGCAGCGGAAGGTCCGCGAAGACCTGGTGGGTGCGGGCCATTGCGTCGTCGATGTCGAGCGCCGGATCCGGTAACGCGAGCAGGTTTTCGAGCAGCGCGTCGCGGACGTTATCGGGCAGTGAGACGGTCACGGTCATCGTGTAAAACCTTTCGATTGGTGGTTGAGGGCATCACTGTTGTGGTCGTTACGGCGCTGCTTGTGCTGGAGCATGAAGAGCAGGCGGTCCGCGGTGACCGGCGTGCGGCCGGTGCCGCCAGCAGGCCGGATCGGCATCGCGCCGGTCGATGCCCAGTGCAGTCGGCCCGTGTCGTCGATGACCGCCCTCGCCCGCTGCGCGTTGTCCGGGTGCAGGCAGTACGGCACGTCGAGCAGGCCGCGCCGGAAGGCCCCGATCAGCGCCGGCCCGAGGCGACGGTGTTGTTCGAGGACCGCGTCGACGAGGGTGCACGCCTCCTCGTAGATGTCGTGGCCGTCGGCCGTGTCGACTTGCGCGGGCGAGACCGTTTCGGCCGCGGCCGTCGCGTGCCGTAGTGCCGCCACGTTCTCAGCGATCGTCGGGATGCGCACCGCCTCCGACGCCGTCTTCACGATGAGACGTTCGCTGCCGGTGGCGGCGGCAAGCCGAGCACTTTCGCCCAGCAGTGCCATGGCGCCGGACCGGCTGCGCGGATAGACGCCCATCCATGTGTAGATGACGATGTGCCAGGCGGCGTCGCCGAGGCGTTCCCTGGCGAGGCGGCGTAGCGCCCACACCGCTCCGACGTCCTGCCCCCAACAGCTCTGCTGGGCATAGCTCAGGGAAACGCTGCGGACCCCGTGTTCGATGAAGAACATCGCCTCGAGGATCGCGAGCGCCACCAGGAGGCCCGGTGGGCAGAGCTGGCCGAGCATGCATCCGCCGAAGGTCTCAAGATGTACGGGGCCGTCGTCGCCGTCGTACGCGCCCAACAGTTCGCACGCGCGGGACCAGTCGGCCACCGCGTCCCGCAGCGGCGTCCTTCCGTAGGGAAGGCAGTACGAGACGGGTCCGCCCTCGGTCGCCGTTATGCCGGCCGCGAGCATCTGCGTGAAGATCCGGCTCGGCAGCGCGGAGCCGTGACGTAGTTGGACCGGGAACGTCTGCTGGTCGAACTCGGCCAGCAGATCACGGGTCCGCCGCCCGCCGTACGCCACGAGCGGAAAGCCGTTCAGCGACGTGCCTCGCATCAGTGCTTCCCGGGCACGCCGCAGATCGCCGGTACGCGTGAAACTGTCGAGAGTGATCGTGCCGACCGTGTCGACCCCGGAATCGCGCACCGCCCGCAGTCCGACGCGCATCATTTCGGGCTGCGAGAAGCCCATCCGGGCCTGAACCGTCAGCCCCCGGTGCGCCGCGACCCGCTCGGCGAAGCGGCCCTGGGTGACCATCCCGATCATCCGGCCACACGGGCGGACTGTGCCAGGAAGCGCTCGAATGCGGAGACCGCATCGTCGCCGGTGAACACGCGGTCGAAGCCAAGCCGCAGCAGCCGCTGCCGGTCCCGCGCGCGGCACTCGCCGTCCAGACTGAGCTTGCCGCCGATGACCACCGTGACACCACGCAGCGCGGGACATTCCCGGATGCTCCGGATGCAGGCTGGCGCCTCGATCAGACCATGCCCGTTCACGGTGCCGATGACGACCAACCGCGGTCGGTCCCGCAGGCACGCGGCGACCAGCGCCGACGTGGGTACGCAGGCACCGAGGTTGGTGACACGGAAGCCGTACTCCTCCAGCAGCAGTTGAAGGTAGAGCAGGTTCCAGGTGTGCGCGTCCGATGCGATGCCCGACACGACCGCGACGGGGGCGGGACTTCCACTGCGCGTGGACATAGGTATCTTCCATTCGTGCCCAGGTGGATCAGCTGGCCCCAGTGACCTGACGCATCGGATCCGGATCGATGTCCAGCTCACGGGCCAGCCGCTCGACGCCGGAGAAGTCGCGCACCAGCAGGGAGTTCCCCGCCACACGGCGGCAGTCCTCGACGATGTCGCAGGCGTTGCGGATGCCGGCGTGACGCAGGATTCCCGGCCATGCCGCGTAGTCCTGTGCCGCGAACGCGTGCACCGCTTTGGGCAGGGCATCTCGGAAAGCGCGACGCTGCACCGGACTCATGTGGCAGTACAGTTCGCGGGTGACCTCGACCATGACGGAGCCGTGCGCGGACTCGTCGTGGGCGTGCAACCTTGGCACGAGCGAGTGCATCGGTTGGATTGTCGTGTCGCGCGACAACAGCTCCAGATAGGCGTTGACGCTGATCTCGGTGACGGCGGTCCAGACCAGGGCGAGCAGGTCGCGCGCCCAGCGCTCGGAGGTGCGTTCCTGCTCCTCGGCGAGTTCCCGGTAGGTGACCGCGTGCGGGTAGTCGGGTTCCGAACGCATACCGCGGAACTCGCGGGTGTGGTGGATGGCCATCATGTGCATGTAGGTGTGCCACGTCTCGTCGACGTGGGCCTGCTGGACGGCCTGTTTCACCTCGATGCGGTCGGCGCCGGGAAAGACGCCGCGCACGATCTTCGCGAACGTCGGGTTGGCAATCTGTTCCTCGGCCGTGATGACCCGCGCGTTGTACATCAGCCAGGCGTGGGTCAGAACCACCTGCTGTTGTTCGGTGGATGCGGCGAGGAAGTCGGGATGTTCGGCGAACGGCAGGAAGCGCACCGGGTAGTCGGGCAGCAACGGGTCGCTACGCGGCGGCGACTCGATGTCCTCCATGTGCCCGCGGATCGTGGCCCGGCGCGGCCATGCGGCGGACAGCCGCCGCAGCGTGCTGGGACCGATGTCGGTCTCTGTCGTCATCTCTTCAGCTCTTCTCCGTCGATGTGGTTTCGCGGACGGCGTCGCCGAGAATGTCCATCCCGCGGTGCAGGGCCTCGTCGTCGATGGTCAGTGGAGGCATGAGCTTGACGACGTGTCCCTGCGCGCCGGACGTCTCGAGCAGCAGACCCCGGCGGAACGCGGCGGCGGACACGGCGGCGGCGGTCGCCGGTTCGGGGAAGGCTAGGCCGAGCAGCATGCCGCGCCCCCGCACCGCACAGCCTGTGTAGGTCATCGCGTCGGCGCGTTCGGCCAGCAGCCGGCACCTCTTCTGAAGGTCGACGGTGAACTGCGGGTCGGCCCACAGGTCCAGCGCCGCAGCTGCGGTGACAAACGCAAGGTTGTGGCCCCGGAACGTGCCGCTGTGCTCGCCCGGGCCCAGAACGTCGATCTCGGGACGGATGAGGGTGAGCGCCATGGGCAGCCCGTAGCCGCTGATCGACTTCGCCAGGCACACGATGTCGGGCTGGATCCCTGCCTCCTCGAAACTGAGGAACGTGCCCGTCCGGCCACATCCGGCCTGGATGTCATCGACGATCAGCACGATGGCCCGCTCGCGCGCCAGGTGCTGAAGCCGACGTAGCCACTGCGACCCGGCGACGTTCAGGCCACCTTCGCCCTGCACGGTCTCTACGACGATCGCGGCCGGCGGGTCGACGCCGCTGCCCGGATCATCGAGCAGTCGTTCCAGGTATTCGAGCGTGTCCACGCCGGGGCCGAGGTAGCCGTCGTAGGGCACGCGTGTGACCCGGTCCAGCGGCGTGCCGCAGGCTGCCCGTTTGGCCAGATTCCCGGCCAGTGCCAAGGCGCCGAGCGACATGCCGTGGAACCCGCTGGTGAAGGCGATCACGTTGGTGCGCCCGGTCGCGCGCCGGGCCGTCTTGAGCGCGGCCTCAACCGCGTTCGCACCGGTCGGGCCGGTGAACTGGATCCGGTACGACAGCCCACGGGGACGCAGCACAACCTCGTCGAACCGTTCCAGCAGCCGTGCCTTAGCGGACGTGTGCAGGTCCAGGCCGTGAACGGGGCCGTCGGCGGCCAGGTACTCCAGCAGCGCCGCTTTGAGCGCCGGATGGTTGTGGCCATAGTTGAGCGCACCGGCGCCGGACAGGAAGTCCAGATACGCACGCCCGGTCTCGTCCCACAGCGTATGCCCGCGGGCAGCGGTGAACAGCGCCGGAAAGCGCCTGCAGTAAGTCCGGGAGTTCGATTCCAGCCGATCGAAGAGCGCGGTCATGTCAGCCCCCACACGTCAGTCGTCGTACTCGACACAGGTCCCGGCGGTGGTCGCGAGGCGCTGCAGGACCGGCGGCAGCGATCCGAGCCGATCGACCTCGGCCCACACGGTGAACACCCGTTCCAGACCGCCACGGCGCCAGTCGAGGACCTGGCCCGCGCGAACGCCACCGTCGACCGCCCACACGCCGGTCTGCGCGCGCCATGAGGACGGGTCCTCGACGGCACGCACCGTCGCCGTGCGCAACGGCGGCAGGACGCGGTATGCCACGACACAGCGGTCCAAGACCGGTTCGCGCGGACGGATGTCGCGGTCCAGCGCGATGTCCAGCGCCAGCCGCAACGGATCTAGATCGCTCGCCCGGCGCAGCAGTCGGCCGGTCGTCCCGCCCAGGCGGCCGTTGACCTCGATGACGCGAGGCCCGTCCGGAGTGAACTTGATCTCCACGTGCATGACTCCGATGGCGGTGCCGAGCGCACGGACAGCCCGTTCGGCCAGTTCCAGCACCTGCGTCCGGTAGGCAGGCGGCAGGGCGTCCGGGACCAGGAATCCAGTTTCCCGCAACGGCTCCGTCAAGGGCAGCCGTTCCACCACCGCGAAATGCCAGAACGTGCCACGGTGCACCGCGGTCTCGACCGAACAGTAATCACCGAGCCAGTCCACGCCCGGATGGCCGCCGGAGGACAGCATCTCCTCCACGACCCATTCGCCGGATGTCGACAGGGGTGCGATCGCTTGCACGTCAGCCCATGTATGGCAGGGATAGACGTCGACACTGGCTGTGCCGTGCACAGGCTTGATCACGACCGGAAGGCCGATGTCCTCGACCGCCGTCGGGAACTCCTCCGGATGACGCACGCGGGCGAACCTCAGCGGCGCCACCCCGTGCTCGTTGAGCAACTGGCGTTGCCGCGCCTTATCGGTGAGCGCGCCGACCACTTGCCTGCTGTGGAACGGCAGTCCCAGGGTATCCGCGAGGCGGGCCGTCACGGCGAGCATGAACTCGCTGAAGGTGGTGATGCCGTGCACCCGCCCGGCGAGCTGTGCGGCGAGCTCCTCCTCGGAGATCTTCGCCAAGTCGAAGGTGACCGCCAAGTCCTGAATGAAGGGCAACACCTCGCGTGTGTGTTTCGCCCTGCTGTCAACGACAAACACCAGTTCGCAGTAGTCCTCGGCGACGTCGAGGATCTCGGCCGGGCTGGCCGAGCCGAGCGCGTACGTCACCACCACGGTCGGGAGCGGGCGCGTCATGTCGCCCTCTCCACCGTCGCCGGAAGGTGATTGACGATCGCCTTCGGCTGACCCGAGGAACCGGAGGTCAAGAGGACACACGCGGCGTCCGACGGCATCATCCGCGCGTCGTGAGTCGTGGCGGTCTCCGGTGCCTCGCCAGCGCGGCTGCTCCACTCGACGACCGGGCAATCCAGGTACATTGTCTCGTCGGCACGTCTGGGACCGGTCAGCATTAAGCGGGCTCCGTTGTATTCGATCATGAGGTCACGCCGGGCCCGCAGGTAGCGCTGGTCAACCACGACATACCATCCACCGGCTTTCGACACGCCCATAACGGCGACCTGTAGTCGGTTCCGCGGTCGAGGTCGATGACGACGCTGCCCTCGCAAGCCACTCTGCGGGCGACGAGTAGGCCGCCCCGCGATCGCCGGGGTACTCACCGGATCTCGACCGGCAGGGACGTCGTGCCGAGGATGAAGTTGGAGCGCAGTCTGCGCACGTCGCCTGCGAGTTCGACCCGGCCGTTCAGGGTGCTCAGGCGATCGAAGAACAACAGGAGTTCGGTTTGGGCCACCGGGGCGCCGAGGCAACGGTGGATTCCGGCGCCGTAGGCGAGGTGGCGGTTGGGGCTGCGGGTGATGTCGAACGCGTGGGCATCAGGGAACTGGGCTTCGTCGCGATTGGCTGAGACGTTCCACAGGGTCACCGAGTCGCCTGCGCGCAGGAGGATGCCTCGGCGTTCGATGTCGTGTTTCACCACGCGCTGGACGTAGGCGTTCACCGAAGCCCACCGCAGTATCTCCTCCACGGCGGTCGGCAGCAGTCCTGGGGAACGTCGGAGACGTTCGTGTTGCTCGGGATGGGAGAGCAGCGCTTCCAAGCCGAGGCAGGCGGTGTAGGACGAGGTCTCGTTCCCGCCGACCGCCACGTTCATACAGTTGAAGAAGATGTCCTCTTCGGACAGTGCGTGGCCGTTGAGACGGGCTCGGCTGAGAACGGAGAGCAAGTCGTCACCGGAATTCGTTCGGCGCTGAGCGAGCAGGTCAGCGAAGAATTCGAAGATCTCGGCCTGTAGCCAAGCCAGCCGCAGCTTCTGGTCGCCGCCGGTATCCACGAACAGCTCATCTCGGAAGCCGACCATGCGACGAGTCAAGCCGATGAGGTGGTGGGCTTGCGTGTGGTCGATCCCCATGACGACCATCAGGGCGCCAGCGGGCAATTCGGTGGCCACGTCGGTCGCGACGTCGGCGCCGCCTTCGACCCGCATCCGGTCGACCGCGGCGTCGAGTAGGACGCTGACCTGTTCGGTCACCCGTGTCACCACGGAGGCCGCGAGGGCGGGGTGGATCACCTGTTTGAGCAGGCGGTGCCGCGGCAGGTCGGCGGCCACGAGCATCCGATTGCCCGCGGTGTCGTCCTCGCTGCGGTACGACCCGCCGAGGATCGCGCCGCGCGCGGAGCCGAACGTGCCGTGTTCCTTGTACGCCCAGAGCACATCGTCGTACGTCGTCAGCGCCCAGAACGCGCCGCCACCGGCGCTCTCGTTCCGGTACACCGGTTCGTGGTCGCGCAACCAGGTGAAGGCTTCGGTGTGCTTGCCCGCGACAAAGAGGTCGACATCGGTGAGATCGATCCGTGGCGTGTCGGTCACAGCAGCGGCCCCCCGTCGAACTCCTCGTCGATGCGAGTCGCGAGGTCGGAGAGGACGCTGTTGCGCAGTATGGCGGTGAGTTCCAACGGGACCGCGAACTCCCTCTTCACCCGGCCGTTCATGCGGAATGCCAACAGCGAGTGCCCGCCCAGCGTGAAGAAGTCCTCGTTGCGGCCAACGCCCTCGACACCCAGCAGGTCCTCCCAGATCGCCGCGAGATGCTTCTCGGTGTCAGTGGTCGGCGCGACGTGGCGGTCTTGGCGGTCGCGGTGCTGCTCGAGCAGTTGGTGCAGCACCGCTGAGTCACGCTTGCCGTTGTCGCTCACGGGAGTCTCCCGCAGCTGCACGAAGTGGCTGGGCACCAGGAAGTCCGGCATCTCCGCTTGGGCGCACGCGCGCAACTGTTGCGGGGTCAATGTGCCAGAGAGCACGACGAAGGCGACTAGGTGCTTGCCGTCGCCTGACCCGGAAGCGAGCACCGCGACCTCCCGCACGTCCCGGTGCCGGGTGAGCGCGCGTTCGACCTCGCCGGGCTCCACGCGGTATCCGCGGATCTTGATCTGGTCGTCGGCCCGGCCGACGAAGTCCAGTACCCCGTCCGCCGCGACCCGCGCCAGATCGCCGGTGCGGTAGAGACGGGTCGCGCCGTCGGTGACCGGGCTGCGCACGAACCGCTCGGCGGTCAGCTCGCGTTGTCCGAGGTAGCCGCGGGCCAGACCTGGTCCGCCGACGTAGATCTCGCCGGTCTCGCCGGGCTCGGCAGGACGCTGCTCCGGCGTCAGTACGTGCACGGTCACTCCCGCCAGCGGCAGTCCGATAGGGATGCTGTCACGTTCCGCGTCGGCCAACGTGACGCGGTGGGCCGTGCAGGCCGTGGTGATCTCGGCTGGTCCGTACAGGTTGTAAAGCTCGCCGCGGAACTCGCCTTCGAGCACGTCGCGGCACGCGGCGGGCAGCAGCACGTCGCCACCGGCCTGCAGGAGGCGCAGCGCGGCGAACGCATCGCGGTCCTCGCGGACGACCTGATTGACAACCATCGTCGGCACCAGCATGGCGGTGATCCGCCTGCGCTTCAGTTCGCGGCGGAAGTCGGCCGCCAGCAGGTGGGGGACCGACGGCAAGATGACGACCTCGGCGCCCTGGGCCAGTGCCGACCACATCTCGAAGTGGAAGGCGTCGAACGAGACGCTGGAGATCTGTCCGACGCGATCGTTGGGGTTCAGGGCGGGCAGCGACGGGTTCGTCGCGAACGAGCAGAGGTTGCGATGCTCAAGCAGGATCGCCTTGGGGTGCCCTGATGACCCCGACGTGAACAGCACGCTCGCCGCCCACTCCGGCTCGACCGCCACCCGGTGCTCCGGCTCGGGACCGTCGTCCTGCTCGCTGGGGAACTCCAGAACGGCCAGCCCGAGATGGGCGAGGCGGTCCGCCCACGCGGGGCGCGTGATCACGAGCCTCGACCCGCTGCCGGTCAGCATATGGTCGCGGCGCGCGTCGGGATATCGGGTGTCCACCGCGACGTACGCCCCGCCCGCCTTGAGGATGCCCAGGATCGCGACCAGCACGTCGACCGACCTGTCGAGGTGCAGGCCGACCCGATCCTGCGCGCGAACGCCGGCCGCCGCCAGTCGCGCGGCGAGGCGCTCGGCGCGGGCGTCCAGGTCGGCGTAGGTAAGCGTCTGGTGGTCGTCGCTCGCCGCCGGACGCGCATGGTGCGCGGCGACGCTCGCGGCGAACAGGTCGGTCAGGGTCGCTGCCGGGCGTGGGCTGGTGCTGGGCATGGAGTACTCCCTCGCGGAGTTCTGCTGACGCCGGGCGGATACGCGCTCAGGCACGGAAGACCACCGTCCTGGTCAGGCAGCGCACCGCTCCGTCGGCAGCCAGCAGGACCTTGAAGTAGTGCGCGTCTGGGATGGTGCGAGCGGGGTTGCTCGAGCCGACGAACGTGGTCGTGGTGCGCTCACCCGGCCGTAGAGTGATCGACCGGCTGTCGAGGAGTTCGCAGTGGAATCGCGCCTCGTGCACGAAGGCCGCGCCGACCGCGACGTCCAGCGGGTGGTCATCCGGACCCTGGATGGTCAACCGCACGGTGATCGGGTCGCCCAAGCGCGCCTCGGGTGGGCTGGTGACCACGACCTCCGCGGGGAACTCCGCCACGCCCGCGACGACTTCGCCACAGCGCACGCAGACTTCGGACCGCAGCTTGGGCCCGGTGCCGCCCGCAGACCTGACGTGCTGCCTGACGGCACACATCCCCCCGCACTGCGGGCACTCGCACAGCACTTCGCCGCCCACCAGCCGTAACGGTTCCGGCCAGCTGTCGAGCAGGCTGTAGTAGGTTTTGGCGGTCCAGCGGATCTCTTTGTCGACCAGCTGGAACTGCAGTTCGGCCAGCTTCCGCTCGGCCTGCGCGAACGAGGCGGCCGCGTCCTCGGCGGCGCCCAGTTCCTCGGCTTCGGCGCGCGCGCGCACCGCGCGGACCGCCACCCGGTGCGCGGCGTCGATGTCCGTGGCGCCGATCCCGAGGCCGAGGCTGCCCAGTGCGCGCAGCCGGTCCAACCAGGGCCGGACGCGCTCGGTCCAGCGGTCGTCCAGCCACTGCGGCGCCTGGCCGATCCGGCCGCCGGACCGCCCGCACACCCCGGTCAACACCCAGCTGGACGGATCGCTCGCCCGTGGGACGACCATCGGCCCACCCGCGGCCACAGCCAACAGTCCGTGGCCGGGTACCAGCACCGCGGAGTCGCTGGTGGGCACTTCGACACCACCGCGTTCGTCCAGCGGTGTCCTCACCGCGCCGGGGCCTTCGTCTGAGGCCATCGGGACCAGTCCCGCGTCACCGAACAGCGCCAGCCTGCCGCGTGCCGACCGGTCCGCGGCGATCGAGCCGTTCATCTCGGCGACCGCCTCGCCCAGTGCGGCGCCCCCGCGCACCAGCGCCCGGAACAGCTGGGCTACATGGCCCGCCCCGTTCCGGGCGCCAACGGCGCAGCACACCGCCAACGCGTTGCCCTCGATCATGCTGAGCGGGATCGACACATCCGTGCGGACCCGGGCACCGCCCGCGACGGCAGTTCGGCAGCTGTCCAGCACCGCGAACGCGGCGCGGATGTCCGCGCTGCGAAGGTGGTCGCCCACCGCGACGTCGTCGCGGTGGCAGCGAGGTCCCTGCTGGCAGGCCGTTGGGTGCTCGACCCAGTCCGAACTCATCGCGGGCTGCACGGCCAACAATGGACGTTCCTCCTGGCGGCCGCAGATCCCGCCGCCGGTGAGGTGCATCAGGCAGCCGCGGGCGTGGCCACGGCCCGCCAGTACGGCGACGCCCCGGCCGATGCCTGCGCGCAGCCCTGTCGGGCTCAACTGGTCGGCGGTCAGCCAGCCGGGGGCGGGGTCGTGTTCGGTGATGGTGTCGAACGCCAGGTCGGCCATGTCGGCTGTGACGGCTGGACCGTGCAGCACCGTCCTGGCGATTATCTGGGTGGTGGCCGCGAGGCTCCGGGTGATGAGCCAGCCGACCTGGGCATCGTGGGGGACAGCGGCAAGCCGTTCGGGGGTCGCCGCGCTTGGTCGCGCCACGACCGTCACCGGTCCGCTGCGAGCGGCGCGGACCGCGTCGTCGACCGCGCCCCGGCACAGCGGTCGCCCGGTCGCGCGAGCCAGCACCCGGGCCGCCGCGATGAGCGTGTCGTCGCAGCACCACACCTCACCCCGCCAGTTTCGTGGGTTGTGCTCGGTCGCGATCGGGTAGTCGAGCAGGCCTCCCGCGGAGTGCGGCCCGTGCAGGATGGGCAGTGGCCGGGTCATGCGGTCTACCTCGGCGGCCGCCCGGGCGAAGTCGTCCTCGTCGTCCACGACGACGAACGCCTGGGCCGCCGGGGTGGAGCCGGTATCGATGTCGGTCATGATCTGTCCATCGGCTGTCGTGGGTGGGAGGCGCGGTTCCAGCACGGTGCAAGGGTCAAGGTCGCGTGTCCGAGAGCTCGCGGGTCGCGTCGTATCCGGCCTGTGCCCGCCCGCCGGGATCTGCCCGCACCGGCTCGTCCAACTCGGTCCAGCCGCGCAGCGCGCCGTCGCGGTCTTGGCGCAGCGAACGGATCCGAGGGACGGTCAACACGGCGAGCACGGCGACGCAGACACACCCGATGGCCATTACCAGCACCGTCGTTGTGCTGGTCCAGTCGGCTAGCGGCCCCACGGCGGCGTAACCCAGGGGTGCGACGGTGAACGACACAAGAAAGTTGTAGGAGCTGACCCGCGACAACACTTCGTCCGGTACCAGCCGCTGGACGGCGGTGACCCAGATGGTGTTGACGAACGCGACTCCGGCCGCCGACACGCCCGCGGCGGACAACCCGAGCCAGAGCGGCGCGGGACCGACGAGGGTCGCCAGCGAGAAAGCCGTCAGCGCCAGCCCGAGGTGGGCGTGCACCAATGGTCGCTGCGGCCTCCATCGCAGCGCGAGCGCGCCGCCGACCAGCGACCCCACCGCCATGCTCGTGCTGATCATGCCCCAGGCGGTGGCTCCGCCCGTATGCCCGGCGGTGATGACCGGCCCGAGCACCAGGAACGCGCAGAACCCCAGATTCCACAGCGCGTGGCAGCACAACGCGATCCAATACCATGGCCGAGACACCATCTCCCGCCAGCCAACGACCAGGTCGGCGAAGAAGCTGACCCGCGCGCGTGGCTGGCTCGGCGGAAGCTTCAGCAGCGCGACGGCGATGGCGCTCGCCAAGAACGTCGCGGCATCGGCGAGGTAGACCCAGCCGACCGACGTGGTGGCGACCGCGACGCCCGCGACCAGCGGGCCCAGGATCTCGGAGGTGCTCCGGGAAACGTCCATCAGCGCGTTGGCCTGGTGCAGGCGCGGAGCGCTGATGGTCTGGGGGACCAGGCCGGTGAACGCGGGCTTGGCCATGGCCGCTGCGGCGCCATAGCAGGCCGCGGCCACCGTGAGCAGCGCGACGCTCGGTCGCTGAACCAGCAGCAGCACGCCGACACACGACTGAACGGCCAGCAGGAACACATCACTGCCGACGATCAGCAGCCGCCGCGACACCCGGTCCGCGAGAGTGCCGCCGAACAGCAGCAGCGACACCCGGACCACGGTGGATGTGGCGAGTACGATCCCGATGTCCGTGGCCGAGCCGCCTACTGACAGCACCGAGAACGCCAAGGTGACCGGCATCAGCGCGTCGCCGAACGACGAGGTCGTCCGCGCGATCCACAGCAGTCGGAACGGGCGTTCGGCAAGCGCGCCCAGCTTGCTCGGCGTTGTCGCGGCAGGCTTCCCCGTCGGCCCGGTCATCCGCTGACCTCCAAGAGCCTGCGCCGTCGCAGCAGCGGTTCGACGTCCGGGTTCCCGCCGATCAAGTCGCGCACGAAGGACAGGGCATCGCCCGTGCCGCCCCGGGCCAGCACCTTCCGCCGGAACTGCTCGCCCGCCGCGCGCCGCGGCCCACTGGTGTCGCCAAACCAGCGCACGGTCGCGGCGTCGTAGATCTCGCTCCACAAGTAGGCGTAGTAGCCCGCGCTGTAGTGCTCGCTGGCGAAGATGTGCTCGAAGTACGGCGTGCGGTAGCGGGGCGGGATGGCCGCGAGGGTGAACCCGGCGCGGTTCAGGGTCGCCTGCTCGAACGCGATCGGGTCGGTGATCTCCTCGGGGTTGTCGAGTTGGTGCCAGGCGAGGTCCACCAGTGCCGCCGCGAGGAACTCCGTCGTCGCGTGGCCCTGGTGGAACGTGGCGGCCTCCCGCACGCGCTCCACGTGCTCGTTTGGCAGCACCGCCCCCGTGGCGTGGTGGCGCGCGTAACCGGTGAGCAGTTCGGGCCAGTACATGCACATCTCGTTGATCTGCGCGGGGTATTCGACAAAGTCCTGGGGCACCGCGGTGCCGCTGAAGCGGGGGAAGCGCACGTCTGAAAGCAGTGCGTGCAGCGCGTGGCCGAACTCGTGAAAGAGAGTCCTGACCTCGAAGAAAGACATCAGGCACGGATCGCCGGGGCTCGGCTTCGTGATGTTCAGGACGACTGTGACGACGGCCTTGTCGCCGAGCAGCCGAGATTGCGGGACCAAGGTGTGCATCCACGCGCCACCCTGTTTCGTCGGGCGGGCGTGGAAGTCGAAGAGGACGATGCCGACGGGGGAGCGGTCGCCGTCGAACACCTCGAACGCGCGCACGTCCGGGTGGTAGGCGACGATGTCGGCGCGCTCGGCGAAGATGAGGCCGTAAAGCTCGCTCGCGGCCTGGAAGACCCCGGCCACCAGAACGGAGTCCAGGCAGAAGTACGGGCGCAGGGTCGCCTCGTCGATCCCGATGTCCTCGCGCCGAGCCTTCTCCGCGTAGTAGGGCCAATCCCATGCCGCCAGTTGGACACCATCGACATCGGCTATCCCCTGCAGCCGCGCGGCCTCTTTGCGCGCTTGGGCTACGGCGGCGGGTACCAGGCGTGACAGCGTGTCCACGACTGCGCGTGCGGTACCCGCGGTCCCGATCTCGATGCGGTAGTCGGCATGGGTGCGGTAATCGAGCAGCGCGGCCCGGCGCGCTCGCGCGGTGAGGATGCGGACGAGTAGAGCGGTGGTGTCATGCTCGTTACCCCGTGAACCGCGCACGGTTGACGCGTGGTGTAACCGCTCGCGGAGCGCGCGGTTGTGCAGGTGTGTGAGCACCGGCTGGACGGTGGGCAGGGCCAGCGTGATCAAGTATCCGTCCGGGTGGCCTGCGGCGCGCGCGGCGGCCGCCGCCGCGGCGACCGCGTCGTCGGCCAGTCCGGCCAGCTCATCCGCGTCGGTGACGAACACCGCGAGGTCGTTGGCCTCGGCGACCAGCCGTTGGGCGAAGTCGATCTGCAGCGCGGCGATCTCCTGGTTCAGCTCCCCGACGCGGGCCCGGTCCGCGTCCGGGAGTTTCGCGCCCGCTCGGACGAAGTCGCGGTGGTAGCGGCTGAGTAACTCGTCCGACTCCGCATCGACGTCCAGCGCGTCCCGGCGCTTGACCAGGTGCGTGATCCGCCGCCAGAGCGCCCGGTCGAGATAGAGCGCGTCGTGGTGAGCGGCCAGCCGGGGCCCCATCTCGGAGTGCAATCCCCGCATTTCGGGCGACGTGTGCGCCGCGCAGACAGCGTCGAGGGCGGCGGTGACCCGCCGCAAGGGAGCGGCGGCGCGCTCCAGGGCGACCAGGGTGTTGTCGATAGTGGCCTCGTCCGGGTTGTCCGCGACACCGTGGACCGTCGCGAGGTGCGCGTTCATGGCCTCGCAAAGGGCGTGCCGGAACTGTGCCGGGTCTCGGTCGGACAGCCGCAGCCCATGTGGCAGCTCCAGCCAACCGAGGGACGGCATCATTCGTTCCGTGGTGATGAGTCACTCCTGGGTGTGCTGCGGACCGGGTGTACTCGATCCTTACTGATCCGCATCCGCCGTGCATGTCCCCAGAAACTGGGGCTGTTGCGCTGGTTGAGCGGTGATGAGTCTGGATCACAGTCGGCCTGCCGGGCCGACGGTCCTATTCACCCCCAATGAGAGGAGTGAGCCATGAGCAACATCAGCTTCGAGAAGAAGCCCGCCTTCTTCCGGGTCATGTCCGCAGAACTGTTCTTCGAGGCGGAGGCCAGCGCCACCACCGCGGAGACCGAGGCCGCGTTCGCCAACTCGGGCGCCGCGCTGCTACTTGACTCTGAGCTCGACGCCATCCTGGGTTAAGCCTCGCGGATGCATGCTGAATAGCCGGGTGGCGGGGTTCACACGTCCCCTGCCACCCGGTCCGACAACGGACTCGCGGAGGTGGGTGTGCGCGCTGATCAGACCGCGTGTCCGATGATGCGTCAGGGAGTTCCCTTCTGCGGTTTGCCTTTCGTGTCGCTGGACCAGGTGCCTGGCACGGCGGGCGCCGTGGTGATGGGCGCCGGGCTTTCGCTGGGGGCGCCCCATTCGGGGACCGAAAACGCGCCGTTCTTCCTGCGCACGCTCTCCAAGGCGCATACCTGGTCGGCGAAGCACCCCGCCGTCATCGACCTGGCGAACTCGCGGATCCTGCTGTCTGACGTGTTCGACATCGGTGACGTCCTGATCGACGACGAGGACCTGGCAGGCGCGTTGGGCCTGGTCGAGCGGGCGGTGGCCGCTCTTCCCGACGACGTGGCCCCGTGCGTCATCGGCGGCGATCACACGGTGACCCTCGCGGTCGCCAGGGCGCTGTTGGCCCGTCGGACCGACCCGTTCTGGGTGGTCCAGCTGGACCACCACCTCGACCTGCAGCTGTGGGGCGACGACCCCGACCGGCCGGACGGGCGCGAGGCGATCTTCCACACCAACGTCATGTCGCACGTGTCCGACCTGCTGGGGCCTGGCCGCCTGCTGCAGCTGGGCGTGAACCCGTTCGCCACGGCCGAGGCCACGTCGATCGAATCGGCGTTGGCCTACCTGCGCCGCGTTGGTCGACAGGTGAGCGTCACCGACCCGAGGCTGACCGACGAGACGGCGCTGTCCGCCCTGGCGGGCCAGGGCCGCGATGTTTACCTGACGGTGGACATCGATGTGCTCGATGCGCAGTCGATGTCGTCCACCGGATACCCGGCCGAGGTGGGGCTGTCGGTTCCCCACTTGCTGCGCCTCGTCGACGTCGTGCTTGCGGGCAACCGCCTCATCGGGTGCGACGTCGTCGAGTTTCGCGCGGACGCCGCCGACCGCTCACCCAAGACCCTTGCCGACGGCGGCCGAGCTGTGACGATTCTGCTGCACCTGCTGCGCTACCTGCGCGCCGGTGCCGCGTGACCAGAGAGGATGTCGCATGGCGGGAAACGCCTTTCAGCAAACGATGCTCGGCCTGGAGTTCGACCAGGACAGGTCCGGCCCCGCTGATCTCTTCTCCCAGGCGTGCGTCGAGCAGTACGACGACTCCGATCCCAGCCAGTACGGCTACCTCTTCGCCCAGGTCTTCGAGCCGCAGGTGCTGCTCGAGGTGGCGGCGCTCGGCGGCGTCGACCACGAGGCCGTGACCACGCTGGTGCACCGGCCCACCGCGACCCTGGCTGACTTGGCGGACGCGGTCGACCACGTCGACGAGCTCGCCGTCGTCGGCCAGATCCACCTGACCGCCGCGCTGGTCAGCATCTCCCGCTTCGACGTCGCCGCGCGCGTGCTCACCGCTGCGTCCGCGCGGGCGGTGTCCGCCCGCGACAAGTTCGAGATCGCGATGCTCGACTTCGTGATCCGCAACCGACGTGACGACGGCACGGGCACGGCGCAGGCGTTCAGGCGGATGCGGGCCGCGATCGAGACCGGCACCCTCCCGCCGGAGCGGGTGCTGGACGCGTGCGCTCAAGGCGTCGTCTGGTATTTCAAACGCCGCGAGCTGGCGGAAGCCGACTACGAGTGGTACCTCGCGAAGGGCGCCGACCTGGCCGACCGGAAAGGCCTCGTGGAGCCCGCCGCATTGTCTTCCTGGTACCGCGGGATCGCGATGGTCCCGGCCGCCCGCGGCGAGGTCGAGACGACCCGGCGCTACATGGAGCAGGCCCGCGTCGCCGCGAGCATGACACTGGACCGGCGGAACCGCCCCTACGAACTGCACTTGATGAAGACCTACCATGAATCCTCGCTCAAGGAGCACCTCTACCTGAACCGCGACCTCGAGCGGGTGGAGGAGTCAGGTCGGGCGCTCATCGACCTGGACCCCGCGTGGTCACCCAGCTACGGCGAACTGGCCGAGGCCTACGTGAAGTTCGGTCGGTTCGATGAGGCGGCCGGGCTCTTCGACCAGGCCGCGTCGATCGGACCGCCCTACGTCGGATATCACGAGCTGAACGCGGCGCGGTGCCACGACAGGCTCGGCAACGACGAGCAGGCACTTTCGCTCTACCTGCGCCTGGTCGAGCGCGGTGCGACGAACGAGGACGTGGTGGGCCCGGCACGTCGGTTGGCGGTCAGGACAGGCCACCCCGCCGCGGGCGACCTCCCCGCGACGCTGCCCGTGGCGAACCCGGCATGACAGCGCACGCGACGTTTCGGCACGACCCGGTCAAGTCGGTGCTTCCGGCTTCCGGGATCGGCTTGTTCGACTGGGGCGCCGAGCCTGCGGTATGCGGGTATCGGAAGTTGACCTATGAGAACCGGACCCTGAAACAGACGGTCAATGTGCCGGTGAGCGCGAGCCCCGCGGTGATCAGCGGGCTCGGTGCCGTCGTCGCGAGCGACGACGGTTACGTGCGCCTGTTCGACGCCCCACTGCGGCGTGAGTTCTGGCACCGCCGCCTCGACAGTTCGATCTACGCGTCGGTCGTCGTGGACCAGGTCAACCGCAGCGTCGTCGTCGCCGGTACGGGCGGCCAGCTCCAGTGCGTCGACTTGCGGGGTAAGCTCATCTGGACCGCGCACGCCGAAGGGCAGATCTGCGCCACTCCCGTGATCGTGGGCGATGCCAGGGTGCTAGTGGTGCCGGTGTTTCCTGGCCGCTGCGTGGGGATCGCGGTCGAGACCGGCGAGGTCGTCTTCGACCGGCCGGTGCCCACACCTTGGTACGCCGCCCACGGAGGTGTCGCGGGCCACCGCGATCCCTACGCGAGTCCACTCCCGACCGCGGACGGTCGGGCTGTGGTCTGCGGTGGGGAGACTGTGCTCTGCGTCGACACCCAGGGAGTCGAGTCGTGGCGCCGAGACGTCGGCGCCACGATGAAGGCCTCACCTGTGTTCTCCTCGGCCACTGACGAGGTGGTCGCGTTCACCGGGGACGGGCAGTGCTTGTTCCTGGACGCGGCGACCGGTCGCCCGCGCGGTGAACTCGACCTCGGTTCGAAGATCACCGCCAGCCCCGCGGTTTCCGGCGACGTGATCGCCGTTGGGGTGCAAGGGAACGTGTCCTTCGGCGTCGACGTGGTGGGACGCGAGGCCCGTTGGCGCAGCGACCAATGCGCGCCGAAGTCGTACTCGTCGTTCACGGTGCTGCCGAGCGGGGATTTCGTGGCGGTGAACGAACGCGGCAACGTCGCGTGCCTGGACCGGGCGACCGGGCGCTTCCGCTGGGAGAGCAGCCAGGTGCTCGGCCTGGTCGACCACGAGCCCGCCATGGACACGACCCCGGTCGCGGCCGCCGACGGAAACCTGTACTGCGCCTCGTATGACGGTGACCTCTACCGCTTCCTGTTCAAACCGATCCCCGGGGGTCCCCATGTCCAGTGACGTCATCGGCGCACCAGAACGGGAAAGCCTCGACGCCGTCGAGGCGGAACTGGCCGGGATGATGGCGCGGCTGCGGGAGATCATGGCAAGCGGCTTGACCGAGGAAGGGCTCGTCGAGGTCACGGCGATCTACAACAACGTCGCGTACATCTTTCTCTATCTGGAAGCAAACGAGGAGCACGTCCAGTACGACCGACTGCTGCCGTGGCGTGACGCCTTCCACCGCGATGAGAGCCTCGACCAGCGGATGCTGGGACTGCTCAGAGATCTCATCTGCGCCGACCCCGAGGCCGAGGAGTCGCGGCTGGCCTACATCAGGCAGCTCGAGGACAAGGTGCAGGATCCCGACCCGGTCCACGAGCGGCGGATCGACGAGCTGCTGGTGGAGGCCAAGGGTGTCCTCTCGGAGTTGCAAACCGGGCAGGCGGCCTTGCTGGAGCGTCTCGGAGCCCGCCCGGCGACGAACCCGACCGCGGTGTTCTACCGGCTTATCAGCAGCACGGCGAAAGCCGAAACCAGAGAGAAGCTGGCGCGGGCTTGGAACCTGCAGCGGGATCTCGTGCATGACGCGCTGATTGGCAAGATCGACGAGATGGTGGCGGTCCGCCGGGAATCGGCCACGGCCAACGGGCACACCACCCCGCTCGCGCAGACATTGACCAAGTGCCAGGTCACCGAGGACGAGGTGGAGCGCTTCATCGACGGTCATCTGCCCAAGGCGATCGAAGGTTATGAGCGCCTCGGGCAGCGTGTGCGCTCGACGATCGGGGTCGACGGCGACATCGCGCGCCACTTTGGCCACTTCATGCAGAAGATCGCCGCAGGCGCCCGGCCCCCGCTGTTCCGCCTCGATGAGTGCCTCGACTTCATCTTCCGCGTCGCGCACAGTGTGTTCGGCCTGCGCTTGACCGTTGAGCCCAGCGGTCACGAGTTCGTGATCCGAACCAAGGTCAGGTCAGCCGTGAGCGAGGTTGGCCACATCAACTTCGATCTGTGGGACACACAGGCGAAGACCTCGAGCGCCAACCACACGAAGGGGCTTCGCAACCGTACCGACTGGAGCGGCCTGGTGCAGACGCCGGTGGCCTACGTGTCGTGTCGGTTCCAGCGAGACGGGTCGGACACTAACCGGATCACCTTCCAGAACGTGCACAGTCTCTTCCACGAGTTCGGGCACGCGGTCAACCACCTGTTGATCCGCCGCCGCATCTCCAATCGTTCTGGTCTGGAATACCTGCCGTTGGAGCGGCTGGAGTTCCTGAGTATGTGGTTTGAAAAATGGGTCTACCACCCTCAGTTCGAGGCCGCCATGTCGCTGTCGGGCGACTCTGTCGAGGCCGTGCGGCTGTGCCGCAGTCTCAAGGCGCTGGAATACCAACGGACCTATGTCGAACGGGCAATTACCGCAGCGCTGGACTTCGAGGTGCACCGTGCCCGCGGTAGTGGGTGCGCGGAGGCGTTCGCGGTGCTCGACAAGCGGTACGGGGTGGCGCGGTACGGCGACCTCGCCGACTTCCCCGCCTACTTCACCTGGCCCATGTACATGGCGAATCCTGGGGCGAACTTCGCCTATCTCTGGGGTGCCGCCGACAGCGTGCAGAAATTCCTCCCATTCGAACGGCTGACGCTGGAGGAGATCGCGAGGAATCCCGGGATGTCCGAGGCGTTCGCGTCGTGCTTCGACTTCGCACTGCCGACCGACACCCCGGGCAGCGGCGTTGCCATTGACTTCTACGATCGTGTCGCGGAGACCGGCGGTGCGAAGTGACGGTTCTGCCCGACGGTTACATCAAGGCCGCTCTCGGGCCGCGGGAGCCCGTGCTCGACGAGATTCTGCGGTCGTCGCTGCTGGAGCATCGACTGCCGACGATCCAGGTCGACGACAACGCGGCCAGGCTGTTGCAGGTACTCACCATGCTTCGCGCTCCACGGCGGGCGCTGGAGATCGGCACCCTCTTCGGGTACTCGACCATCCACATCGCCCGCGGCCTGCCCGACGGCGGGACACTGACCAGCCTCGAGGTCGACCCGCGAGCCGCCGATGTGGCGTGCGCGAACCTGGATTGCGCCGGTGTCAGCGACCGGGTCGAGGTGATCACCGGCGACGCCCGCGACTACCTGCGCGCCGCCGAGCACGGTAGCTTCGGCCTGATCTTCATCGACGCTGATAAGCGGTCCTATGTGGACTATCTGAAACTGGTCTTCCCGCTGCTGGAGAACGGCGGTCTGCTTATCGCCGACGACGCGTTCGCGATGGGCGACTTCGGTGCCGAGCGTGTCAACAACGACGACGCGGAGTCCGCGGCGATCCGCACCTACGTGGCCGCGGCGGCCCGAAGCCCACACCTGTTCTCCTGCTTCGCGGGCACGCCGTCCGGCTTGCTCATCAGCGTCAAGAGGTAGCATATGACCAGCAAGCGAGCACTCGTCACCGGCGCCAGCCAGGGCCTCGGAGCCCACCTGGCCACCTTCCTGGCCAAGGACGGCTGGCACGTTGTCGGCGTGGGGCGCAGGCCGCACGCGCAGGCGCAGCTGTCCGCTGACGTCGAGTACCTGCAGGCGGACCTGTCCTCAGCCGAGGTCATCGGCGCCCTGGTGGGCAGGCTCGGCGAGGTGCCCGATCTGGTGGTGCACAACGCGGTCGCCTATCCTGACCAGTCGGCGGGGCGGCCCGGTCTCGATGCCATCGAGACCGCGATGCGGGTCAATGCCTTCGCGCCCTACCAGCTGACCCTGGACATCCTCGCGGCCAAACCTGCCGAGAGGTTCTGCTCCGTGGTCGTCGTCAACTCTGAGTCGATTTACCACGCTGAGGCCAACTCCGCGGTCTACGCGGCGAGCAAGGCGGCGCTGCGGGTCCTTACCGGCGGGCTGGCGGCGGCGTGCCGCTCGGCCAACGCCGCCGTGAGCACGCTGCTGCTCGGCCCGCTGGCGGACGCCAAGAAGACCGAGGAGATCCGCCGGATCGCGGAAAAGCGCGGCGCGACGCCCGCCGAGATCACCCGACTGTTCCTGCGCCAGTCCAACCGGAACCTGGTGATCGACGACTTCATCGACTTTGATGCCTGCTACCAGAGCTTGTGCTATCTGGCCGGACTTGGCGCCGTCGGCAACGGGATGCTCTGCAGGTTGGACGGCGGCTCAGCGGGCACGCTGGTCTAGGTCAGGACGCCGTGGACTACCACCTGCTCGGCCGCACCGGCCTCAAGATATCCGCACTGTCGCTTGGCGTCGCCACGCTCGGGTCGCGGTGGGGCGACCGATGGACCATGTCGCGCGCCGCGGCAGAAAACCTCGTGGGCACCGCGTTGGAGCACGGGATCAACCACTTCGACACCGCCAACGTGTACAACATGGGGGAGAGCGAGCAGTGGCTGGGCTCGATCCTTAACAGGCTGTCGGCGCGAGACCGCTGTGTTGTGTCCACCAAGTTCGGCTATCGCACCCACCCGGACGATCCCAACAGCGGCGGCGCGGGCCGCAAGAACATGTTCGGCTCCGTCGAACGCTCGCTGCGGCGGCTTGAGACCGACTACGTGGACGTGCTGTACCTGCATCTTTGGGACCGGGTCACGCCGGTGGAGGAGACCCTCGATGCCGCGTCGGACTTGGTGCGCGCGGGCAAGGTGCGCTACTTCGGGCTGAGCAACGTGCCCGGCTGGTACCTCGGCGCCGCCGACGCCATGGGAAGCCACCCGCGGTTGGCGCGGCCTGTCGCGGTCCAGCTGAACTACAACCTGCTCACCCGCGCGGCCGAGCCGGAGTTCTTGTCGTTCCAACGCAACAGCGGTATCGGCCTGGTGGCCTGGGGACCGCTGGCCGACGGCCTGCTCAGCGGCCGCTACACAGTCGACCCCGTCGGTCGCCGGATCATCGGGAGCGGACGCCTGACGGACACCTTCACCACCGGCGACGTCGACCCGTTCAGCCCGGCGGTGTCGAGGGTGCTGCGGTGTTTGGCGACACTGTCGGATCGGCTCGGGCACCCGCCCGCGTCGATCGCGTTGGCGTGGCTGTTGCGCAAGCCCGAAGTGACGTCCGTCCTGATGGGAGTGTCGACGGTCGAGCAGCTGAAGGCCAACCTCTCCGCGCTCGACGTGCCACTGGACGCCGATGCGATCGCCGACATCGACCGTGCGAGCCTCGACCCCCCTGTCAACCCGTACACCTTCCTCACCGACGAGCTACAGGAACTGGTGCACGGCAAAGATCGAGAAAGTCGAGCAAGGGCATGACGGTGTTCGAGTCAACAAAGCCATAAGGTAGGAATCGACCTGATCGACACCCTGGCCTGAGACCGGCAGGCCGCGGCGGGTCGACCAGGTCGTCCGGCGTCGTGAGTACGCCGACCACGCCGTCATCTCGCTGATCAGCCCGGCCACGAGCCCGCACCACACCGACCCGGGGCGGCCTGGCGAGGACTACGGACGACTCCGGTCCTCGACCGGTTGCCCACCATCGACGCGCTCCCGTGCGACAAGTGGCGACCGCCGCACGACCTACCCGTGCACCACGACCGATGGGGCTGTCCGGATCCTCATGGTGCGCTGGGGCGACGTGGCCAGGTCGCCCCAGCGCCGCGAGCCGTTGGCCGAACTCGGCCCGCCCGGACCACGTGGTCGAATTCGGGCCCGCCCTCGGCGACGCTCGTCACCAAGTACAAGGACCTGCAGGGCAGCCTGTTCGCGACACATGGCATCCCCTCGCCCGCGTACCGCCTCGTGCGCGGCGATGCGGACCTGGCCGCGTGTGCGGACCTGACGTTCCCAGTCATCCTCAAGCCCCGCCGCGGGCGTCAGCAGCTTCTGCGTCGTGCGCGCGCACGACGCGGCGGAACTCGTCACCCGCTACGGGGCCGCGGTTGAGCGGTTCCTCAGTCATCCAGTCAACAACGGCGTCGCCGTCACCGACAAGGACCCGCTGGTGCCCAACTCCCGGGAAGAAGGACACCTGACGCCCAGCGTCCTGCCCCCAGAAGCGGTCGAGGACATCACTGGCGTCGCCGAGGGACTACGGAAAGCCGAGTGGGGGATACCGGACAACCAAGTCGGCGGGGTGATCGACACCGCAGACGGGTCGGCGAGCAACCTCGCCCGTTACGTGGCCACTGCGCCGACCAGTGACGAGCTGTTCATGGTCGTCGAGCGGATTAACAAGAGCGTCCAGGCCGCTATCAGGCTGGAACGGTTGCCGTAGCGCACGGTGGGGACGACGACTGCCGGGCCGCCGTCCCCACCGTCACACCAACGCGCCGGGCAGGTGCTTGCCCTGCAGCGAACAGACGAGGTCGGCGATCTCCTCGTCCGAGATCCGGCCGAGTAGCTCCACTGTGGCCTGCCGGATCTCCGCCATCGCGGCGGCCCGCTCCTGCGTTGACAGGTACGCGTGCAAGGTCCGGATCGGCTGGTGGCCAAGCGCGCGCGAGCGCACAGCCTGGCCGACGAACGGCAGGACGGCCGAATAGAGCGACACTGCGGGACACACCAGGGAGATGCTCAGCGACGCCGCGTTGGAGACCCCGTGATGCAGCCAGAACAGCGGGAGGTACAGCAAGTCGCCTGGTTCGAGGACGAACTCGACGCCCTGCCCGTCAGGGATGTCGTGTCCTCCGACGCCCGCCACGTTCAACATCCGCTTGGCGATGTCGGCGCGGCTGAGGTGCTTCGGCGACGCCAGGGTCCACTGCTTGACCCCGTTCTGCTGGAGCACAAAGTTGTCGCTGTGATCGAAGTGCGCGCCAATGCCGCTGGCCGAATAGGTGCGGATGGCGTCGAACCACGCCTTGGGCACGGCGAAGTCGCGGCCGAACCGGACCGCCCGCTCCTGGAGGTCGGGAACGTGCGCGGAGACGTCCTCAATGAACGTCACCTCGCCCGCCCGCTCCTGGATGTCGGCGCCCGCCGCGGTTGCGGCCGCACCCGCCGCTTCGAAGTCCGCCACGGTGAACCGCCGCCCGAGGAAGTTCTCCGCGCCACCTCGGATGAACATCGGCTTGCGCCGCCAGTACTCGGCGAAGAACCGCTCTGGGACGAAGGTCGCTTCTTCGAACTCCGACATGGGTCCGGGCCTCCTGGGTCAGGTCCTTCCGCCACCCTAGCCGCGACGGCATTGCCGTCGATGTCCCACATTCTGGCTACCGCACCCTGCCGAGCGTGTGCAGCATGTACTGCTCGCGGTCGTAGGGATTCGCGCCAGTCCGCGGGTTCGCGGGTGGTTGCCCGGGATACGGCCGGTAGCTGTCGAACTCCGTGACCACCACGCCCTCGCCCCTGGTCAGCTCAGGGACGCGCCTGGTCAACGCCACGACACCGCTGGCGGGTAGGTGTCCACGCATCACCACGGTGCGGGCATCGCGCAACTCGTGCTCTTCGACGACGCCGCGCAAGCTCACCAGGACCTGCATCACCGCGCTCACACAGTCTTCAGGGACTTCCATGACGAGCCGGTGCACCGGCTCGTAGACCCTCGTGCCCGCCCTGGTCAGGGCGGAGGCCACGACCAACGGGGTCGCGTTGCGGAAGTCGCCCGCGGCGCTGATGGGGCTCGCGTAGCCGGTCCGGAACAGGGTGACGTTGACGTCGATGACCTCCCAGCCCTGTGGGCCGCGGCGCAGGGTCTCCCTGGTCGTCTCCTCGATCGCCTTGTGGAAGGCGAGCGGGAGTCCGCCGAGTTCCACGGCGAGCCCGAAGGTGATCCCGGATCCGGGCGGCGCTGGCTCGACGCGCAGCCCGACGGTGGCCCAGAAGAAGTTCGAACCGTCAAAGTTGATCTCCTCCACGGCCTCGCCGACACCGAGCGGTCGCTCCACGTAGATCGTCCGGGCTTCCTCGAAGGTGACTGCGAGGCCGAACTGCTCCCGGAGCGTGTCGGCGAGGACCTCCATCTGCACCTCGCCGTAGAGGCGGACGCGCATCACGCCGCTCTCCTCGTCCTGGTGCACGTTGATCAGCGGATCCTGCTCTGCGAGCCGCGCCAGCGCGGTGAACAGCTGGGCGCGCTCCTTCGGCGACTCGGGGGAGATCACCGTCTCCAGCGTGGGCGGAGCGATCAAGCCGCCGCCGGGCAGCTCGTCCGCCGAGCCGAGCTGGTCACCGATCCGGGCTTCGGCCAGGCCCCACAGCTTGGCGATCGAGCCTGCGGGGGCGTCGTCGTCGCGCACCTTGGTGCCCTGGTGGTAGCTCCGGACAGCGAACGGTCGCCCGCTGAGTTCCTGGACCCCGTCGTGCGGGGTCGCCCGGTAAAACGGGACCCGCTCGCGCGGCCGGAGCGTGCCGCTGTGCACGCGCGCATAACAGATCTTCTCCCCGGCGCGGCCTCGCTCGATCTTGAAGATCGTCGCGCGGAGCGTGTCGCTGGCAGCCGTGGCACTGGCTCGCGGCAGCAGGTCGACGATGCCCTGTGTCAGCTGCTCTACTCCTTCCCCGGTGATCGCGGAGCCGAAGTAGACGGGGTGGATCCAGCCCGCTCGGGTCTGCCGAGCAAGTTCGGCGTGCCGCAGCTCGTCGCTCAGCTCGATTGAGTCATCGACGAATGCGGAGAGGAAGGTGTCGGAGTGCTCCGCCAAGACCTCGGTGAGGCCGTCGAGCGGCAGCGCCATCGCCCGCGCCGAGCGGGTTCCGATGTCGGCCACCTCGGTCATCGGGACGCAGCCCGGCGTCAGTGTGTCGGTGATCGACTTCAGGAGGTCCTCGTAGCGCGCCCCCATTCGGTCGATCTTGTTGACGAAGAGGAGCACCGGGATCCCCAGGGACTTCAGCAGCCGCATGATGATGCGGGTGCGCGCCTGGACGCCCTCGACCGCCGAGATCACCAGCACCGCCCCGTCCAGCACGCGCAGCGCTCGCTCCACCTCGCCTGCGAAGTCGGAGTGGCCGGGCGTGTCGATTAGGTTGACCTGGGTGTCGCCGATGTTGAACGCCACGACGGCGGACTGGATGGTGATGCCCCGCCGACGTTCGAGTTCCAACGAGTCGGTCTGGGTGTCGCCGCTGTCCACGCTTCCCACGTGGTCGATGAGTCCGGCGTTGAAGAGCAGTCGCTCGGTCAGGCTGGTCTTTCCAGCGTCAACATGGGCGAGAATTCCGAGATTGACAAAGCTCATAGTGGTGGAGGTCTCCGCTGATCGCAGTCGTCGATTCCTTTGCGTAGGAACTGCTGCTCAGTCGGCGCATTGGGATGATCTCCATCTCACCTTGATTTCGACCAGCATAGCTGATGATCGACTCCGGCGCTGCGGACTGGTCTGGCCGCCGGGATGACCTTCTGCGAACCGCCAGGTCAGGCCGCGTCGTGCAGCCGCTGCCAGACTCCAGCGCGGTTCCACTCCTCCAGCAGGTCATCCCCGACCCGAATCCCAGTTCTTGGGGCAGGAACTCCCACTGGATCCCGGTGTGCAGCACGAACAAGATTCCGCACAACACCGGCCGATCCGGGATCCTCTTCCGTCCTGGATACCGCGGGTTCCGCGGCGCCGGCTTGGGCAGCAACGGTTCGATGCGTTGTCACAGCCCGTCCGGCACGATCAACGGCGGCTGCTCACCACGCCTCACGGCCCACATCGTAGATCAACATCGACAGCAGACGGAAGCATCCAAGAACATTTTGTTAGGGGTTCCAAGTGCCTGGTTCCGAACTGATCTTGGTCAGCGGGGGTAGGCGTTGGTGCACAAGGAACTCCTGGTAGATCGGACGGTGTCTAAGGGGATGTCTCACTCCGGCGCGGTCGGACAAGACGTGGATCTTCGAGCCGGACTTGCCTCGGTCAACCGGGTTTGGCCCGATCAGAGATCCCCTTTTGACCCTGACGGACGTACTGTCGAGGACCGCGCGGGACCAGTCGATCAGCCCCTGGCTGCCCAACTCGTCGAGCACGGCACGATGCAGCCGCCGCCACAGACCTGCTCATACAGACCATGATCAACTCACGTGAGACACCCTCTCAGAGATCTCCGTTATCTCCGGCACGGTTCGACGAAATACTTGTCGGTGCCGCCGAACCCTCGATTGGGTTTGAGGACCGCAGGCAATTCGACACTGTTGGCCGCAGCGACGGCGGACTGCACGTTGGTGACGACCGCCGTCGCGGTGAACCCCATCCCGTGGGCGTTGAGGATGCTTCGCTGCAAGTATTTCCGGCTGAGCCTGAAGGTCACGACGTCCCGCGGTTCGAGCGCCGCGACCTCCTCGAAGGTCGCGACGCGGGCACGTCGGCCAACAGCTTGGCAAGTTCCTTCTGCGACTGACACAGGACGAACACCGGCTCCACGACGTCGAGCAGGCCGGTGAGGATCTCGGTCGGGGTGGCCGCCCCCCACGTCGTAGATGACCGCTACACGCTCCATGGATACTCCGTCAACGAAAGGGCGGCGAGCAAAGTCAGAGGCCGAGCGCGAGTGCCGCTCGGGTCAGCTCCGCCTTGTTGCCGACGTCGAGCTTCGCCCGGATGCGTTTGATGTACGTGTCGACCGTGTGCGTGCTAATCCCCATGTTGCGCCCGATCTGTCCGTGCGTGAGCCCGCGGGCCAGCAGCTTGAGCACGTTCAGTTCCCGGGGCGACAGGCTGCTGACCTCGTCTCGGGAGGCGTCGGCACCCGCTGACCCGCGGCCGAGCCGCGGCCGGTTGTCGACGGCGCGCCGGACCTCGCGCAAGAAGAAGTCCGGCGACAGATCGTCGCAGACCGAACCGGCGGCCTCGCTCACGTCCGCCCACGGCTCGCGTGTGTCATCGACAACCACGATCACGGCCACGTCGGCGGCGCGGGCAGACGCGATCTCCTTGCGAGCGCCCGCTCCGGCGAGGATCGATTGCCGCGCGAGCAGCACATCGAACTCGGTGAAGGGAATGGCTTCGAGCGTGGTCGCCGCCACCACCATGTTCATATCCGTGGCCTCGCAGAAGATGCGCTGCAATCCTAAAAGCATGGCCGGACGGTCATCGACAACCGCGATACGAATCACCGAACTCATCTGCATCCCCCAAAGCGCCTATTCTCAGACCCCGCGAGTCCAGCCCAAGGCTAAGCGAGAACCTCTCGCACAATCACTCCTCAGGTTTCGTAGTATTCGCAAGTGTCAAGTCGGTGAAAGAAGTTCATAAATGAGAACTTCCCTGGCGGTCGGTCCGCCTGCGTCCACTCTGAAAGAGATCCCCCATCGGGACAATGCTCACAAGTCGCCGATACCTGCTCGTTCGTCCACCGGTAGTAGACGAGCGAGCCTCACAATGGCAGTCTGCGACTATGCGAGGAGCGGATCCCTGGGCCACGTCAGATCCGCTGGGTGAAGCCCTGCACTTCCTGCGCGTTTCGGGTACCTTCTACTGCCGGTCTGAGCTGAGCGCACCGTGGGGACTGGACCTGCCAGCCGATCCCGAGTCAATGTGGTTCCACGTCGTGATCGCGGGGCGCTGCTGGCTCGACGTCGAGGGCGATGAGCCCCGGCAACTCCAGCCCGGCGACTTCGCCCTTGTACCCCACGGCGAAGGCCACCGGCTGCTGAGCGAGCCCGGCAGCCCGGCACGACGCGTCGAGGAACTGAAGTACGACTACGCCACCGACCGCTACGCGACCCTGCGGCACGGCAACGGCGGAACGCGCACGAGCACTGTGTGCGGCACAGTCCGCTTCGGTCACCCCGCCGCTCGCGACCTGGTAGCGCTGCTGCCCCTAACGATCCTCGTCGATGGCGCACCAGGGCCGCCGGCGCCCGAGGTCGACTGGTTGCACAGCACTCTCCGGCTCATCGCCGCCGAAGGCCAGCAGTTGCGCCCAGGAGGCGAGGCCGTGATCACTCGACTGTCGGACATCCTGGTCATCCAGGCCATCCGCTCCTGGATCGCCGCCGAACCAGCCGAAGACATCGGGTGGCTGGGAGCACTACGCGATCCCCGCATCGGTCGAGCGATGTCGCTCGTGCACCACGATCCCGCCCATCCGTGGTCGGTTGCCTCGCTGGCACGGGAAATCGCCATGTCGCGGTCAGCCTTCGCTGCCCGGTTCACCGAACTCGTCGGCGAACCGGTCATGCAGTACGTCACCCGCTGGCGCATGCACGTCGCGCTCGACCGGCTGCATCACGAGAACCTCTCGGTCGTTGAACTCGCTCGCCAACTCGGCTACGAATCCGAAGCGGCGTTCAGCCGGGCATTCAAACGCATCGTCGGTTTCGCCCCCGGTACCGTCCGCCGCGCGCCGACCAGCAACAACCACGTCACAACCTGAGACCACCCGCTCCCGTGATCTCTGAGATGTTCGGGATTCACGTCAACGCCGCCACTCGCCGGAGCAGCCGAGGCAACCTCTGGAGTGGCAGTACGTGACCGCGGCGTCCCGAGCTAACAGCAGCATGCCAACGGGGGGACTGCCCCGGGTTCAGTTGGATGAACCGGACCACCAAGGCACGATTCAGGATCCGAGCAACGAATCGAGGCCGCACTGCCATCAGCATCGTCGAAGTCTTGATCGTTACGCAAAGGCGCGATGGTGGGGTGGACCTTCAAGTGCCGTGGGAAGTTCAAGACAAGCTTCCGATCCGACTGGATGCGCTGTCATCCGACGAGTTCGAGGTGGACATCACTGATCTTGAACCACCGGAGTCGGCGGTGTTCTTCTACGTAAAGATCGACTTGGCTGACGGTTCCACGATCATCTCGCCCAAGGTGCCCAAGGACGAAGTCGCCGACAAGGTAAACGCGCTCTGGACGATCAACGACCCGTGGATTCCACGGGGCATCGAAAACTAGCGAGGCCGCCGCCAAGCGAACCGGTAGAAGCCGGTCACCCGCCGCACGTCCTCGCTGGTCGCGTACGGCACCTGGGTAGGTTGTCGGTACGGGCGTTGTCGATGAGCACCCGAGCCGTTTCGGTGGCGACCTCGCTGCGGACGCTGCCGAGGACGACCTGGCGGCACCGCTCGGCGAGCTGCCACGCCTGCGCGCGGTCGGCGCCGTAGTAGGTGATCTCCATGCGGGGTGGATGGGTGGCGGTCCATCCGGAGAAGGATTCGTTGGTGGTGATCGCGACGCTGCCTGCGTTGTTCGCGCTCGGTCAGGACCTGGAAGAGCCCAAGTCAAGACGTGGGGCTGGCTTGTCGGTGCTCGGACCTAGTATGCGGGGCATGGCGCGGTATGTCGACGAGGATCTGCACGGTGCGGAGTTCCGCGAGTGCGATCTGACCAGGGCACGCCTGGTCGGCGTGGTCATGCGGGATGCCGTGATCGACGGGCTGGTCACCAACCTTTTGGTGAACGGTGTCGAGGTCACCGAGTTCGTCGAGGCGGAGCTCGACCGGCGTCATCCGGTGCGGGTGCTGATCCGCTCCGAGGCCCCTGCCGATCTGCGCGAGGCATCGCGTCAGCTCCATGCCGGCTGGGCGGCCACGATCGAGCGAATCCGCCGTACGCCCGGCATCGAGCGCCGCAGCGTGAACGACGAGTGGTCGGCGGTGCAGACGATGCGCCACCTGGTCTTCGTCCACGACTCGTGGTTCCGCCGCTGCTGCCTGGGCTCGGCGGAGCTGTTCACGCCGATGGGCATCGGGACGACCGTCGAGCCCTACCGTGGAGCGCACGGGCTTGACCTCTCGCTCGATCCATCCCTCGACGAGATCGTGAGCGTGCGTGACGCACAGGCCGCCGAGCTCGAGGCCTGGCTCGACGAAGTCACCGCTGTGCAGCTCGCAGCGCGAGCGCCGGTGCCCGACGACGACGTCTGGCCGCCGTACGCCCGGGGCCGCTTGGTGCGGCAGTGCCTCGGCACGGTGCTCAACGAGACCTTCGAGCACCACGGCTTCTGCGTCCGCGACCTCGACCTGATCGAGGCACAAGACGCTGAGTAGGGCCGACTACGGACTCAGCATCGTGCGGATGCGGGCATCGCGGACCGTCTACGCGGTGCCGAGCTGCTGGACCCAGAGCTGGACGCGGCACATCTCGAGCATCCGGCGGGCCTGACCTACGTGCTGGCCGGGCGGGCGGCGGTCAGGAGCGCGACGAGCTGGTGGAGGTGCGCCGCCTGCATGTCGGCAAGAACAAGCACGTTTACTGCGACCGAATGGTCACCAGGGCGGAATGGAGCGGTGCCCATCGCGGTCGCCGCGACGGAGTCCGACCGGTTGCGCGGCAACGGAATCCTCTGCGCCATCGCGACCACGACCACGGCCTTCCTCCATCCGCTGGTCGCCACCGCGGTGCGCCAGGAGATCCCGGCGTCGACGAGGGCGGTCATGCACGGTCGAGCGGCGCGGCTGCTGGCCGCCGCCGATGCGCCGACCGCCCAGGTGGCGGCGCAGCTGCTCGCCGCAGCGCCCACCGGCGACGCCTGGGTGGTCCACCAGTTGCGGCGGGCCGCCCACGACGCGCTCGCGGCGGGCGTCGCCGACACCGCGACGAGCTACCTGCGTCGAGCGGCGGAGGAACCGCCCGAACCGGCGTTACGCGGCCAGGTGCACCACGAGTGGGGGATGGCCGCCGCCCTGCTCGACGTCTCGCTCAGGGGCGTGTAGAACAGCGGGGCGAAGACCACGTTCGCGGCCTGAGCGTAGATGAAGAAGTCGTACCACTCGATGGTGGTGCCTACGAGGGTGCTTGCCAGGACGCGGCGTTCGTCCCTGGTCCTGGTGGTGCTGCGGTTCGTCGGCATGACAGCCAGCATGGCGGCACCCGGTGGCACGACAAATATCCGCTGCGACTCCGCGTCGCCTCATAGGCTGCCCTTTCGGGACGGACACAGGCCGGGTACGGCGGTGATCGTTGACGAACCCGACAGAAGGGGGCGTCATGACCCGACCGACCGTCCAGCGGAACGCCTTCGACAACAACAACGTCCGGTTGTTGCAGCAGATGTTGCGGGACCTGCGCTACTCGGTCGGCAACATCGACGGGGACTTCGGGCCCATCACCGAGGCCGCACTCATCTCCTACCAGAAGGACCACATGATCGGTGTGAGGCGCCCCGAAGCTTCCGGACAGTGGATCAACTAAGATCCACTTCCGGACGTGAGGAAACAGGTGTCGTCGAAACGTAGAAAATTCTCTCCTGAGTACCGGGAGCACGGCCGTTTCAAGATCATCTAGGTGAGTCCGAGGATGTGGAAGGGCCGGTGCATGTGTCGGCTTGCCCATCGGGTGGTTTCGGTGATGTTGGTGTGTCCGGTGAGGCGGA